>Ga0179591_1296628_pt1:12500-21115 | contig 21115 bp, 19 predicted proteins | sample CZOMad2_1_08_16f_FD_182891 | JGI IMG/M metagenome (GOLD analysis project Ga0179591, IMG submission 182891) | Vadose zone soil fungal communities from Angelo Coast Range Reserve, California, USA - CZOMad2_1_08_16fungal (PacBio error correction) | ecosystem: Environmental > Terrestrial... | reverse complement strand
CCTGTCAGTTCCTTTCGTGCTCAGTAAAGGAACGGCTTCTTTGTTTTCACCCCGAGGCGGCACTTTGAACTTCTCCTCCCCCTTCGAGGCGTTCTTTGTTTTTATTTTCCCTCGGTTTTTGTTTGTCGCTCCCTCTCTTGAACTCTCCTCTTTCGTTTTAACGTTTTTTTAAATCGACTTCCCATTTCTTTTCGCTTGACGCTCTGTGACCCCTCTTGGAACCCCAATAGAGTTTTGTGATCATACCAACTCACCCCGCTTCTGGTTTCATGGCGCTCATCCCTTTCCTTGCTAACTTGTCTTTTCGCAGGGTGAGATGGATCCACCCCTTTTTTGATTGAGAAGTCTCGTTGGGGCAGCCCTGTCTTCGTCTTTCAGGGCGGCGGTCTTGAGTAGTCAGATTTCTAGGTTTCTTTTCTGTGCGGACTTCATAATCACATCTTTCTTTTTTTCCTTTACCCTCCCCCCCCCGTAAATCCTTGCTCCAGGCGTACCCAGTTACCGGTAACCCTTCCCCCAAGCATATTTCGGCTTTCTCGTTAGAGCCCAGTCGCAGTTAAGGGCAACTGCGGTTCCCCCGATCATTCACATCCCATTGAAAGTGTCTCACGTCAGTTAATCCCCTTTAGTACGGTCGTTTTACTCATCGGATACGCGCCCGCTTTAGGAAAACGTGTAACTTCCCCTAACCCCGACCAATAGTGGCTGCGCCTCTCAGTTCTTTTTTTTCCCCTTCCTAGAGTGAACAGCGAACACCTCGAGATTTACCAGTTTTGACAAAGTATGGCCTCTCCCTACACTTTTTCCTTTTCTTTTGCTTGTTAGAGATGCTTGCACATAATACTGTCGGTTGACTTCTTGTCTGGGCCACTCCCGGAGAGTTGACTCGATCGTCGTCCCTTTATTTTTCCTTCTCTTTTAGTACTTTTTCAATCCAGGTCCCATCGGGACCCGCGATTTCTTGTTTTTTGGGTCAAGTAAAATCCCAGTCCCCCTCCTCTCTCGCCCCATTTTTTACGAGTTCTCCTACTTTCCCCCCTGGGCCACGTAACATTTTTGGCCCTCTCCCGAAATCGGAGACAGACCCCGTCCTGTTAGTGACTGTACTGTCCTACTGGTTCCAAGATTCAGAGTACTGATCTGTATCCAGCTCGGAGATCGAGGCTTTCCTTAATAAGAGAATGTCTCTATGCGTTCTTCTCACTCCTCCTCTTTTATTTCCTTTTTTAAATCGATTATTCTGAGGCACCGGCCAGACTTGTTTTTTTTTTTTTTTTTTCCCGAAAAGTTCCGAGATACCGTGAGTCATCCCTTCAGTAATTGGAAGATCAATCTTTTTGCATTAGCCAATCTTTTCGGGCCATTCTTTGGTTCTTTTTTATTTGTAAGAGATTAAGTGTCCCTCCTGTAGGCCGATGACTTTCCACATAAGACGAGGTTACTTCTCTTACTTTTACCTTATCGCGCTTATCTTTTTTCCTACCAGCTGATTCCCCCCATTGAAGGCTGGTGCGATCTCACACCCTCCCATCTAAAATCTAAATGATCTTCCCCCGGATGTGTAAAATTGCTCCCCTGCCGGTCCCCCTTCCCCCCCCTTGTGTTGCCTCTCTTGATTTGTCCCCCCCTTTCCCCTTTAGATCCTACATTGTAGTTCCCCTCCTGCGAGCAGACATCTACTCACGGTGACCATGACGATACCTCAGATCTTTTATTCTTGTTTAACGTTTCGTGAGAAAAGGATCCCCCAACAAAGCGCCTCCATACTCCTTCTGCAGACTTTTCCCTCGAAGGCTCGTTCCTTTACATGTTTTAGATCTTTCTAGAGGTATGATCTTCTAGTCGCTGTATACATTTTTGCACGTTAAGTGCGGGCTGCCCTTCTTCTAAAACTTCTTCATGTCTTCGCTCCGGGCCTATTTTCTTGGCTCCCCCTTTCTCGTTCCTAAAGCTCGCTAAAATTTTTTCCCCTTTTCCCCCCCAAAACCGGAGCCGAACCCCACCTCCATCCGTTGATTAGCGATTCGCGCTTCTTCCCTCTATGGCGGTAATACCTCCAATTTGGTTTTTACCTTCCTTCCCCCCCCCTTGCCGGTCTTTCCTCTTTTGGATTCAAATGGTTCCTCTAACCCACACAGTTTTGCCCCAGAGGAACTTTTCTCTGACCCTCTTTTGTTTCCCCTTCCCCGCCGCAGGTCTGTGTCCCTCAGATTTCAGTAAGACCCCTCCAATTAAAAGCCCTCCCCCAACATCCCACCCCCCCCAGTCCCTTAAACCCCAAGCGGCCAGTGTTCCCAAAACCCCCCTCCCACTAAACCCCCCTGCTTTTTCCCCGGTACTCTCACGGGCTTTTATAATTGAATAAATTTACAGTGCTGCCCGGCCAGATCTCCTTTAAAAGGCTCCCCCCCCCCTTGGCCGTTTTGATTGTTGCTTGTCTGCCCCGGGATTTTAATTACTTCCACTGCATGCCTGTCTGAACAATAAGGGTTTTGTTCCCGAAGGGACTCTTACGGGAATATTTTCCTTGTGCGAATAGGGTGGATCCCCCCCCGTGGACCCCCCTTCTTTGCTCGTGCCCCCCTTCTACGAGGATTTGTCGAAACGATCATGTGGTTTCATGTTGGTTCGGGCGTTCCCACAAGTCGGTTCCTCATCTATTTTTTATCCCGGGCGTTAGAGCCGTTAATCAAAGTTTCGCTGCAGCTATGACCATTTTTGAAGCGGATTTCTTGACCCTCAGAGAGCCTTACAAAGCAATCGCCCCTGCAAGAATATTTCCCAGTTTCGGTTCCCCCTGGAGTTTCGAGTGGAGATCTTTCCTGGCCACTTCTTGGGCGCATTTTCCCAGCCAGGTGCTGGGGCGCGGATTTAGATTGTAGCCATTCTACATCTCCCCGTTTTTTTTTTTCCTCTGACTTTTCCCAAACAGAGAGCATTCCGGTCCCCCTGCGTCCGTGGCCACCCTTTGGTAAAAGATCGCCAACCTCCCCCCATTTAGCCCTCCGTTTCCCCTTCGCTCTTCACAGCGTAGGTCTAATTGCGTCCCGCTCCGCCTTGGCAGCATCCGCCCTAACAGTTTCCCTATTTCCCAAGACCTATTAAGTCCCTCCCCTATTACAAAGGATACTGCCTCTGTCTCACATTTAGAGATGAACCAGTCCACCCCCCCCTCACAAAGAAATATCGTTGCAGGCAAGCTCGATTTTTTTCTCCACTGTGTGACCCCTCAAACCCCCTAGACCCCTTGGGTAAGGACATTCCTAAGTCCCAAAACTGGAGCTGAGGCCTCCCCACCCGCGATACCCGAGATCCGATTTCGGCTTCCACAACTGGATTCGCTGACCTACTGCCCGTCATCTCCTTTTATAGTTAACAAGCTCACAAATCCCCCATCCCCCGGCGGTGCCTTGGAATTCCCCCCCCCTTCCCTCTCGGGCCTCACTCTCCCGTCCCTTATCATAATAGGGCGACTCCTCTTCAAAAGTGGTAATTATTGTTAATTTCGGCCCTGTTAACTTTTCTTCCCGTAACTAGTCCCCTTGGATACTCCCCCTTCTTTTTTTAGGTAGGGTTCGGCGTGTGGTCTTATTTTGCTTGACCTGCCCTTTCTTTGGCGCCCCGTAAAAACCCCCCCCCATCCAAACCCCCCCCCCATCGTTCTTTAAAGAAAAGGTTGAGCACTGTGTTAGGTTTTTCTGCCACCCTCAGAATGGCCCCCCCCCAGCCTTACCCCCAATTTTTTTGTCCCTTAAAAACATTCATGTTACCGCCATTGTCCTTTTACCCTCCTTACCGCTCCTTCACCCCATCCAATGAAGTCCGCTCATGGTCTTCCCCACTGGTAAAGCTTCCCTGTTGCGCAGCTGGACAAGAATAAATTACCACGTAAACGTCAGCATCGTCTGACGAAACTTCTTTTTTTTTCTCTCTACCAGCACGGACATCGCATTACTAAGCTGAGACTCTTCTCCTTTCCCCCCTGAGATTGGCTTTTTTCTGAAGACGACGTCTTTCCCTACTGTGTCTCAAGAGATACCCACTCTCCCCCAAATTGGCTCTTTTTTCTCCTTAGCCCCCCCCCTTTGACCAGGCTAAAATATTCCAATCGACCCTGTTAGGTAAAATTGTTAAGCTTCTGCTATTCCCCTCTTCTAATTCCCTTCGCGAACTTTCCTTTTTTCACCTTCCGAACCCCCAATAGGAGTCACACCTCCCAGGGAACCGTTTCTTAGAGCCGATGCATTTCCCATTTTGAGTACACCGATCTCGCTTTAACATTATCAGAACGGTTTTTTCCGCCAAACGAGAAGCTACTCCCTCTCTCTTTCTGTCCCCTCTACAGGCCCCCGATAAAGTAAATTTCTTCCGCGGATTTGTCCTACAATGGAGATTAAGATCTTTTCATCGCCAAATCCCTCCCGTTTACGATTTCCCCCCATCTCTCTCAGTTTGGCTCTCAATTATCTCGGTCTCGCGCATGCTTAATACGTGTTATCTATGAAGGTGTTTTTTTTTTTTTTTTTTTGTTTTGGTCTCCCTTCGCCCCTCCACCAACGGCTTCCGACGTTTTCCTAGAAGCAGATTCTGCTCTCTCATCACAACCTGAGCACCACTTTCTGCCTTGCTCACTATCCTGAGGGACTCCCTCCTTTTGATACGTGGATTCTTACCCTCTTCTCTCTTTTAAAGTTGAAAGCTGACTATGAGCCTCCTTTATACGTCACGATTAATCCTTGTTAATTTTTCCTCACGAGCCAGGGACACCCCCCAATTCCCACATTGATCCAGCTCTAAGTTCTTCTCCCCTCCGATTATCCTCTTGGAAAGAAAAACTCTCACAGCCCCCCCGTCCCCAAATTCTATCCAGGTCCCTTGCCTCCAATTCTTCTCCTTCCCCTTTTACCCTCATCCTTCTTCCCCTACAAGACCAAGGAACCTCTGTTTATTCCCAGGATACTCTTTCGAACACTTTATTCAACGACCCCTCTCATTGTACCCCCCCTCCGAGAGAACTGTTCGCTTTTCTGGGACTGCCTAAGCCAAAGATGACGTATACACCAATAGAAGTTTCTTCCCGACCTCATCCCCTGATTTGAGTAAAGACGCTTCCTCATTTTTTAACCCAGCTCCCTCCCTTGTCCCTTTCCGTTTTCCAGTAGTCCCTTTCCTACGCTTCCCTTTTCCCTTTCTCCTCTCACCTTCCGGGAAGGCTTATCTCGTTCTTCCTTCACGCTTAAGTATTGCGTAAGGCGGCCCCGCCCCCGACTGCGCTCCTTTCACTCCTTTTCTCACTCCCTCCCTCTCCCCCCAAACTCCAACTCAGCGCAGTCTTTCCCTCGGTCGCCCCCTTATCTCACGTGGCGAAAAGAAAACCCTGTCCTTTCCCATTGCCGCTCGACTGCCTTCTGTGCTTTTTTCGTTATCAGTGATTGGAAAAAAACATTCTTGGTTTACGTTTCCCATGTAAGCTCCATAAAGAGCAAAATGCCATCTCATTTTACAGTCCCTCCCATGCCATTTCGCCTCCCCTGTTAGCGCTTCCCCCCCTTCCCCCCAAAAACCCTTGGAACTGGACTCGAACTTACGAAGATTGCGATGTTGTTCCCCGGCCAGAGTGAGACTTCCCGCCCACTCACTTTTTCTCAATTCTTAAAATGTTAATATATTCCTATCTTCGGGTTGTTGAGTCCTAACACCCATTTCCTGAATCATTTACCGTCCCAAGGGCTTTTTATGTCTCCTTCCTGACCCGGCGAAACTCATACGAAACTTCTCGTATTCTTTTCCTCTGGTTTTCCTTCTTGAGATGTGTCTATTACTTCTCAATCTCACTCTGTGATTTTTAACAATCCTTGAAATCTATGCGGCTAGCCTCACCATCTGCCCCCTTTTTTCAAGCCATCCAAAAATCCCGCACTCGGGATTTTTTTCAATTATGGTACGATTTACATGTTCCCTGCTCCTTTTTTTCGCCCTTTTCCTTCCACAACCCCCCTTCTCCTGGACTCCGAGACAGATGAGCTTAGTTTTTATGAAGTTGTTCTTATCTTTTTTAGTAGTAGAGGTGAGATGTGTTCTTTCCGAACATTTAAACTGTCCCCCTCCTTTTAGTGTTCCCCTTACACTCCAGAGCTCCCCTTCGCCGCTTGGCCTTTTCTGAGGGAGTTCAAGGAAGCGGGGACTTTACTTTCCCATACCTCTCGATCAGGACCAAACTTCCCTTTCCTGTCTGGCTTTTCCCGTTTAATTCCATTCCACCTGTTCCGTCCCTTCTATTCTGCAGGAGAAAGTATTTGCTTTCAATTGTCTCGTTAGTTTTTTTCCCTGAGGTCTACATCTCCCCCTTCATTTGATGCTAGAGAGTTAAACCTACAGGTCATCGCCTTCGAGGACCCTTCTCCCAGTATTTTTTTGCTCGTGCTTCATTTGAAGTTACTCTTTTCGTCTCTTTCCCGTGAAGGGTGAAGTTGTTAGCTTTTGGAATACACGCGCTTTTAAAGGGGGTTCCTCCGCGAAGTTTTCCTTCCTCGTCACTGTCCTTTTTCCAGCACACCCTCGGACATTTTCACCCCGTTTGCCCTTCGTGCCACTACACAGAATAGTCCCTGCCCCTTCTTTCCCCCCCGCCTGACCCTTAAATTTTTCCCCCAGTAACCCCCTTTTTCCGGCTCGTTGTCCACCAGAGGACAGAACCCTTCGCCGTCCTCTTTATCCTTTTGCCTACCGATTTAAAGCTTCTCCGATTTATTCCTTTTTAGCAGTGAGATCTTACCGAGGTTTACCTTTTACTTTATCACTAATCTTGTACCCTTTGTTCTCACCCAGGCACTTATTACGAGTTTTCTTTTCATCACCCTTCCGCGCACCTCCCGCCGTTAGTCTAGACTGGTTCTCGTTCTCTAATCTTTTTCTTTATCCTTTTGCGACTCCGCCTTCCGAACATTTGATCTCCCTTACTCTTAGCTTGGCCGGTTCCAAGGTCACTGATTTCTTTTCCGAGTTAAGTAGAACTGCTTAGTTGTGCCACCCAATTTTCACCCTTTTCGACGTCCTTAATCTCTCGTTCTGATCCCATTTCCTCATAGTGATCGGATTGTCCTTTAGGAAAAACGTTCTTATCATTTCTTCGTCAATGATGAACATTTTCTCGATATCTCTCCCAAACCTTGTAAGGGGTAGTTTGATTCCCTCTTCCAGTTTTAAAACTGGACCTAAATTCCTTCCCTCTTGGTGCAGCTACTAGATGCCCATCCTCCACAATTACTATGTTATTTTTTTTTTTTGTCCTTTCTTGTCACGGCCAACTTTTCCCCACACCCCCTTCCCTCCTGACTAGTTTTACTTGAGCGTTTGACTCCCCCCCAATCGCGCGTATTCCTCTTAATCTGAAGTTTTCTAGGATTATATTACGCAGCGTACCCCTTCCGCTTCGTGCGGCTTCTTCATTCTTCTCTGCCCCCTCCTTGGAATGAGTCTTTCTAGACTCTTATCTGGTTTTTTTTACGTTAATTCCAAAAGGAGACCCTTCCTCATCTTTTCTGTTGTATCTAAATTTTTTCGTTAATTAACACATTTTTTCAAATTGAAATCCTGGCCCGTGTCCTTTTCCTTCGTATTTTTCATGAAAATCCATTTCTTAGAAGATCCCCAGTGTTCCTTTAACTTGGATAGAACAAGATGGTTTACGCTTGGCCCGCAGTTGCAGTCCAGGAGGTCAAGCGGTCCCCCCTATTACTCCCCCTCCAGACCCCCCATTACCTACACAGAAAGCTCGCCGAACCTTTTCATAACCCCCAATTCACCACTAAAGCACCTCTTCGTGGGACATCGTTACTTTCTTTATGACCCTCCTAGTGCTCCTTCTTCCCCTGGAACTTCTGCCTTAAAATTCTTATACTTTTTTTATTGTCCTTTGCCTCTCCCTGAAATGTTCCCTCCCCCGTCAATGAATCCCCGTGTACTCCTCCTAATTTCATGAAGGAATAATTCGTTGGACGCTCCCCTTTTCTTCGATTCTTTTTACAGATTTCCCCTTGAGCATTTGTACACCGCCTAACCCCCTGGCTCACGGTCTTATGAAACTATTCCTTTCTTTGAGTGATGTTGGTGTTGCTGGTAGCTCAGGTCCTCCCTTTATTTATCTGGTAGAGGTCCTTACGGGCTTCCTTTTTCTAGATTAATTATTGGGTCTTTTGATGACCAATGCAGTGACTCACATACATCTCCCCTCCAGGGGTCTCTTAATTCCTCCTTGCAACAGTGAGCTAGGTGGAGATCTTTCCCTTTGATCTCTTTCAAGAATTATGATGATTTTTCTCCTCTCTCTTTTATTTTTTTTTCTCTGGAGAAAGCTAGTTAGACTCAAAATCGATTAACGGCACCTAGATAATCTTTCCATACTATCCCCCCTTCAAAGTTTGCCTTATTGAAAAGTCCAATCTAATTATCCCGGAAAGCAGATTAGGGAGTGCTGTTTAACATGCGCATTCAACCCAAGCCCTTCTGCCAGATCCCCATCCCTGCTCGCTTAATTAAATACCCCGTTTTTCTTTTTTGACTTTTTTAGTAAAAGAACCCCCCCCTTTTCCACACATTTTACAAACCCCCCTCCC
>Ga0179591_1296628_pt1:0-7500 | contig 21115 bp, 19 predicted proteins | sample CZOMad2_1_08_16f_FD_182891 | JGI IMG/M metagenome (GOLD analysis project Ga0179591, IMG submission 182891) | Vadose zone soil fungal communities from Angelo Coast Range Reserve, California, USA - CZOMad2_1_08_16fungal (PacBio error correction) | ecosystem: Environmental > Terrestrial >... | reverse complement strand
TGTGACGAATCCCCTTTCGGATGATCCCTGAATTTGTTCGGTTGTCCGTTCGTATATTCATTCCAAGCTACCGACTCGCTGTTTCTTTTTTGAAGGGTAGACGTAATTATTCGCCTGCCACTGGCTGTTCCTTTTAGTACTGGTGACGCCTCAGAGGACTTTTCCTTTAATAATCGAGGTTTTAGTCGCTGGTGCTCTTTAATTTTTTCAAACCGGAGCATTTGTTCCGTGTTTGGCAACACTTCTTACTTGTCGAAGTTCTGTTGTGCAGTTGGTGGTGCTGGTCTCTATAAAATGGGCTTTTTTAATCAATTTCTTTAAGTAATATTTGGTTGCATTACGAGAGTTCCTTTTATGATGGTCATATACACCATCTTTGATACGATTGAAACCTAGACTCTCACCATAGGTGGTAATCTGGCGAGTTCTTAGCACGGCGCGCTTTGTTAGCCTTTTTAAATTTGGCCTGGATGCCTCTAGTCGGGAGCTTTGCGTGCTCTTTCTCGATTTTTCCTTATATATTTTCCTCCCCGGTTGGTGTTTCGTTTGATAACTCATTACGCCACCTATGTCCAGTTAAGAGAGGCTACTCCATTACCCCCCAAGATCCACCGCCCCTCTTATTAAGCACCCGTACTTCACTCTTTCAATGCTATTTCGTGCAGCGAACATGCTCCGCCCTGAATTTTTAATTCTCGGAGATGAACGCAGACTCTTCCACCTTAAGAAATCTCCACTTATGTAAATCACGCATCCCAAGTCCTTTACACCCCTATAATTGTTGGAACGCATTTCTCATGTCAAAGAACCCCCCAATCACGCCCGATTTAGACCCTGAAAAGCCATCTATCCCTTAGTCCACCCTGAGAAAAGCACCCCAGTTGTCCGGACTACAAAGTCCCCCCCCAAAAATCTCTCGACGAAAACCGTCTCTCTTCCCTTCCCAGGCTGCGTTTTCCAAATTCCCCGCTCGAGAAACTAGTTCTGATTCAGATAGACTTTCCCCAGGTCAACCCAGGACAAACCCCCAACTCCCCTCGCGGTCTTTTTTCGAATTAGGAAGAGAATGATGCAGGAACCAATAAGACCTTTCTCTTTCTAAGATTATCTCACCCTGGTTAATTACCGGCCGTCAACTAACCCCCCTTTCCAAGGTCCTATTGTTAATTTCTTGTTAGGGTTCAACCCCCAAAAAAAGGTTTTTGTGGTGAATTCCCTTGTTTTTTGTTCGCTTTTTCCTGGCTTTCCTTTCCGTTTTTTGACCCCCTATGATGTAAATACCCCTTTCCTTGACCCGCAACGCGGACCCCCCTCCAGTTCGTTTTTTTACCAGCAGGACGATCAAGCACGTTCTCTTCTCCTCCCCAATGTGCCCCCCCCAAGGGTGACGGACTTCTTTTTCATGATCCCCGTCACAATTTTTGGTATTACGGCACAATCGAGTTCTCTCTGATACCTCGTGAAGTCGAGATTCCGCCCCCATGAAGCCCAAACCGCCCTGCTTCGAAAGCTGGAAAGAATCATGTTTCCCCCACGTCAGTAGGAGCGTGAAATGACCTCCTCTTTTGGTTGATTTCGGCAGCCTCCCCCGTTCCCTAATTAAGTTCTCCTCTAAGATCTACCGATACCCCTGTTTCTAGGTCTGGTACGTCCCTGTTTTTTCCCTATTTGTGAGCAATCTCAAGAAGGCTTGACAATTCTCTTTGTTGTCCTTTGAGTCCACAGTCCCCCATTGCGACCTTCTTCCTGTTCCCCCCAATGGCTTTCAGACTTATGCCGTTGGACTTTCTCCCAATATACAAAGGTTTTTTTTCACTTTTTCCGCTTCCCGAGACACCATCCCTGCTCATTTCTTGAGCGCGCATTTTCCTCCTTGTATCGTTGATTTTCTAATCAACCCGGTTTCTCTTCTCCGTCAGCGAAGTTTCCTTCTCTCTCTAACGACTCTCTTAAGGACGGTCAACCCTTTTGTAACCCTCCTCTTTTCGGGCATTCGCCCCCCCTTCCCTTTCTCCTTCAGGCTATTTTCGTGTTACGGCCCGAGGCAGACGCTTTCTATCGAACAACTTTTTTCTCTTTCCCTCTCAGCCTTCCTCTTCCACGTCAGAACTAAGCAAACACTTTCAACTTTCCGCGATGACGATTGAGGTCAATGACTACATTCATCACTCCACTTTTATGTGGCAAGAACCATCCGGATTTGTCCCCCCCTCGGGATCCCATTAAAGTGGCATCCTATATTCCTGTAGGTCTCCTTTAGTTCAGCTGTTTAGATGACCCTCCTACATTTAAATCTTACGACTCGTAGGCATTAAATTTTTCTTTCCCCCCTGGCGGCGTGATGGTTTTGCTTGCTTAGGACTATTTTCCCGCGTCTTACGTCCCCCGATTCCATGGAATTTGACCCCCCCCCTCTATCATTCGTGATCCCGCTATTCTTCTTACCCCCCCCATGGTGACGTTCCAATCCTCGTCTTTCTTTTCGTTTCCTGAACCCCTACAAAGGAAACTTTTTGTCAGCAATCTATCGGCCCTCCCCCATCCCAATAGGTTCATCAACGAGCCACCCAGTTATTCTATAGAGTTGAGCGATGACCTTTTCTCTGGCAAGCCCTCCAGGCTCTCCCTTTCGAGCTGTTCGCACAAACTCTTCGCCGGGCGGGTTTCCGTAACCGCTCCTAATAGAAGGATGCTGAGTAACGACGCTCTATTTTTTCCGGAAACAAAACGGATCCTAGACCGACGGTCCCCCCCTGTCTGTCCCCCCGTTATCCCTCTCCGCTCTGATCTCTAAACTCCGACCCTCTTCTTTGCATAGGTGGGAATCTCTTACCCCTTTAACTTTCCTTTTTCCGGAGGTAACGTTTTAAGATTTACGCGCGAAACTAACCCCCCCACAATGACTCTAAAAGCAACAACTACATTCACCAAATCAGCATCCTCTTTACCTTTCTTCTTCCGATCCATAATCTCTCACCCCGAAAATGACCTTCTCATCTAAGAAGCCTCGGACTCTGACTTCTCCCCCTTTCTGGTGAGTTGATCTCACAATACTTGGTTTCCTACTTGCACCCCCCGACAACTCCCACTTTTCTGCAGATTTTTTTCCCTCCCTTCCAGATAACTAAAAGTAGCAAGCTGAGCTCTGGTCGCCGCCCCCCCCTACTGGCAAATTATACTACGAACTCCCGCAGATTGAGATGTCGTTCCCTTATCTTTTTCCCCGAAAGTGAGGCAATGTTAATGCGCAGTTCATTGATTATCTCTTCTTTTCCCTTGTTTCCTCCTCACCCCCCCTTAAAAGGCCCCTTGGCGGTAGGTCGCACCGCGGCGACCGGAAATCCCCCAGATGTTTGTATAGTTTTTTTCCCCCTACGGGTTGAGGGTTTCTCTCAAACTGTGCTATCAGGGCTTGCGCCCCCCCTTTCGCGGTGAGTGAACCCTATAGAGCCGTGTTTGCTTGATCGGATTGAAGAGACCCCGTCTCCCACACTCCTCCAACCCCCTCACCACGCCCCGCGGATGGTTTATCATTCCGTCTATTCCCTGTTAGTGTTCCTGGTGACGATCTCCCCTCCTCACTCCTTGAGAAGAGGTGAAAGCGACCGCTTCGATTTTATCAAACGGGCTGGGGATTTCTTTAGGTTTGATGAGATGTGATCTTACGCCTGCCGCTTAACCTCAACTGCTTTTTGAACAGGAAAGTCCATGTCCGATCCGCCTTCGGTCTTTTCTTTCTCCTGCTCTTCTTTTTAGTTATATAGAACGTCGCCAACTGATTAAAGGGAAAGACGGATCCCTGACCCTTCCCACTTCCAAAGGGAACGTGCTTGCTTTATCCTAATGTTCCCTCCAACCCTGATCCCCTCGTCTTTCCCCTAATGATATTCTTGGGGCGAACGTTCTTGAAGGCCCCCTCAGGTCTTTTTTTTCTTGCAATCTGGGGAGTCTATCACTTGTCCATTCCCCCCCGCTCGCTCACGGTCATCGCTGGACGCGAGGAAACCCTTTACTTTTTGGTTCATATTTTGGAAGACTCTGTAGCTCCATCTGACCACTCACTTTGCTCTTGCCTGACGTCTTTTGCGAAATATCCTTTCCCTCAGAGGGATTAAAGTACTTCGCACCCTTCCACTTTTTTTTTACAAAACTTGTTCCACGCTCTAGCTTGAGGTAAATTCCCAATCGACTATACCTTGCCCCACCGATTGATTCCACAGAAACAACGGGGCCACAGTAACCCATTGTTACAGGCTTTGATTCCCTTCCCTGACTTACTACTCTGAATGTTCAGCGGTCATGGTAGGCAAAGGTAAGCTCCTTCAGCTTCTTCGGTCCACTAAGTATCAATCGTCATTCCCTGATTGAGGGGTTTGTGCAACCAGCCAGCACGTTTGAATTAGGTTACCTTCTTTTGACCTTTTCGCTCTTTTAGTATCACCTCCTTTCTTTCCTCTTTACTGTGTTAAGATTTGCTCCCTTTCTTCCCGGTCTGCGATTTCCTCCGAGCAAGGGAAGAGCCATTTTGTGCTGCTTTTCTCGGGCCGACAAAGAGTGCCATGAGTTTCCCCGAGTCGCAGCATTGTAGGCATGCCACCCTTCCAATCAGCTGCTCTTTCTTAATATCGCGGTCGATATATCCTTAAGAGCCTTCCCCCCCCTTTTCCGCTCGTGAGCAACCTTTTTCCTACCCCATTCAGCTTTATGGAAACTGCGACGGCGACAATCTTCACCCCTTCCCTCACGGTTTTAACTGATTTCATTACTTTTTTGATGGGATTAATTTCGCTAACGACATTGTTCTCCCCTTGTCAGCTACCGTGACGCAGTGAGCCTCACACTCCTGATTTCTTCACTTATCAAAACCACAAAAGCGACCATATTGTTCTAAGTTACTGATCTTCCCACCCGCCGACCGCTCAGAACCTCCCTCTTATATCAGTGCGGATTATTATCGCTCCGCCTTCCCCTCCTTACTCATTCCAAAGCGTTCAATGCTTCCTTATCTGAACTCTTTACCCTGATGTTTCCAGCTCGCGCCCAGGATTTCCGTCTCCAGGCCAAACTCGGCCTCACGATGCTCTCGAGTCGTCTCACTACTATTGTGCCCCCGGTCCCTATTTTTCTGTTTCCCTAATGAACCCAATGGCCTCTACCTTTTAGTGTCCCCCCTTTCTCCCTTTGGTAGGGCAAATGCCCTCCTTTACTCGTGCTGCAAATCGACCTTTTGAACTGTGCTTCTTTTTTTCTTTTGCGACCCTTTCTGTTAGGTCACAGGTCCGGACCCTGATTCCGCCCCCGAAAACCCCTTCCCCCCCTTTACGTCCACTTCAGCAGGCAGCTTTATACAAACCCATTCCCCAAGACACCTGTCGTTTTTCGTGAGGCATAGTCCTATCATGAATCTAATTGAAATAATTAGTGCCGGCCACCTTATCAAGGTCCCCGACGCGATTTCTTTGGTTTTTTTCGTCCTTGCTTTATGAAAGTTTCGGAATTATCTCCCTCAATTTTTTCCCCCCTCCCCCCCCTGGAAATCGTTTCAGCAGCGGACTATGGACGGAACCTCTGGTTGCTTAGATCCCTTTTCGCGGTTTTATCCCAAGGAGAGTCAGTTTCCTTTTTTCGAATGCTCCCAACTTTACAGCCACCTACATGGCGGGAGTTTTTGGTGTTCTGTTGATACCCCCCTTTTAGGTACCCTTTCCCTCCGTATCTTAGATTGGATTCGAGAGGAATAGCCTCCCCTTTTTTCCTGGTCCGTTCTTTTGGCTCGTATTTCAAATGCGAGAATGGTAAACAGACCCCCCTGCCCTAGGGCCCTTTTTCGAGTCGTGAGGTAAGCCGTTCCCTCGTCCCTCCGGTTTTTCCTGTTGGACCCGGATATCAGGCGCGTTTCAGGTACCTTCTTTGGCTTTTTCTGCGGCTGAGTGTAGAAATCCCTCATCTTTCCTAATAATAAGTTTTTTTTTTTAGATCTTCCTCCCCTCCAGAACCGACCCCCTATTTATTAACTTCCCACGCGACGTTTTTCTCTCCTTTCCCCCCGGTCCCCTTCACCGAGACGCTATCTGAAGCTTGGACCCCGAGACTTCGAACTGCTCGTAGGCGAGTTGATGTTTTTACTTTTTTCGACGGCCTCAATCCGATCCTCCTCCCAAATTGTCACTTCCCCTCCGAACCTTATCACTTCTCTTCTTCTTACCGGCTCCGGAATACTTTGAAGTACCCACCCACTTTTTCCCCCCCCCCCCAACAACGCCCGCTGATGTGGCGAACGGCCCCGACGTATCCTTTCTCCCACGGTGGATCCAATTCCGGCAAAAATGCTGTTTTCCCGGCATCTTGAAACATCACACAGGCGCGACGTTTCCCCGTCTTAGTACTAATATACCTGCTGAGGTCGTCACCCCATTCGATTTTCCCTTGCCAGGGACTTCGGTTTTGGACCAAATCACCAAGACAATCAGACTGGCGTTCTTTCCTTTGGAAGGCTCCGAAACCCCTCTCCCTACCTTCTAGAACTCTGATAATACCGGGCGAATTACGATGCTCAATTTCCCTACATTTTTATTTCTTTCTTTTGTTAGTCAGCTTGTCCTTTGACATTTCGTTTTCCTTTGGTATGTGTGTTTTCTTGCGAATCTTCCCTCCGTGACTCCCCTCTGGTGAACGACAAACCACCCCGACACCATCGTTTCCTCTGCACTTTTGCTTCAGTTCCTCCCCTTGGTTCTTACTCTCGAACTAACTCAAATTTCCCTACCCCCAAGGCCACCCTACCGGGACCTCTGTTGAGTTGCCTTTACTGCTCCCTCCCCCCCACTTTGTATGGCTTAAAGACAATAGTTCTCTCTCCTCTTCCCCCTCCACAGAGATTGTTTCTCTGCCTGGAGGAAAACCCTTGCTCAATGTGCGATTGGTCTCTTTTTTCCAGGAACTCAGGCAGGAGCCTTGACCTCTGCCGTTTTCGGTTCAGACCGCAACGGACGTCAGCGAATTATCCCTCGCTAGGAGATAAGAAGCCCCTGAGATCCCTTCTGTTTCCGTAGAGAGGTTGGCGATTCCCACTGAGAAAACTGCGTTCTACTGAATTGATCCCCAAATCCTTTTGTTGTTTTGGATAATTGCCTAAGAAAGTTTCCCCCCAATCACCTTCTCCTTATTGTAGGAAGCCTCCATTTGAGTCCGCTGAGTCATTTGATAGAAGGATTCCCCTCCGGGGGGAGGCCTTAAGAACCTTTCAATTTTCCCTCTTCCAATAGCAGTTCCCCCCCTCACCGGATGCTTCCATTTTTGAACCGTTTTTTCACCCCCGCATTCATAATCGGAGACGAGACTCGATTGTGGCCCCCACCCTTCCGGTTTCTAGACTACGACACGCCGAGCACGCGTTTAGTATCATTATGACTCGTCGTACCCTGACGATCTTATTGTCCTCCCCAGGGTCACCTCCCTCGTATTGGAACGGAATAGAAACCGCTCTTACTTGACAGGCTT
>Ga0179591_1258611_pt1 | contig 21115 bp, 19 predicted proteins | sample CZOMad2_1_08_16f_FD_182891 | JGI IMG/M metagenome (GOLD analysis project Ga0179591, IMG submission 182891) | Vadose zone soil fungal communities from Angelo Coast Range Reserve, California, USA - CZOMad2_1_08_16fungal (PacBio error correction) | ecosystem: Environmental > Terrestrial > Soil >... | reverse complement strand
GGGCCAATACCGGCAGTTGTTTCCACCCCCTTGGCCCTCCACGGAGTCCGCCGCCGATGTAAAACGAGAGCTGGGTCCTCGGGACTCTATTCAAGTAAATCTTATACCGACACCCGTGCATTTACCAATGGCAAAATTTTTTGTATCTGCTCACCTAAGGTTTCTCACGTTCCCCGATGTAGACGAGTCGATGGTTTCTTGCCGGTCCGCCTCCTCCGTTGCCATTTTTGGCGATCGTGACTGCTTCCTGCAGTCCCTTTAGTTGTACATTTGGACCCCTCTGTAAATGTTTTCCTTCCATTCCCGTTTGTCCCCGACACCTTAACGTAACCCGCCACCCAGATTACCTTTTCGCCCAAAACGTCCCTTCATTCATCTCCCCCCCCTCCGTTTTGTTTTTTCTCTTTCTTTTTCGTGGCCTATTCGCTTTTTGGCGGAAAAAGGCGCTGTGCTTCTACGTTCCGTATCAGGTGTCGCTCCACCTTCCCGACCCGACCATAACCCCAGACGTTCCAAAGACATGCGTCTTCTAAGGAAACACGCGTTTCCCTACTCTCCCAGCCTCACCTTGGTTGCCCACCCGGTAGTCTTCTTAACCGTAGCCCCCCAGTCGATCAAACCGGCTCGTTCTCTATCCTTTTCACTTTTCTCTACGCCCCAGCGGCTTCTAGTGAGCATAACCCAGCCCCGATTTTCCCATTTGGGTATCCCGGTAGACCTGATATACGTTTGTGTTTGACCTTGCTCTTTTTCGACTGAAAAATCTGATCTTTGTACATGGTCCCCCCGCCCGAGGACCAAGTTGGGACGAACGGTTTTTTCCCCCCCCCCGCTCCCTTCCGATTTCATACGGAGTTAAACCCAAAACCTTCCCAGAGAGCTCACCACCACCCTCTGTCGCAGCGGACCTACGTGTCAAACATCTAGGCCTGCCTGGTGATGGTGTTTCTAGCACACCTCTCCCCCTTTCCCAGATAGTGTCTTAGTCGTTAATTCCCCTTTTTCGAATGTATTCTCCCCCCCACACTTTTTTTTGCTTTACGTTTGACTTACAGCCTTTGACCATTTGTTTTTTTTCTGGTCGCTTTAGACCAGCTTCTGGCCCTCGGGAGGCTTGTCGAAATTGTTTTTTGAGGCTGCCGGTTTGGTCCACACGTTTCCCCCCTCTGAACCTTGGATCGATATAATGTCAGCTTCCCGTAAATTTTATTAGCGTTTTTACAACTGCTTAGTGAGGTTTTACCTAAGCCGGACGGCGGACTAGTAAGTGTACCTGCGCTTATTTTCCGGAGTTGACCCCCCCCATGCTTGAGACCCGAGAAAGATGCCCCCCCCACACCCAAACTTATTCTCTGCCTCGTCTCTGTAACTGAGCCCTCGTCGTTTTGTGTTGGCTTTTTAGTTCGGTCGGAACTGGGCGCCACACCACCCAGTAATTAGTGGAACACTGTCCAAGGATCCGATGGTGGACACCTTTTCCGCTGCCTTTGGTGATTACTTGCACACACCCCCCTCGTTGCCAATTGGGCTATGTGTTGCCTAACCAAACCCATCAAAGAGGAACCAGCCGGTCCTTTGATGTTTTCCTCGGCACTCGCCAGCCCTACTTTCCCTTTGAACCCCGACCCCCCTCCAGCCTTGGTATCCTCCTGAAAGACACTTGAAAGAGCGATGACGGACCAATTTTTCCCCACCCCATCGGTTTATCAACCAAACCCTCGACGAACAACTTCCGGACGCCCTCCTCGAAGTGCACCTGTTCTTTTGACCCACCCTCATACCCACCCCTTCCCCCCGCTCAGAGGTTGATAAAAACATCATAAGTTGTGCACTTCCCCATTAAGAGCTTCCTTGTCTTCCAACATCGTACGAACGTATGTTTCCGCCAGAATCACCACCCAGTTTCAACTTTTTTCCTGGCAACCACCCTATGTACCCCCCCCACCCGAATCACTCCGGGCCTGTGATTTCCACCTTCCTGACCCCCGCACCCCACTTCTTTTTCCACGACCTGCACCCCTCATTTTCCCCAGAATCTGGAAGTACTGCCACACAGAATAAAACTTCAGGAAAACTACCTTGTTTGCTCCCTAGCTAAACCTTTTTAGACGACCACGCTTTGAGCCTATCCCCTCACCCCCTTATGAACTCGCCACACCCCTGGCGATACTCTCGGAGGGCTAGATGAAATCGACAACGAGGACCTTTCCCCTGCGCTAGGGTTTTTTTTTTCCTTATTCCCACGCTACTTTTTTCCCCTTGCCCGATTACTCGTTAAATCCTCGGTTTTTTTTCCCGATGAAAGACACTCCATCCTTTGCTACCTAGTTTCGCCCATCAGCGTACCCTTTCCATTTATCCCAATCCGTCTTGAGCGACGGGGCTTGATGTAAAGTTGCGCCATACCTGTAACTTTCCCCTAATAGCTCCCCCCCTGTAATGCCTGCCCCTTCCCCCTTGCGCCTTCTCTTTTACAGCTTGATTAGTTGTCCGTCCGTTGTTCAGCCCTTCTTCGGGCGGTGCAAAACTTGATCCTGGTATCTCCGGGGAAAATTCATCCCGTGCGAGAGTGGTGGGTTTTTGAGCGCGTTTTATCTTCTTGTGAAGTTCCCCTCACCCTTCTGATTTTTCCTTGAGACTGTTATCCTTCGTCTTCAGTCTCCCCTTGGAGAGCGCTCGCTCCTGTTGAGTGAGGAAAAGGGGCTTTTTCCGGTCGTATCGGTTTCTTCGTTTCAAACTTCGTATTTTAACCCAGTTGGCTTCTTTTTCTGCGGACGCCCCCTCTTGGGTTCAAGACCCTGCAGAACTTTGTGGTCTCTTGCATTTTTTGATAGAGATTTAAGTTACGCCGGCGACCTTATCCTCATGAGGCCACTCTTTGGATGCACTTTTTTGCACCTTTGTGGCCTGGCCGAGCGCAGTGCGATGCAATGCAACTTGGTCAGACGAGTCTGGGCCACCTCCTCTTTTAGTAAGATCGCCACCTTTGCGGACTCCCTTTTCTTGAACGGTCGCCCTATGACCGTTTTGAGCTGTTGCCCGGTTTTTTTTTTTTCGCCTGAAACAGTGCTACAATTTTCTCTTTCTGCGTGATTCCCCTGGATATTTCCACGCCGAGTGGTTTAGCTCATGCTGCTCAGTGCGTTCGATTCCCTTCCTTTTTTCTTTCCCGGTTCTTTCCTTAGTCCACAACGAATGCCCGCTCCTTGCCCATCAATTAGTACCAATTATCTAGCGCCCAGGATTGGCCACCCCCCCCCCCCACCCCCACCCCCCCCCAGATTGGCATTCCTAGAGTACGACCCCCCCTCCCCAGTTCCCGGGCATAATTTTTTCGGCCGCCCCCATTTTCCATCTCGCCCCTTAAACCCCCCCAACGACGTCTAAGAATGAAGCGTGTTGTCTTGACTCGTTAACTTCATTGACCTGTCAGACCCCAGGGACAAGCCCACCGTCATATAGAAAGGTGTTTGACCTGTAGCTCCAGCTGCAAGTTGTTTGACGATATCCTTCTTTGAACCTTTCTTTGCCTTTTTTAGCGTTCGACAGGTACGTTTCTTTTCACTTATCCCCCAAGAATCAACTCGAACGGTCGGGGGTGTGGTTCCTCAAGAAATGATCTTCGGATATTCTCCTTTTAATACCCCGTTTGTGTTTCTCTCCCATCCAGATAATAGGGCGTTTTGCTTACCCCCCCTCGAATACTTTTTTCTCTCTGTTAAGTCTCCTGAGGACCTTCTATGACCCCTCCCAACGTCCCGTTCCTTGTCCAGACACCTCGCTTCCCACCCTTAGGACCACTCTACTTCGCCAACCCTCCCCCGGGATCTTTGCGTCACACGGCTTTTTTTTTGTTGATCCCGCCCGCAGGAAGAACTCCCATAAAGTCACCCCCCCTTGCTCTCGTGTTTCCATTTTTCGTTGCTTCTTTTTTTCCCGTTCGACTGCCTCGCTTTTACTGGCGCGACGGTTATGGACGGCCGTTGCTAACTCGCCTTGTCACATAAACACCCTTTTCAAACTCCTTGAGTTTATGCTTTCCTTCCGGACTTTCCTGGACGCGGGGTGCAGTTCTTCCGTTATGATTCCCATGTGCACCCAAATCGACTTTTGCGCACAAATGGCTGCGCCCGCTCATTCTCTCTTGATATATCTCATACAAAATCGGCACCCGCAGTAGAGGTCCAGCCGCCCTACCCCCCCCTAGAACAGGTTACCCCTCACGTCAGTCAATAAATCTCCCGGTAGCCTCAAAGAGACTCCTTTCTTCGCGAGAGTAAATTCTTTCTCTTTCCGTATTTGTTCATACTTATCTGAACCCTAGATTAGATCGAAAAAAACGAAATTTTTTGGCTTCTCCTAGGTTCAATGGCTCCTTTTTTTTTAGACCCCAAACACTCCGGTCAGTGGCGGCCGTCACAACATTTGCTATTTGACCTCTTTGTCGCCTTCGACCCCCCTTCACTCGAGAACCTGCCGCGGATTGAACAATTTATTCTGTTCTTAGAAAACCTGTAAGCAGAGACCCCATCCCGCGGGTATTCAACCGCCCGAATAATCTTTTTGATACACCCTCCCCCCCGACTCCACCATTTCCCCCTCTCTCCAAAGAAGAGCCTCCCCCCGTTGAGACCCCCCCAATCCCTAGCTTTCCCCTTTCGACGTCCTCTTCTCAGTCAATAAATAAATTTTTGGGCAGTTGTCTTCCCACCCCCCCCAGAAGTCACCCGCGAAAACACCCCCCTACCCCGCCCTTTTGCTGAGGAGATACAGGACTTATATGTCACCGCTTCCCTCAGAGAAACGACGCACCGTCTTCCCCCCGATGGGTACACTCAGACTTGAGGAGGTTTACTTTTGAACACCTCTTTACAGGACAGGGTTGGACATATGCGGTGTCCATGTCTAGAAAAAAGATTGGCTCGTATACCATTTTTTCAATGAGCAGCATTTCTAATTTTTGGGAAGTGGCCCCTCCCTTATAAATAGGCGTTTCGCCAATGACGTTGCTTGACCTATCATCTCCTTCTGGAAGTGTCCCAAATAGTCTGCCACGTAAAGGTATCCCCCCGGATTTCACAGATCTTCATCGACTTTTCACAGATTTTGGTTTGTAGAGACTTTCCCCCATTCCTTACTCGTAAGTTTGGGGTGGAGTGGTGCTGTTTCCTTGCTAGGCTACGAGTTGGTTTTCTCGTATAAATTTATTTCCTTCCGGTAATATTTTTTCTTTCAATAGGTTCCAAGTAGTGGCTATTGCCAGCTAGCACTTTATTTTTTTCTTCCCCCCCAGACGTAGGTACGGGTTTGTTTTTTCCCCTTTGTCCCAAGGCACGCTTTTTAGGCGTTTGAGTGACTACCAGCGTTGTTCAGCGGCGCAAAGTTTCTTATGGTCACAGGTTCTTCTCACTTTTTAGTGACGCTTTTTTTTTTTTTCGCACCCTTCCTCGCTGGATGGTGAAGTGAACAGTCCTTTGGATAATGTGTAGCCACCTCTGTAGGAGGCGGGTTCTTGTTGGCTTGGTCTTTTCCCAACTCCCTTTCAACGTCTTTTGCGTATATATGCTTTTTTTTCCCCTGAAGGCCCAAGCCTCCTGGGCGCTTTGGAGTCCTTTTAGCGTCCTATGTCCTTCGGTGGAAGGCCAGGGCGTCCCGGATGTATGTGCCCGTTGGTAACTAGTCTTTATTGGAGTGTACGTACCCAGGTTTCCCCCCGTCAACACGTTTTTCCTCTTACATCGCTATCTGGTATTTTCGGTCACAACCCCCTTGCCGCTCGTATTAACTTTCAACCTCCCTACAAAACTAATTGTCCACCCCAATGCTACTAATTTTCCACGAATCATGTGTGTGCGTCCCCTTCCTTCCCCCGCCCTTTAGAAACTTAGTTCTGCCATCCCGCCCTTTGCACATCGTGTGGGAACATTGGGGAAGGCGTTTATTTGTGTCCCTACATTGGTTACGTGTTCTACCGCCTTAGACCCTGTCCATTCGCGGTGCTCCCGTTACGCGCCCGAACAGTCTCTTCCCCCCACCCCATCCCCCATCCCCTCTTTGCCACACTCGACGCCAAGGGCACTGAAATTACTCACTCTCGCTTGGTCACGTATCTCGGTGGTTTTGGGCCACCAAAACATTACACGACCACAAAACCCCATTTCCCAGACCCCCCCCTCGCTAATTCGTAATATCACCGCCCGACCCAAACCTTGGCTTCTTTCTTTCAAACACCGCAGGAGCACAAATTCGTCCCTCAAAAAAACCTCTCACCCCCCCTCTCACGACAAGCTGTTTTTTGCCCTTTTCTGCGTGGTTTTATCGCCCAAGACCCGTCAACCCGACACATAGTTTCCGTTCCGTTTAAGCGGATTTAACATCTTTTTTTTGTTTACCCTTCCTTGATCTTTGTGGCAGTTGGTCATATTATGCACCTTTTTTCGCGTTTCGTGTGGGCAGTCAGTTGTCCCCCTTTTAAAACCTTTGGTTGCAGATTCAGTGGTATCATCCTATCCACATACAGCTCGGTAAGTTGTCCCTCCCACGTTTCAATCTTCCCTTGCTCCTTTTTCCAGCAGGTCTCCCACTTGCCCAAATCGCTGGGTGTTGATGAGCACGACGCCTGGTAGATCCGCCGAGCCATTAGACGATTCCAGCTGGTGTTGTATTCTATCGGCGAAGACTACTCAGCCTTGTGACAACTTCGGCAGGAGTCCCCTACGAGAGTGTGGCATGTCAAGTCGTTTTCGTGTCTTACAGTGGTTACGGTGGTTACGATGGGGTTCCCATGATTGTCCGAAGAGTTGCGTTACCCCCCGATCCCGTATAAGTAGCCCCCCGATTCCCCTTTGACCACCCCATTCGAAGAGCCCCCCTCTCCTTTTTCTTTCCAAACCTTTGGTGTTTTTCGGAGATGGGACGCTAGGTCTTTTTCTTGAACCCGCTTTTCACGGTTAAGGATACTTGGATCCTGGGTAGTCCCGCTACAAAGGCAACCCCCGCACATGCACGGTATTGACTAGCCAAGACTGGTCGTTAAAAAAAACCATTTCCCCCTTACCCCCTACTTCTTCACTGGCAAAGGAGCTATACTTCTCCCTCATGAATCCCGTGCTACCATTCAGGACTGTGACCCTGGGTCCCTTATGAGCAGATAATACAAAAGAAAAAGCCGCTTAAGTGGGTTATTCATGGTGTTTTTTCCTCTTCTATCTTGATCTTTGAAAGTGATCCCTCATCCCTGAGGAAAGCTTCGAAGGTACCCCCCTTGCCCCCCCTAGTTCAACCCGTCAGCAGGACCAGGCGGTGGATTTGGGGCCGGATGCCACCAATTACCCTTGAACAAAGAACGACGTGCATACGGAGATTCCCCAGCCCAGTTACCCCCCCTGTATTCCAGCTTTCCCTTCTTAACTCGTTAATTAAAACTTCCCTTTTTTAGGGTTTTCGGACGTGGCCTACACCCAACCTCTTTTTTCCCGACGTCGTGTTTTCGTGTGAGTCCTTTTTCACATTAAAATGTAGTTTTTTTTCTCTTTTGACCTTTTAGTCCCGTCCTGCTAAGTAGTGTTGACGTTTACGAAAACCACTGGTGCCGTGTTGTTTACCTTACCTCATGAGGAATCGCGCGGCTTTTTGATACTTGTGCTTCCCATGTGTTTGTTTCGTGATGTTCACGGTGGTAACCCCCGCGTACGCTGACATCTCGATAATGTCAGTTCCATTCCACCTTCCGGTTTCGGTCAAACTGCTCGAGGTGCTTTCGTTATCCGCCGTCGTGTAGGCGAAGCGTCACGTCTCGAGGAGTCCCCCCCCCCCCTTTTTCCCCGTTAACCTGTAGAACCACCCCCCCGCAATCCGCTGTCCCGACTTTGTGCATAAGGCGTTTTCGAGTTGTTGTTCGGTTGGCCACCCACACACAAGGTATTTCGTGGCCACCTGACAAACCTTTTGCCCCAAGGTGATTCCCTCGTTGGCTGCTTTCCCTTATCCCACGTTCAATTTGATTTTTGTACGACCACTCCTTTCAAGCCTTCGTTGCATCGTAAGGGTGTTTTCCGAGTTCCGGGTACAACCGCCCTCGTTAGGAGGACATACCCAGCCTGTAGCCTTTAACATGACCCGGAACTGGTTAATAGGCATTTTCTTTTTCTTCCCTGCCCCCCGGCCCAGTATCGTGGCATTCCTTGAACAAACATTCTCCGCAAACTGCCACCCAGTATTTTCGTGAAACTGTTTGTTTCCATCCCCACCCCCCCCCTTGACCCCCCCTTCGTCAAGTGCTCACATACTCCAGATTTTGTGAAAACCCTAGTAAGGGTTCACCATCTCGAACCCTTTGGTTCGGCGATTTACTTTCACCCAAGACCCCCTGACAACCACCAATCCTTACTTTCAAATAAAGCCGACCCCCTTTTGTTTCCCCGGACCTCCCCCACAACGTCCACTTATTTCCCCCCCCCGACAGCAACAACATCCTGTAGTCCCATCGGCAGCTCCTTGCAAAAGATAACAACTCCTTACCCTGGACTAACATTTTCCCCCCTACCCCAGTTCCTGATACCCCCAGGGCGTAAAAACCACCCCCCCCAACCGATTCGTCCGTGAACTTGCTACAGTAATGTCAACGATCGAACCCCCTCGGGTTGTCAGCTATTTTTGATTTTCTAAAGATCAACTTTCACGATGGTAATAGTATGTCCGATTTCCCGTGTGACACCCACTAAATTCAGTGGTATTTTCCACCCACCCCCCTGCCAGTCCCAGCTCTGGTCACCTGAACCTTTTGATTTCCCACCCTCCGCTTGAGAGACCATCTATTGCGCACCGGATACATACCGGTTGCTCCTCCGGCCAGTTTCACCCACGATACCCAGTCCCCCCTTCTTTTTTTTCAGGCCCTCAACCGTGCCGCTGAAGTCGGAGATGCCAACGCCAATCGCTTCCGTCTTAGGCCCCTGGAGCCCTAATTTTCATGATGTGGGAAAATCTTTGAATACCTTTTTCAGCTATTGTTCTTTTTACAGCACCTTAAGAATGGAGAGACGAGGGGGTGGTTTTGCGCGTTTGCTGGTGTTTGAATTCTTCCCCCCAGTGATTGATTGGGAGGATGTACGCTTCTAGAGTGAAGTATATACGGCTATGCCATGAGCTCTCACATGATTTTACGTTGCTGCCACTTTTTTCGGTCTGAGGGAATGGTGGAGTATGTGAGGTGTCCCTTCAAAAGCGCATCTGACCGGGCGGTAACTAAAGGTTGTTTTATTCTTGTCCTTTCCTTATGGAAAAAGGTCCCCTCCTCACCACTTCCATTTTTTTCAACGCCGGCTTGATGATCCCCCCCTACGGAGCCCCAATTATACATTCCTTAAATGTATTGTGGAGCCAGAACCCAACTGTCACGGATTGTCTCCTAGGGTCAGTTCTACAATTGGATCGCCAAAGGGACTTTGGCTTGAAGAGTGCCCCACGCATAGTTATCCGCCCCAAGAAATGCACCCAGCTGTCCCATGTATTAGATTGTCGCTGGTTTTCTATGTTACAGTTTGACGGCCTCTGTGACCCTTCGATACGGCTGAGTGCGTTCCGGACTGCATCCCGGTTCCCCTTTGCGGGTCTTTCATTTTGTCAATTCCGATATAGAGCGCGTCATTGTGTCTTCTTCTACCCTTGTTTCATGCGGTTTTTCCCCGTAGTCCCGAAAACCTGATACGTGCACAGCAGTATTCTAGGAAATTTTTTTTGAAATAATGAAAACTGTGCTTTGAAGATGAGAAGTTTTCTCCAAGCCTGTAACGTACGTCTAGTAACCGTAAGACTCCAGGCCCATAGCGTCCCTACCGTGCAAAGAAAGGAACATCAGTTCCGACGACGCCGCTTTTTAGCTTTTACTTTTATCTTCTCGTCCCCCCAGGGTCCAAGATTTCCCCCGCCATTATAGGTTGTTGGCGCAGAGGCTTGAGATGGTTCCGCTCTTTACTTCCTGCCAGGCCTCGGTCCTGGTCGAGGTTAAGATTCCCCTATTTTACTTAGACACCCGTAAAGGATATTGGGTCGCCCCGACACTTAGGATCTCTCTTTCTTTTCCTTGAGAAGGTGTTTATTTTTTCTACTCATCCATTTTCGTTTATACAAAGAGCACCTTTTGTGTTGTCTTGAGGTGTAATTCACTGATTACTTCAGTCACTCGCAGCGTCAGGGTCATCCCCCGATTTTTCGCCGTTGACGGCACAACGCTGTCAGTCCGCACCCGACACCGGTCTCGTACGATGCTTCCCCAGGGGTCAACGGTGTTCTGAAAGAATAGAAGGCCTGGCACCATCACAAATTAGACCCCGACCCGTCCCGATTCATGAGTCGGCCTTAGTACTGTTGGGTTTAAATACTTCGACTTTCTTCCGTTTCGCCGGGTATGTCTGCACCTGTGACGTTTGCTGGTCTTTTTCCCTCGAACTTCCTTTGGACAAACTCAAACTTTTGAACGACGGAGCTTTCCGAGAGTGTCTTTTTGCATTTTTTGGTCAGGGTCGTTCGTGTACCGTTCAACCGATCCCCCACCAACCCCCCATTAAGGCGACACCCCCCTCTTTACGATTTTCATCTAGGCTAGATAGACCAGACAATTTTCAGGTAAATCAGTGTATTCCCTTGTACTTCGTATGCTCACTCAAGAGGTTTTCCGTCAAATTTTTTCCTTCTGAACTTTACCCCCACAGCCCGTTAGCCACATCGAAGCCATCTGTTCTCGCGGGAATCTGAATGGAGTCTTCGCGGACGGAGGATACTTCGACGTCAGCTTTGTTGCCTCCCCCTTGATTTCCCAGTCCCTTGCTTTTTTATTCATCCTAAATTAGACCATTTCCGAAACCTAAGGTGGCAGTTGGACGGCGACCACATGGCGTTTTTGGAAGAAGTTATAGTCGCTTTTCGGAAGTGCCCAGCTCTGGAGGGTATCCTCTGATTTCCCCACCCTCTTCATTTTCCCTTTGTTTTTCAACCCCAACAATGTTTAGTGCCAGAACTCTCACGAGTTTAGAGTCGCCATGTTTTGGTCACCTCGGGGATGCACCTCCCGTACTCAAAAATGGAAATCTCCCTACTGGTCCTCCCCCCTCCCCCCCCCGAAGCTTTATCGCCCCTTTTCCCAGTAATCCTAGACCTGATCGTCTCCGGCCATCAATAAGGGACTGAAACCCAGACCTCTCCCCCCTCCTGACACACACCCCGCCCCAACCGCTCGCCTCGCGCTTGTCTTCCCCCTTCTACCTGTAAGCCCCCGGAAATCTTGATCAACGACCCTCGACGACTTTTTTCTTGGTCCTCCTCTCGCGGCCCCGGTCGACCGGACTTCCCGCTTTCAAGGATCAGGGGGTTGAACTTCTGTTTCCCGGTAGAAAAAGTTCTGGATCCTTTTGCGAAACCTGGCCATCAATTTCCCAGTGGTATCCCCCATTGGATGATTTGAGAGATCAACCGATGCGTTAAGATGGAGTTTTTCCTATTGATTTTGCCGTTTCTTAATGTGAAAGGCCTTAGGCTGTATCAGCTCGGTCCCCCACCGAGCGACGCTCCCCTTAGAATTTGGGTTAGAAGGCATTAAACTGCTTTTAATGCGTATGAGCTGTTTAGGGTCCTCCTTTTCTGATGTTTTGACAGGTTTGTTAACGGATTCCTCTTGGATACACATTCCCTTTCTTGTTCCTGATTTTAATTCGGTGTTTTAGTCGTTGCGATGATGGCAGTGATTTGGTGATCTTTGCCCAGAAGTCTGGGTGGGGTTTTTTCCAGTTTTTCATAATGTCAATGGTCCTCAGTGAGTTGTCTTTTACGAACCCGAGGGTTTTCAGCTGCTCCATTATTGTTTTTTCATCGTCGAACCCCGTTTCCCTAAGATTGGTTTAGCCGACGCCCCCGCTGGTCGTCTTTCCACCCCTAATCTGGTTCCCCCCGCTTATGGGTCTTTTTTGTTTGGAGGCTTTCAATGACGAGGTGCACTTAGTTGACTTCGGGTGCACTTTGTCTTCTATGGTTTTCCTTAGACAACCATTGCCTTGCCAGTCATCTCGCCTTGACTCGTGTTCTGGTCCCGTGCGGATTCCAGTTTTTGATGCCCTTGGCCGAACGTTGCGGGAGTAGTTCCGTCCTCACTGCCACATCTTTTCCCACACTTTTGATGGGTCCTATTTCAGCGCTTCTCTTTGGATCACCGCAAATTTTGCCCGTGTTGGATCCCCCCATTGACATTTTCCCCCCAGTCTTTTTTTCCACAAACTCTGATCCTGTGGGACGAATCCTGTTGGTTTTTTGAACCTAATGCAAGTTCTTCCCCCCAAACATACGCCCGAACGTTCTTGGCTTAATTCCAGTCCTGGGACCCCTATCTGTGGAAGTTGTTTGATCGTTGATCTAGTGGTACCTTTTCCCCGCCCCCTATAACTGATAGAGATACCTTACGCTGAGAACCCTGTGCTACCCAAACCAGACCCCTAGACTGCCCCAACCCCCCCCCCTGACCTCACTAAGGGGCATGCATTACATGAATGATCGGATTGTAAGCGACGCTTTTAAAAACCCCCTTTTCCCTCTCATCCAAACCCCCTTATCAGTCCCCCCCTCACCATGAACCCCACGGCCTCTTCCTCAGAACCCTTCCCACCCTGCCGCTATTCTCGGCATAAACTTTCATTTTGAGACAAACGGACGGAACTCAACACTTCTTTTCCCCAAATTTGATTACCGACTCCCAGCCCCTCGTTTTAATTATGCTTGTTGTTTATCGCCCCTACCAGACAAACCATCAACCCTCCTATTTCCGTCCAGTCCCCTCCTTTCGACATTCTGTAATTTGAAGAGATTTAGTTCCGGAAGGGGTGATCCCTATGCCCTTTCTTGTTCGCTTGTTCATCCCTCCGTGTCAGGCCACCCTTAGAGGAGGGGCCAGAGAACACCTCCCATGAACTGATTGTTCCTCGGTTTTTCTATTCGAACGGTAAAAGCACCCGTAGAGTATCGACTCCACCATACCCATTGGGTCCCCTAAGTTCTCTTTCTTCTCTTATTTCAACCGTAGCCGGTATCTGAGTAGAGATCGTATGACGATGCACGCTGGTGTGCTTTTTTCCCGCCGAGAAGTATCTCCCTGGGATTTGCGGCCCCTCCCTCTTAAGAGTTTTGGCACGACCCAGTAGTTCTTTCTTACATCCGCCCCCCTTTAATTTTTTACCTAAGGTTCCCTGTAGACCCCCGTGTGTTCCCTTGATCCTCCTTTCCGCCCAAGATGTCGACTTTTTTCCTCCCACCGGCTCATATTCCCCCCTATTTCAAGTGTTTGGATTTTTAGAGCATTTTGAAGATTAGCTGGGTTTTCCTTCTGAAAGGGCGACCATGGTTTGGTCGGTCACTTTTCCCGTGCGGGTTCATAAACCCCGCTTCGCCAAGATGGTCACGGTCACACAAGCCTCTTAACCTCCAAACCTCCCTGGTTCCCACAAACGTCAATTTCATCTATACCGCCAAAACGCCCCCTAGTAACTTCGCTCTCGAATACCACCCCCCTTGTTTTCGGCTTAAGACTCGCAGAGACGATTGCCCAATAGTTGTATATAAAGAATAAAGCCCCTTCTTTGCCCCCCATTGTTATGACCGCTTTTTGTTTTTTAGCCCAGAACTAGGCTCGGCCCTTTTACCGAGGACCCCTATGTCCTGTACCCCTGTTGATAAAATAGAGGAACCAGCTCCGACCTGACGGGATTTCCCCAGGCGCTAACCGATACGGATGCATGACTTCTTCTTTACCAAATAACCCTTAAAGATCTGAATTCCCTCCCTCTTCCCTTCCTCCCCTTTAGATTGCAACTATGTGTATGTAATTTTTTTCTGGTAGTTCTATTTACGATACCCACCAAAGCTTTGATTAATTTACATGTTGTCTCAAGGTTGATGTGAAGTCTCCCTTTTTTTTTTGAATCCTTTCTTACGTTACCTACGACTATAAGCCCAGTTTCTTGAAATGTCCGAATGTACTTGAGTTGCTTTCATGCTTTTCCGCTGGGTCTATTTTGTGTTTCCCTCTTCCCTTGGTTGTTTAACACCTCTATAGATACAGTATATAATACTAGTGAAACGTACTGGAGTCTATTTTTTTCGTTCAACCCCTTGATAGAGTGGCTGTTTGCTCCTTCGCCCTCTCTCCGGGTAGGCGCGTGGGTATCCCAACCGAGCAGAGAGGCGTTGTCACCCTCCCCTGTAGCCAAGCATCCCTGAGGCCCCCCCTTTTCAAAAACTTTGTCACGAGCTGGTAATGCGACCCCCTCTTGATTTTAGTTATATGTGGTCGTTTCTCTGGTCGCCACCCCCCCCTTTTGAAAACTTCCAATGTTATCCTATTTTGTGTCCCCCCAGGTCCGCGATTTTTTTTTCGGCTGTTTTTTAATTGAATCACTAGTGAACCATTTTTTGATTGTTTACCGGACCGAAAGATACCATTTCGGAAATAGGTAAAAAATCCTTTGTTTCCTGATGTTACTGTTGGTAGTCAGACGTCCCCAGAACTTTCCTGGACAAGGAACAGCCTGTTATGAACCCGCGACCTAAAACCTTAAAGTTTTCATTCTTCGAGTGCCACGGTCAGCCACAGAGACTTACTTTTTGTGTCAATGCCATAGACTCCCCCGACACCAATCCCCCCGTTTCGTTTTTCCCCTCTTCTGTGCCCCCCAAAGCCTCCCCCGACCCCGCGTCACGTTCTCACCCAGTCCATCCTACTTTCTTTTGTACTTCCCCTCCAGCGCGTCCTGTTGCTCCCACCTTTTTCCCTCCTTTGGTTCCGCTTAAAGCCACTTCTCCCCTGCCACCCCCTAAATTTCCCCCCCTTCAAAGCCGACTCCGGCCTGGATTACAGGTCCCCTACCACCCCCCTCAAGACGTCTGTCCCCGCCCTGAAATCCTTTTTTTCCCCCCTCCTCGCCTCTCTGCAATTAATTTAACATCCTTTTCCAGGCCTGGTTGCGATCTTTTTTTCCCACCGTTCTACGACAAATCCTGCTCCCTCTAGGCGGCCCTAGCCCACAACCTTGATGCAGATTGAATAGCGGGCCGTTATCCGAAAAACCCCAACTGTTTTTTCCTCTCGTTGCGTGCCCTTTCTTGGCTTATATTCCGTCACTGTCCAAATGGTGAATTTCCTGCCCCTCTGTCCCGAAAGAACGCCCTCGTGTCTCAATTGTTGGTAGAAGAGGTTCCCCCCTCTTTAAAGGTGGCCCAATGCTCTGTGAACCAGTTTGATTGCTCACGGAGCAAACGTTGGTTCTCGACGACCCGCCAGCCTTCAACCCACTGATCCGTTGCCCTTTTTTTCCGACAAGGTCCTCATGAGGTCAGGAGCTCCACCTCCCCCAGTTCTCCTTCTGAGTCGTGATACAGAGGATTCAGGAGGTGAAATTCCTCCTTTATGTCTGCACCTGACAGATACTTATTTTTTGTTTTTCTCCTCCCTTTTATCGTAGGTGTGCGAATAAGTTTGACTTCACTTCTTTGTGACGGACTCTATATCTACTTATCCCTTGATGGAATGGGGATCTCCTTGCGGGAGGTAACTGGTACTATTCCCCCCTAGTTGAAATGGGTATTCTGGCTTTGTTCTAAGACTTTGACTCCCTCAGAAGGAGGGTTCCTATTGGTGTAGGGATGCTTTGAGTCATCCCCCACCTTTTACCCCAACTTACCTGAAATGTGTGTACGACCCCTCCCCGGCATTTGTCGAATAATTTTTTCCAGCTACTACCCCTATGAATCAGGACATTTTTCCTCCCCATCACGGATTGGCTCCTCTTCTCCTTTCCAAGATTGCTGGTCACGTCATCCCGGATTCGCACCAGGATGTTGAGGTCGATCCGCTCCCCCCGCCCTTTCTTCCGCGAGAAAAATGAGTCCTCTTTAGTTATGTTCCTCCCGGGGTGAACGGACCCTCACCCCCCTTTTGATTCGTAGGCGTCCGAGGAAAACTTCCTTTCACTTGACATGACGTTTTGCTTCCCTCGGTCGTCTAATCTGATTTCCAGGCCGTTTATCAAGATTCGTAGAATTGTGTTGAAGAGGGCACCCCCCCCATTTTCCTTAAAGGAGCCGTGCCTCTGTCCTATCTTCTAGCTACTACTTACTTTTTCCTTTTGATTGAGATGTTCCCCGCACAGGGCAGTTTCATACATTTGCCTCCACCCCTTACCCAAGCCTTCTGTAAGTCCACCTCACCGCCCCCCAGTAACTCAGTAAGAAGGCAGATAAGCGTTCCTATGTCCCTCGTTCCCTATTATGAGGTCCTTCCTCACCTGGAAAAGCCTTGTCAATAAAATACCTGTGTCTTTTGATCTTTTGCCTATGTCTCCTCCCCTTTTCTCCCTTGTGTGAACCCTTTTGCCTATCATATGACAGAAATCGTCCGCCCTTCATCGTTCGAAAAACGCCTCCCCATAGACACTTCTTAGAGGGGCCGAAACTTGACCTCTTTCCCCCCCCCTCTGTTGTTGGTGTTGATGCTCTCCAATAGCCATTGTCTGAGCTCCGCCTGTATGAGTTTCTTTCAGGGTCAGTCCCTCGAATTTGGCAGTCCCTTTGTCACTCGTTTTTCCGGGGCAGCCACTCATCTCGGACGCTCCCCTTCTCTCCCCTCAGGACACCTGCCCCCGTAGCGTGCTTTGAAACAAGGAGTGGACGGGTTTGTCTTACATCTCAGACTGTTTTCCGGTCAACCTACCTCTTCACCCCTTAGAAAGTATAGTGAATCTTTACGTTTTCCTCCTTCTTAAATCGGGCGCGGGTAGAAGTGACGTTTCCCCTCCGGCCTTAGCCCCCACCCTTCCCCATTGGCATTCCGGTTCTAGTCGTCGGGCCCTTCGCGTCAGAGTGCTTTTCTGTCAAGTAACCTTCCTCAAATTCATAGAACACTACCGCGCTCATTCTGTTCCTATATACGCCAATGGCCTTTCCTAACTGGCCACTTTGATTCGTACCCTGAAGTTTTAACACCTCGAGGTTAGACTTCACCGAGGCCTTCAATTTTACAATCTTCCCTTTATGCCGACCACCCCCTCCTAGTTTCTTCCCTTTTACTCAATGAGGGATGGCTTCGATGGACACGCAAAATCGCGGGGAGAATCCCCCGTAGTGACCAAATTGACAGGTTGGGTGTTGGTCGTATAAATCGTAATTTTTTTGAAAAAGCAGTCTGGCTTCTTACCCATGGCCCTGCATTTCAGGACGTTTCTTTCTCTATGGACCCTGCCACGAGTAGCTTCCGTTGGAGCCCAAAAGTGATGTTTTTTTGTGCGGAGTTCCCCACCAAAACCCTTCGGTCTAAAGAGCCATTCCACTCCTAGTTTATTCGTCCCATTTTTCATCTTTTCCATAACACAAGGCAAAGAATCACCCCCCCGGGGAGAAACCATCAGACAACAACAGAAGCCCTTGGTGCTTTCTAAAGAAAGTTAATCTCCGTCGACCTCCCCAAATGCACATCAGGCCTAATTCGTACGCCTCATATAGTACCCTCTCCACAATACCAGACCCCTTTTCATACCTGACTCTAGAACATAGAGAAACAACACACCTAAACTCTTTAGTGGGAAGGGATTCCGTTTGACCCCCCCCCCGGAGGACATGATTTGTTCCCTGACATCCATCTTAATCCCCAGCCGCCGCCGATTTGATGGTTTTTCCCAATCATTAGCGTTAGTCTCCATGCGCAACGGATCCTGGTTTTGACATTTCTGCGGTTAGGCGAGTTACCATGGCCGGTGAACAATCATGATACACACGACGTTTTCATTTGTCTGACGGGCCTATTAGACTTCAAATCGGAGTTCATAACTGATGGCCGTGTCGTTGCACGCTTTGACTCTTCCCTTTACGAACTCGGTGAATTTTCCAAAAGTTAGCCTTTTCTCATCACCAGTTTCCCCCCCCGAGTGTTCCCTATTGCCCTGCCTTTTTGCTTTTTGTTTTCTCCTCTGTTTTTCAAACTTCCCTCGATTCCCGCGATACGGTGGTGCCATTTTGGCCGGGGCTTTTCGGCCAGTTTTTTTTTCGAAACCCCCTGGCTTGGAGAGAGCCACACTGACCTAGGTACTTACGTGTTCACTTTGTTTTCAGTAGCAGGGAAGTGCCCGATTTGGTTTTTTAACGGAATTAGGTAGGGTTGTAGTTACGGTGTCCCTACCGGACGTATTCAGCGTTTGAGTTGACTTTAGTTTGGGTTCCGAGGAGCCTTTGCCGTTAGGTCCCCCCTTCGTTACTCTTTTTGAGTTGAATCCTCGATTGTTTTGGTGCAACAACTGAATGGTTATGTGCTTGCGCCAGGCCTTTACTTGGGGTTGGTATGGTTGGGTAGGAGTGGTTAACCGTAAAGTCTTTCCTGTCCTAGGCCTTGGATTTGCTCCCAGTTTCGTGTTTAGGACCCACACGAATCTGGGCGCATTGTTTGGAGCTCCTTGCAGATAGAATGATCCACTGGTGTGGTCAGGGACAAGGGATATACAGGCTTCGGTGATTTTTTTGGAGGCATTAGTTGGGAATGATGTAGGTCGTCCACGGCCCACCTGAAAAAAATGGTAATTGACGACTTCCTGTTTTTTCTTAGTCCACCACACAAAAAGACTCTTTCTGGGTGAATAAGACGGACCCACATCTCTTTCCAATTTCCAACCCCAACCTTTTTGGACTGTCCACTCTCAGTGTTGTGACAATCCTCCCAATAACCCGGAAAAACTAATCCTCTTTACTGGAGTTTTCAACTTAGGGTGCCCAGTGGGTTGGTGTGGTTAAGCGTAGGGCTTGGTTACGCTCTCCCCATTACGAACTGCTAGTAGTACCGAATTCCGGGACTACCTCAAAGCTCCATACCCCCCAATACATGTGTTCTGGACCGGTGTCCCACACACCGCCCCTCCATTTAAGGCACTTGCTTAAATGCTTAGCAGCCTGTCAGCGTTTCCCCCGGTCGGCAAAACCCCACCCCCTTCTAAAGCGCAACCCCATCTCTGCCCGACTCCAATTCGCACTTCCTCAGCCCCCAGAAACTTGCCACCCAATGGGAATCTTGTCGTTCCCAAATCCAAGCAGGAAGCCAAATGGTTCATCAAAAATATAAAACCCTAAGGTGCTTCTTCACCCCCCCACCCTCCCTAGCGGTGGCTGTTTCGAGTTTCAGTCCACTCCACATACCCCTTTTCCCTACCCCCAGAGTTTAGTACTCTTTCTGCGTGGTAATGGACTCCTATCTTTAGGGTTAGTTGGGGAAATAATTCTTTGGTTCAGTGTTAGCCTCTTTGTCCCTCCCTGGTGGCCACCCAATGGTAAGATCGATGTTTTTTCGAATCCGACTGTACCCTCTCCTGTACTTTTATCCGAGCAAGGTCACCGACGTAGTTAGCTAGTGCGACACCCCCCAGTATGGTCTCCCCACTGGGTTTACACCATCCTCTTTTCCTTCTTGCCTGACTGTTCAGGTCTCCGGCCGTCGAGATCTCTGTCGCAAGTGTTTTTGCTCCTTCCCCCCCCCTGCCTGTATGTAGAGCTACGGGCCTTTCCCCCGCCGATGAAGTCTTTTAACCCGCGTTGGCCGTTTTTTTTTCGCCTTTCCTTGTGTTATTTTTACCGCTTTGTCTTGAAGAGTTGTAAGACCCATGATCTTATTGTCTCCCACACTTTCCTCCACCACGATAAAGTACTTTTCTCCTTTTTAGATTTTAATCTCATCCGTGGTTTGATAGATGTGTACGACTTATTTTTGATTCAGGTAACAAAGCGCATAGGTTGTCCTTTCCACGTCTATTACTTCTTCTTTTCCTGTTTAACCACTTCCTACAGCATTGAACAACACCCAGTCCAAAACCTTACCGTCTGAGAATTGAACCTTGCACACAAAGGCAATTTCGTATAACCACCCCTTTGTGCAAAAAAAGTAAATACATAGATCATCCTCCCACCCACAAATTGCACGCGGATCTAAGTCCGCACGAGAATAAAAACAAGACTGACTACCCCTATCATCCCCATCACCCGATAATGCTTAATTAAGTGATCCTACCCCCCCCTACACTCTCCAAAGCGATTTCCCATGGATAGATGGTTTCCTCCTATACCTAAAGCTTCCCCCCCATGCTTACGATAAAGCGTTCAATATTTCATATGTCTACCAAACGTGGTTCAAGTCTTCCACGGGGCTCCACCGACCAGGCCTTTAGGTCCAAAGCTTACCCCTTGACGGGATAAGGAAGCCCCTCCCCAATGCCCCTTAACTATTCTATTTTCACTTAAAGAACCTCTTCAGACGACGAGGGACCTTACTCTTGACTTTCTTTGCGTTTCTTCCACCTAAAAGTACCCCCTCTATTTCGTGAGTCGTTCCTTAAAATGTAGTTTTTTTTTTTTGAGTGTTCGCCCTTTTTGCCTCTGTGACCTTTGTACTCTTAAGAGAATGACGTTGTTGTTAAGTTTTTTCCCCGAGTGAGGTTCTCGTAGAACGTTCTGAATTCCGTGATAATTGTTTTTTCTTCGTCTTTTTTGGGTTCCACCGCTCCTTTGACAAATCCGACATTAATGTAGACTTTTAACTCGTGGCTTCCCGCTTCTGTGTGGACCACCCGGCGAGGGTTTTGCTTGAGGCAGGCGTTCTCAGGTCTTAATTCCCTTTCTTCCTTGTCCGTCATCTTTGTGACACCATTCCATTTTCGAACTCCTACCGATCCACACCTTTTTCCCCCCGAGCGTTTTGTCAGCCGTCGTTTCATGTTTAGCCAGGCCTTGTTCGAACGTTTTCGTCTTGTTGATCACCCCACCACAAAAACGGATGTTTTTTTCCCCTTCTTGATTTTTTTTCCCCATTCCCTCGGACGTGGTCTTAATTACACTCGAAGGGAAAGGATTGTTGTGGACCCCCCAAGCCATATACCTCTGGATGCCCTTGAGACCCCATCCCTTTGTTGTTCCTTCTGTTGATTGTTAATTGTCAGCCAGCCCCGACCCCCCCATTTTGGTACACGTCCCCCCCTCCACGCGCTCTGTAATCCACGGAGATCTTCGATCCTTATTCCGGTCCTCACACTCGCACCAGGACAGTTCGTGG
>Ga0179591_1290638_pt1 | contig 21116 bp, 19 predicted proteins | sample CZOMad2_1_08_16f_FD_182891 | JGI IMG/M metagenome (GOLD analysis project Ga0179591, IMG submission 182891) | Vadose zone soil fungal communities from Angelo Coast Range Reserve, California, USA - CZOMad2_1_08_16fungal (PacBio error correction) | ecosystem: Environmental > Terrestrial > Soil >... | reverse complement strand
CGTCAGTAACATGCCCTTTCCTAGAATCCTCGTAGAACAATCCCCCCGACTTTTCAGCTTGACATTTTTCCTAGTTTTTGAGCATGCGGTGAGTGGAGGTCTTCATTTATTCCCGAGGATGGACCGTAAGAGAACTCTACGTTTTCATGTTCTGCAATCCTCATTTAAAAGAGGTGCTTTCAATAAATGCTGCCAGTGCAGCAGTCCTTGTCATGTTTGTTCCACCCCCTCTCCTCTAATCTGAGGCTACCAGTCCCGTCATTTTGCTCCCCTTCCGAGAGGGGCCAAAGGTGGTCTCAGAGAACTGGTAACCTTTTCTAGTTTTTTAGAGGTCCTTGAGTAAGCATTTGCTTGCTTTCCGCAAGAATTCAGTCCAGAAAAAACCTCGATTGACTTAATAGAGAGGGTAGCCCAGGCACGGCAGCTGTTTTTAAGATCAAGGATGTTCGGCTTTCGGCCCCCCCGCCATGAGGAGGCCCTTCTCAGGCTGGACTTCTATCCTTCCAGGTAGTTGGCATCAGCTCTCAGATAGTTGAGCATAGATACCGCTTTAGACCCCCCTCCATAGCGCGAGAAGTCCTTTCCAAAAAGCTCGACAAGATTCCCCCCTTTTATGGTGAAAGACCCTTGAACTCTTTACATGCGCTAATCTCCTTGGAGGCTGCAGCCCCCGAAGCTTCTGTTCTTCTACCCCCGTTTCAACCCGGCTCCTTTGCTCCTCTAGGCTTGTTGTGTGGGTGACAGTCAGAATACGCTCTTTTCTCTGGAAGGATCATCCCCTCTGACAGACCGGAGAGAGTGGTTTCGTCGGCTCTTGGCATTCTTGTGTTTGATCGCCTGGGTCATTCGAGGAGTCGCTGATGCGGTCACGGTCCACGCCATCCACGTCGTTTTCATTTTCTCCCTGCGACGAGTAATCTCGAACCGCTCTTAGAGCGGCCGCTGGTCTGTGCAGGTCCATTTTCTGCGGGTGCAGCAACGTTCAATGCTCGACCTGGCCGGGATCTGGATCCTTCACGCGGCTGGCCTTTTCAATGTCGCCAGCACGGCTGCTTGCTCTTCGCGGTGCCCGGTCTTCGAACTTTGTATCTGCCGGACATAGTTTGCACATCGCGTAGATGACTCTCGCGTGGCGCTTTCCGGCGAGGTCTTCTGGAGCATCCTTCCCCCGCCCTCGCAGGGGGACCGCGAGATTTCGACTTGTTTACGCTTCCCCTTGTCAGTCAGATCCGTTGCCCATCGATCCGTGACAATGCTCGCCTATCTCCCTAGGAACAGCTCGTTCCCCCTGACTACTTTTCCCCCTACTGCCACTCGGCGACTTTTTTCTTGCCGAATTTTCCCGACTTGCCCCGGCCCGAAAGCGTAGAGAGTGGTTCTGGAAGACATGTAGGGCGGTTCTTCTGTACAGGCTGTGTTTCCCCTTTTCGCCGATTTTGAGACAGCGAGTCTGTCACTGGTCGATTCGCGCGTTCTTTACCCGGTCGTCGTTCCAGGGAGGGGTTCTTGTTAACTTCGTCGCAAAAACTCGTCCTTTTTTTTCACTAGAGACAGTCTTCTTGCCACCACGAGTCTCAACTAGAAGGTTCCCAAGAGGTGCGGTGTTCGATCGGTTTTTGCCCTTCCTTCCTTTACGGTCTTTGTGGAGGACTCCGACGACTCCCCCTTTTAGTTCCTGGTTTTTTTTGTTCCGGTGACAGAGGGAAGAAAGCTCCCGATCCCCCGCTGGCGTTTCGCCATTCCCCTCTCCTCAGTGTAGACAACTTCGCTACGATCGCTTTTCATGGACACTTTATATTCGGAAACCCCTCCCCTGCGAGATTCCTCATGGCCCTTTGACTTTGCTGTCCCGCTGGACACTTCCTGACCCCCGCTTCCGTCTGCGGTTCTCGCCGCAGAGTCCCATAGTTTCCCGATAGACGGTGAGGTGGCGTTCCGAGGATACTTTTTGTTCTTCTAACCTCGTCCTTTTTTTATTCTCCATTGCTTTTCCAGTGACTGACGTGTCCTAGTTTCGTAACGCCCCATATATCAGTGACGCTCGCTAAGGGTCACGCGTCACCGGCGCTTGCTCCTTTCTTCGTTCCCCAACTCCTTTCCAATGGACCTCGTGGTGCCGAGGCTCTCTTTCCCCTCCGTTGTTGTTTGGTAGCTCTTTAATCGGTGAACTTAAGGACCTGATCGCCAGTTCCGCGAACCTTTTTCCCCCCTTCCCATGTTGGCTGCAGCGATGTTTTTTACCTTCCCCTCTGCCCCGCAGTTCTTTGCTGCACCGGCGTTCCCACTGGCGAACTGCGATGCGAAGGCGTCCCTTCCCCCAAAAACCTTTTCCCTCGACCCCTCCGCGACGGAATCCCTACTTAGGAGTCCTAGTTCTCCCCGCAGATTTCTTCTCCCGTTGAAGACTCCTCGCCACGGACACTTGGAGCTGGCCGATGGAGATCCCATCCCTTTCCCCCCTCTTGCAGCGCAGTTAGATTCCGCGCATCGTTGTGTCCTGGTCGGCGCTGACGGCCCCCGAATCGTACGGTCCCGAGTTTTCTACACGGCGCGCTGATGCGTTACCGCAGCTGGCGGTTGCGCGTCTAGTCTGTTTCCAATAACCATCCTTACAGCCGTCGGATTTTTAAGGATCACTAAGGACAGCCCGGCATCAGACTTGATGCGACTCCCCAACTCGCCCCTGCCTTCTGAAGGCCGTCGCGCGGTGTCGAATCTTCAATCGCTGCCCCCTACGCTTTTTTTGAAGTTCCATCAGAACGGCCCGGGCTACTCCGGTGCACCCCTCGGTTTCCCTCAGTTTCTCTTTTTGGTTGGGTTGGGGTGGGGGGTTTTTGGGGGTTTGGGTTTGGTTGCTAGTGAAGAGGCTGAGACTCGCCACTTCGACATGTCAGTCCATCTTGACCCGCACGTCTCGACTCGAACATTACGCGTTAGATAGACAATTTTCTGTCAGGGCAAGGTGCCGTTTCTTTCGAACGTTCCGGTCGCCGGCCTTGGGTCTGGAGTAGATCATACTTTAGGTAGTTCTTTGTTTTAGTCTGTATCTTCTTCAATTCTAAATTCGACTTCTGCGAACTAGATGCTGAGCTGTTTGCGAGTTTTCTTTGAGTAATTCTGATGCGCCTCGCTCCTTGCATGTTGTAGGATCCTCGTATCCGCATTCTTTTCCTTGTCCGTAAAGAGACCCCTGATGTCTTTAATTTCTCCGGTCCGAGCGAGTGTCATGAGGCGGCATCAGGTTCCCGGTTCCTCGCCCATGCCCTAGGCGTGGAGCCGGCCTGTTCTTACCTCCTTTTGGAATTGAATGACCAAGCCGGGGCGTTCGGTCGACCCCTATCGTCGCAACGACTCCTTCCTCGCCAGCTGCCCCGTGTTGTGTTATTCTGGAAATTCCCCCGAAGTGAAGGGAGCCTAGGACGAGCGTTGCCGTAGTCTCCTTATACAATCTGCGACTTGGATGATTTTTGACATTCCCCCCTTGACTCCCAGCCGCGATTCGTCCCATTTCCCCCCCTAGAATTACAAAAGGCGGTGACGGCTATCTTTTCCGGATTTCCGATTCGAGCTGCGCAGCGGGAGCGCCCATCTCAGTCTTCCCCCCCAGTTTTCGTCGCGGTTATCGGCGAGGGATCCCGTCCACGGTCGCCGCCCCTTCGCTCATCCCACTGATCTTCCGTTTCGCGGATTTTCTCGTTCAGGTCCGCGGCCCCCCGCACGATGGCGTGCGAGTTTCCGAGTTCTAAGTCGTTCGGGGATATTTTTTCCACGCGTGCGCGTTCGATCAGCCGGAAAGTCTTACAAAGAAGTCCGTCGTCAGTACGCGCGATAATTCGATGCGGTTCCTACCCTCTGCCCCTTCTTCCCCCTCTCAGTGCAGTCTACCTGCAGTTGCGGTCGGTTTGTTGAGTCAGGAGACGCCTTCTTAGAGTAACGTCATCGTAACTCCCGTCGGAATATTGTGCCCCTCGTCGGCCGTTTCGCCACCAAAGCCCTGGCCGTCTTCAAGTGGCTCCGTTTGAAGGCGAGCGATCAGCGTCTTTCCCCCCCCAATTTTCTAAGCTTGGCCAGTTGCCGGCAGGTGTAGACCCCCGCTGGCCCGTGACTCCCATTCAAGAATCAATGATTTCTCTCAGTACGGAATTGATTAGTAACGATGCCAACTCCTGACTTTTTACCCGCCCCGAAAGTAAGTACCCCCTTTTGCAAATCTCCCCTTTTCCGCTCAACGGGCATGTCAGTCGTCTGACTGGGATTTCCGGACGTTTAAGTCTTCCTCCCTCTTCTTTTCTTCCCCCCCTTTTTGTTTGAGTCTCTGAGTAAGTCTCTTCCCGTCCTTGAACCGTAACTCTTATTCCTCTTTCTCGAGCCTTTCGTTGAGCGTGCCCTCTGTGGGCTCGGTTGAAGACTGATGGTTGGCTTTGCGGAGGTTCAGATTCGATTGATTTTTCGAATCTTCCTATGTGATTCTGACTCTTCTTTGAGGCGGGTTCTTCCGCCGACTGCTGCCACATTAGCCGCTGAGGCGCCCCGATCCAGACGTCTTGCGTCCCTCCGTTTCCCAGTTTCTTACGTTTAGGCGCGCGACGGTCCGCGACTTCAAGTGGGCACCTGGGACGAGGAGAACCGTCACGATCGCGATTTGATGGACTTTGGCCCCTTCTCTGGCGTGGATACTGTGCACTACGCCGAAGTCCCAATCAGATGATTCAGTCTGAGGAACGCAATGCGTCGACGGTGCCTCTTTCTTGGAGTCCCCGTCAATCGTTCGTCCCGATGCTCGGCGGCACTTAGAGGCCGTTGTTGAACTTTCCTTTCTGCTCTCGCGACAGTACGTGGGAATAGAGGCCTCAACGCCCCGTATCTGTTTTTCATATCGCCCTCAGACCTCTCTTTTTTGAACCCCCCGCTAAATTCTCACGATTTCTCAAACAGATCTGACCTATTCCCTTTTTTTTGAGATGCTCGACCCGAAGCCTGCTGGGACCCCCGTTTTCGCCTGACCCTAGCCCGCCTTCCATCTTGTGTGTCCATTCCCGAATAATTCCGTCCTCCCGGCACCGTCATACCGAGATTTGAGCCCCCCAGGTCAAGGAGACCGTTGGCTCCCTTCTCGCGGTTTCGGCTTAAGTGGCGCGCTGGGGAAGGTCGACTGACGAGGACCGTTAGCCGCTTCTTTCGGGTAAATGCCCTCACCCTTTTGAGTGAAAGAAGGGCCACGAAGAGATGCCGAGACAAGCCTTAGCTTAGGCAGCACGGATCTTCGGTCGTTGTCCCTGTTCTTGGTCAGACCCGCGAGTGCTCATGAACGTAAGATCTGCAGACTTCCCCACTAAAGGGTACCTTCTACAATAAGACCTCCTTAGCCTTTAGTTCCCCCCCCTTTCTCCCTTGACCGACGCCTAGAACTCTGTCTCGTTATTCGATACCCCCCCAAGGTGGCGAGCGGCTCCGGCTGGTTCCGTCCTTTCAGGAATCCTTCCAAAATGCGGGCCTTAAAGCGTTACTTCCGACTTCAGTTGCCGTGGAATCGGTCTCCGCTGTGTTCCCCCTATCAGCGCTTTCCCGCTTGTTCATCCTCTCGCCGAGGAAATTCAGCTCCGAACTCATTAGTCCATCTACACTGCGCCTCCAGACATTCGTGCCGATTTCCGTCCAGCACATTTGCAGGTCGACGGGTCGGACGAGCTCGCCGTATTTCCGTCGGTTCACGCCATTTGGGGCGATGCTGACGCTAAAGGGTGATGTGGTCGTTCTCACCGGCGGGAGATTTATGGCTTCTCATGTAGTGAGATGTAACTGTCTTTCCTTTAATTTAGGGTAGGTTCGTGGAAACACCTTCGTATACACTCGTTTAGTTTACGCGGACCCCCCCTCAGGAGAATAGTTTCCTGCGCTTGGCACCTCGAGGGACCGGTACCTGAGGGGAGGTTGTTGAGATGCCGAATGACTTATGCTTTGTTAGCCGTTTCCAATACGCTTGTTTTGTATGATGTTTGAAGGGCCAGCGCCTTGAACGCGAAACGGCACCCGACGGCTACACCCCAGCTCGAGGTAGCCCGCGTGAAAGCTCTTCCCTTTCCATGGCTTTTTGAAGAGTAGGCCAGGTAAAAGACAAGAGCGCTCCCCCTTACGAACTGAGGCCATGGGGATGGTGTGATCGACCTCTCGCCCGTGGCGATCTAGACCTGAATTTCTATTGTTCCTGACCCCCCTTGCGAGGACAGGCGTTCACGCGGACGTCGCGGGCTTTTCTGAGAACTCGCCCCCTTTCGGTTGTGGACGCGACCCCTGAAAGAGCAGGCCGTGTGCCCTCTGCGCAGGTACCTCCCGATTTTTGAAGTTGAGACTGCGCCTCTGATTGGGGTTTCATCTTCCTCCCACGGCCCCTGGAAACTGTGCCGTCACAGTTTTCCGCCCCCCGTGGCGAGGCCAGTTTTTTTCGGTTGGTTCCGAGGATTTCTTCTTCCTCGTTTTTGATAGAGATCCCTTCCCCCCAAACCTGACGTCCTGGCATCGCCAGCGCTCATTTTGACGTTCTCGAGGCGTCTTGTTCGCGTATTGAAAAAGCGGGCGGCGATGTCAACTTAGTTTTCTTACCGTTGCGTAGGTTCACCTACGTACCTTACCCCTCTTCTGCCCCCCCCAACTTGTCCATGAGCTCTACACAGCGACCTTCGAAGAACTCTAACATAGTTCACCCTAAGATGAAGCGATGCCTGCCGCGCGTAGCGTCCCACAGCGAGTTCTTTTCCGCGCGCCTCTCTCCCCCCATCCCTGGCAAGAGGGGAGAAAGCCTGAGGACCCGTTCGCGCAGGTCTCGTGTCCTCTCCGAATCTCCAAAGCCTTCCAATACAGGTCTCGAGCGGAGGCGGCCGCGGTCACACTTGATCACTCCTTGGGCGGTCCTTGACCGCTGCCCAGCCCTGCAAACCCTAAACACGAAGAAGTGTCAGATCCCGTCCCCCCTCCGCCGGCAACTGTCTCCACATACCTTTCGTTTAGGACTAGTGAGAGTTCGCATGCTTTGTAGTTGGTCCTAGCCGTTTGGGCTGGTGGTCGACGAGTCAATCCCGGTTTCTCCAGGACTTGGTCACAGGGCGTGGGACCGTTTGCGATTTGCCTCCCCTCCCCAACTCACTTCCCCGGCATCGCCCGACAGGATTGCCGCTCGGACGGACTCCTCGCTCTCCTGCCTCGTGCCTCGCTTACCTTCCTTGCACGTTTTTCCCTCCCTGACGGTGAGTGGGAGTATATCATCGAGGCATCCCCTTCGTGCGCGCTTCTTCGTAGTACCCTTCGCGTAAACTGCTTACGGCGGGATCGAAACTCGATGCTGCCGTATTCTCGTCCATGGCCTTAATCTGCTGGTCTCCCCTTTATGGGGTGGAAGCTACCTTAGTGCTCCCGACGGACACCCATGCGCGTTTTCCCTATCCCCGACGCGTCTTGATGGCCCCCCCCCGGAATCTCCGGGAACTACGCCGCCCGTGCCTCGGCGTGGAGCCGGGTGCCTGGCGGCGCTGTTGAGGATGGTCCCCTTTTTCTCCGATTTTCGCGCCCTTTAGCCGGCTGACCGGGTTTTTCCCGTCCCTGCGACTTTCCCTTTCCCCAGACTGAATTCGGGTGCGAGCTGTGCGTTTTTTCTCCGCTTCTTCAACTTGCTCTGGGGCGTGGATCCGGCCCGTATACGAGACGATAGCGCCCAGCTCGGCCGTTCTCATGCCGCCCAGCCGGCTGATTCCACTCTCCCTTTCAGCCCTTGCGAGGAGTAGAGCAGGAGAAGACCATGAGCGCAGTACTTTCACCCCCAGAGTCTCGGCGATCTTTGTCCCCCAAGGTCCGGCTCCTGGTTCGTTCAAGAGGTCGGGCGATATCCGACGATATCTTCAGCAGATGTTGGCGTTTTCCCCGTGCAGGACCCAGTCCCGAGCGGGGGCGCGGTCTTCGATCCTCGGTCGCCCTAGTGCTATGGAATTAGGCGCCCCTAAGGGCCTCTGGATTGAAGTATGACTTCCTAATTCAGCCACTGCCTGGCGCCGAGTCTCGGCCCTAATAAAAGCCGCCCCTTTTAGAGAGACTGTGCTTGCAGTGCTCCGGTTGAGAAGCCCAGCGCGGTGCCCTTTAGGGAGTAGCGACTGAGCCTCACGGTCTCCCAGGCAATTTAAAGCGAGTTCACCTTTCTGCCTCAGCCCTGTTCTCCTCGTTCCCCGTTGCACTTCGCGACTCGGGCCGTCGCCTTTGCGCCGTTGACGATACTTCGCCGCCTGATCTTCGTCTTCCCCGTCTCCACTTTGCTTCCTGGGATCTGCCCCCACAGGGCCATCCCTTGAGTGACAGGTTCAGACATCTCTTTTGTCCAGGTAATCCCTTCTCCTCGATGCCACCCACGCGCGACGCAACACGTCATCAGGCTTGCCACATTTTCCTGCTGCTTCCGTCCTTCGCTAATTCGTGAATCGGGGCCGTCATACTTACCTTCCTGCTCATTCTTCCCTCCCTCCGTTGGTTTTTTTTCGATGTCTCCCTCTTCGTACAAGTCCCATACAAAGATTGCGTGGTTCGCCGCCGTTACTCGGAGAGTGACTCTTTGGCGGTCCTCTGACGTTGCGTTTAGTTCGTTCGTCCATTCTTTTCCTAATGAACGTTTTGGTCCCTCGAGTTGCTCTCCTTCAGGAGACGCGTACCTCTGCTCGACGGCCTGCCAATGCCGTTCTCCGGCGTTGTTTTTCCAAACTAGAGACCCGGCTAGCGTGACTTTCGGGCGGCTCCCCCTTACCTCCTCTCCCGACGGTGCTTCAGTGCTCCGATGCTACTTTTTCTCAAGCAGTCGCCATGATTTTAATATGACTGGCGCCCCGAAGCCTTTTTTCCATTTAAGCAAGCCGCCAACCCGCAACGCATTATTTTGCGAGATTCTTGAAAGGTCGTAACCAGACGCCCCCTTTTGTGTGAGGACCCTCTGAGAAGCTCCCTCCTCGTGAGGGATCTATCGGGGGGAACCCCGTCCTTATGTCTAGCCAACACCGCAGACATTGTGCTCATTGATCCTTTCCGCTCCTTTTTGCCCTCCACCGGCCCTCCCGCTATGTGTGGTGCGCCAATGAAACCTTTAAAAACCTGGAGCGTCCTATCGTTTGTATGATCGAGAAGCCTGCTTTTCGCGTAACCGCGTCCTTGTCCGGAGCAATTGCTGCTACGATTCGCATCCCTTGTCATTTTCCCTTTACCTGGAGCTATGCTGCAGGCCTTGTCCCGCGAGCTCCTCCTCGGCCACCGGCGCGCTGATCTGTCGTCCCATGGAGGTCTTCTTCCTGGACGAGCTGGTCACGAGAGATCGCGGAGTCTTTTAGTTTCCGCCCATCCTTTGAATTCTTTTACCCTTACCGCTTGCGAAGTACCAACCCCGGCTCCGAAAAGCTTATCCAGGACCCCACTCGTCGGGAAGGTCACTTCTGCCTGCGGGAAGCCATTCTGCCCCCTCCGGACTTCGGTTGCTATATCTGCTCCTTACAATACCCAGGATTTAGAAACATAGACGAAAGCCGCCTTCTCGTAGACGTCCGTTTTTTTCCTCCGCTTTTCCCCCCCTCCGTCATTCCCACTTCGACGATGCTCGGCGTAGATTCCTCAGTCCTGGTTGATCTTGAACCCTTATCTTCTTCAATGCATTTCTCCTCCCGCATCCACCGCGATGGGGGAGTACCCGACCCTGATGAAACCGGTCGGTCGTCAAAATAGGAAAATGATAGCGATCAAGTATCTTTTGTCCCTGAGCTCTCTTCTGGCTCGTTTTTTCCCAATTCGATACGCGTTCCTGATTATCATACCGCCACGGACGCCGTCGACGTGACGCAAGTAAGAACATTGCTTTTAAAGAACGTTAGCGAAGAGCTATTTTTAGTCGCTCCGTTCCGCGGGTCGAGACGGTACGGTGATGGTCGAGTCGCAGCCCTTGTTCCTGCAGCAGGTGTATTAGGTTCTTTTGAGTTGCACGTTTTTCAGTTGGCTGGCGGTTATGGAACTTTCGGGCCGAAAGTTTCGATTCCTTCCCCTCAAGTCTCCTCGACCTTCAAGCCCCCGCTCGGCAAAATCGCCGGCCCGGTCTTTAGGTGTCTCTATTGCCTGCTTTAGGGTCTTTGACCTTCTATACGGTACCTATTTTTGGTTGAGGGTTGTCGGTGCAGCTTTTACAAGCAGGCGAGAAGAGAAAAAGCTTTTCAGCTGGAGGTTTCTTCCTTTCAGCTCGCGTGTGAAAGCTCGACAGGTCAATCTCTGCGCCGAGAAGTCTTACGCGTAGGAGGCCCAACGAGACAGGAGAGTCCTCCCCTTAAACCTTCAATGGGATGTGCGAAGTTCCCTACTCGTCCGCCCGTCGGAGCTCTGCGGACTCCCGATATCTCCTCGGCGTGCTTAATACGGTTCGCGGTATGCCGTCGCTATTCGATCTCCCCCGACCCACGATCCTGGTGTGGTCAGACAAGCCCTTTTTAGCGAAGTACCCTCTTTCCCCACGCCGCCGGTCCCGCTGATGGTAGCCGAGATCGCCACGCTCGGCTCCCTCGCTCCTTCGCGGATCCTGACAGAAGTTGACCTTTACGAGTCCTTCGATGAAATCGTCTTCTTTTTTTGCCGATGATCTCTCTTTCCCTCCGTTTTTAGTTCTAGTTCCCCCCCTTCCCCATTCTGAAGAATGGAATAGCCGCGTCCCCATTTGACGGCACCTACCATTCTCCTCCTACGCTTTTCTTATTCCACACGTAGGATAGACGTCCATTTCGGATACATGGAGGCTACCCGGCTGCGAGGGGCACCCTTTTTTTTTTTCCCCCCCCTTCCGGGGAGTTCCTTGAAAACCCCGACTGCATCCGCCGCCTCGAACAGGAGAGGTAGTCCCCGCTATGATGATCGCCTCGGACGCGAGACGCCGCCACCTGCGAGGTTTCGGTCCTGGCTCGCCCCCCCTCCCATTGGTAAAGCGTGGCGCAGCCGTTTCTAGACGAGTCTGACTTCCCCCCCCCCCCGTACTCTTTTACTCCAAGGCTGATCGTGCCGGTCGCGTTTTCTTACGGCTTTCTTCCAGTACTTGGACGTCGCGTTTTCTCGTCTTCGGTTTTTTACATAGGCACCCAACATACTCAACCCGTTGACACTAGAACAGATCCTATCCGGCCGCCGTTAGACGGGTCCCCTGAATTGACCCCTCCCCACTCGTAAAGGTCGTCCCTGGCCGTCCTCGTGGTTTTTCAAGGACGCTGGTTGAGGGGCCACTAGCTACGCTGGTGAGAAGACTTTTCCCCCCCCTTCTGCCTCCACTTCAAGGTCTCGCCTAATGCTTTTTTCCTTTTGAACGTTGCTTGATTGCCGAATCGACCCCTTCTCCTGCCCTTTTATGCCCTTCCCCCCATGTGATTTAGATAGACGAGACCTGTCCCAGCTCGCCCGACCTCCCCTTTTCCTTCAATGGGACTTTTCCGTGAAGCGTACTTCTTGCCGGCGTGCAATGATGGATTAGATAATGTCCTTTGAGAGTATTTATGCGAGTCGTATCGCTCATTAGTCCGCTACCCCTTATTCTCTTTATAACGAGCTCTTTCCCCTCTTGAGTCTCAACGGTCGGATCTGCTGTTCGAAAATAGAGATGTCCAGGCTGGCCGTGCAGTTTCTCGCGCGGCGCGAGGCCCCGACTCCCCCTCCACCCTTCTTTCTTGCATCTACTCCTCTTCCCCCCTTGCCTCATAAGAGCGTTTTCCCACGCTTTCGCCCCCTCCCCGAGAGCCTCGTCTATTGATGTGCATGTGGAAGAATGACCCAGCTTAGTTACGCGCCGTTTTCTTGGGCCGTGAAAGTCTCTCAGAGACTTTTGTTTGTCCCCGCGACTGGACCAAGACTCTTCCTTTCTCCTGAGCTCGATGGTACGCGGGATTGAATTCTATGTCCTTCTTCTGGCAGTGTTAACAGACATCCTGACCGAGATAGAAGGCGCCGCTTTTCAATTGCAGTAACCTGTCCTCTCTGACCCTTGGATAGTCGCCGGAAGTGCGCTATCTCCGAGCCGGAGTCCCCTGCCGAGAGCATAGTAGTTTCGGTAACCCAGATAGTCGCGGCCATTCGCGTTTTATGCCTTTTTCCCGGTAGCGCTTTGTGGAGCATCATAAGTCCCCCCCACATCTGACGTACGCTCCGATGTTGAGAGCGGCATTCCCCTGTCACCACCCTCATTAGGGCTGTGATCCTTGAGCTATACGTAGCTTGCGAGCGGGCCGTCGACTCGCCAGTCGTGTTCGTCGTAGTCCTCCCAGGATTGACCAGACGGCATGACGGCCAGATCGCTTCCTTCCTCGATCTGCTTAACAACGATTTTGCAAGTGTTCACGTAGTGACGGGTAGCGGATGAGCAGCAGCGCTTTCGTTCTTCCCTTTTCTGCTTCCCTGGCCCTGAGGCCCAAAGACGAGAGCTTTTCTTCTTCGGTTTCAGTCCATTCATTCTCCCCGTCTCTTCAATTCCTTCAAGTCGGAAGCATGACGACCCTGGACGGCTGAGACACCTATTTTTCCCCTCACAGATAGGGGTTGAAACTTGCGCAGGGTAAGCTGCCCCCCCGGTGGCGTGAGGGCTTTTTTCACGGGGCACCCCTAGCTAGGGAACCAACCTCTTCTCGTATCTAGGAAGGAGTAATCTCTGCCAATAACAACGTCCGCCGTCCCCTCCAATTCCTTTTCACAAGCCCCCCTTCACTCCCCATTTTAGGCAGGAGTGCCGAGCAGTCTTTATGACTTGCTTGGCCCGGTGTTAATTCGTATCTATTTCATTAACTTTCATACTTTTGTTGTTTCGATCATGTTCGTGACGTTTTTCTGTAACCGACGACGGTCAGATGATTTTTTCTTTTCGACCTCCCACCTTTTCGAGTGATGTGTGCGAGTTGCTCCTTGAAGTTGAGGCTGGTTCGTCCAGGATGGGTTCTTTTGCCTCGGTCTCTTTCTAAGAAAGATGTGCTAGGTCTTTACGCCTTTTTTCAGCTTTCTCTCACTGAAATTTTGAACTGACACCGTGGAGCAGTTAGAAGGAGCTGGTTCCCGATAGAAGCTTTTTCGGGGGGCCGGTCGACCTTTTATCGTTCAGTCGGTGGAGACCCTGAATTAGCCGCTTGTTCGTTGCGCAGCTTTTTTTACGGAACCTCACTGGACGTGGTCATGAACAGCAGAAGTGCCGTCCCTTTACGAGAAAGACATAAGTAGTCTTCTATCGCGCAAACGATTCGATCCAGAGTCCTGAGGGACCCTTTTTTTTCCAGAGCAGAAGATACTCTGAGGCTGGACTTTTAGGACTCCTAAGGGTGGTCGTTAGGCTTTAAACTGCCATACTTCAGTGGCAGCACCGACGCCTTCGAGCCATCCCGTCATGCTCTTACAAACAAGAGCACGCCGGTGGGTGTTTCAACCGACCCTCAAGAGATAAAAATCTTGGCCGACGAGTTTTCGGATGCTGAACCCGTCCCCCTTCCGATTTGTCCTCCCGCGATGGCCGGCCCGAGCTGGTCCTCGCGAGTGTCATTCCTCTTCTCGGAGATCCGCATGGTTTCCCTCGAGCTCCTTCTGGCCCGGTTTGACACTTTTTCCTGGCTCGCGGCAATGCGCTATTGGCCGAGCGGGTCGCTAATGCATAGATTTTGAGTCTCTGTGCGGCAGCCCACCCAGTTTGCACCGAGTTGAAGAAGATGGCTAATCGCCTGAGACTCTCTACTTTGAAGAAAGTTCGTAGCGGGAAGTAAAGTCCCGCCCAAAGTCATCTCGACCACGACGAGCGACGGCGCTGTAACCGTTTTCCCATATCACCGCATGCCCAAGAAGCTCTCTGTCAGCGCCGTTAGGATTGAGATTTTCCTCGTCTTGAAGGCGGGGTACGCGCTCGGGATCCTCCGCGACTGGTGTTCTTTGTGTCTGGCCTCTCGTTAAGGGACGACCCTGGGCTTCTGAGTAGATGCCCTGGGTCCGGACCAGTCCTCTTCCTCCGAGAGTGGCCGTCCCATACGGCATTTTTGCCGTCCTTTTCCCCCCCCGATACCTTTTCTTTTACGCGGTTGTAACGTCGACCCCCTGAGAGTCCTGCGCGGCCCTTAGCTCTAAGTCACTAAATGTGCCCCTCCCCCCTTTCTAAGCTTCCTATTTTCAGCTTAGCAAATCCGGACGATCTGTCGTCTTGAATTCACGGGTCTGTCGCGAGACACTTCCCTTCGGCATCGATTTTCGTTCTGGTCGATTAGTCATTAGAAGAAGGTCCTCGACCCTTCTGGCATACCATGTGATCCGGGTCTTTTCAGTCGTTAGGGCAATGGAAGGTCGTATTGACTTCGGTCCATACTCCCTATTCTCGCTGAAAACTCTTAGCCTCTTTCAATTAGACCGTGCTGCCTCGCCGGGCCCTTAAGGTTGATTTTTTCCCTAGTCTGCCTGCCGTCGAAGGCGGGAGTTTCAGGCTCGAATCGTGGCGTCGGGTTGGATGGTTGTAGTGACCGCGCCGCGCACAGCGCACCCGCCCCCCCAGGATGGAGGCACTGATCAGCGTGCGCTTTACTTGAACCCCGCTTCGACGATAAGAGCCGGAGTCTCTGGCCGCGTCGGGAAATAAACTTCCAATGACTGACTATATCACCTCCGGCTTGCCCGCTGCGATGTCTTCATCGCCCACTCTCCTCCTTTTGCCCCCTTATTTCGCGGCCGTTGACATGCGCGAGCATCTTGTCCGCCCCTTCCCCCTTTCGCCCCTCCTTCTCAGAGGATGCTGCTGGGCTGGACCTGCATAGCCAGCTTTCCTTGTTGTGTTCTGGCGCCAGCGCAGATCCCGTGTGACTCCTCCTCGGTATCCCCATTTCGACGGTGGCCCCTCTCGGTCCCCCCCCTCTCCTGAGGGTTTTAAAGCGAACACTCGGTTTTCTGAAGACGTGGGCACCGTCCCTCGGAAATGGACCGATTCCCAGTCCTGTTCCTGAGGAATATCTATTTTCCTTCCTCCTTTGTTTTTGCTCTGATCCACGCGACTGACTTTCCCTCCCAATTAAGCCTTGAGGCAAATTGTAGCCGTTAACGAGCGGTGCCTGACCAGAAGGAAGAGTCGCCCTTTTTCTTCGTCACCGTCCTCAATTCTGGTCTTTCCCCCCGGCTGCGCTTTTACACGCTTTTACTGCTCCATTGCCAACTTAAGCGTTACTGCTGGCGTACTCCCCCCCGCCCTGCTTCAGAATCGCGTGAAAGCCTAGTCATCTCCCTTCAAGCTCTTTGCCTAAGGAAGACGAGCCGCGGCCAAGTTTACTGATGACAAAAAGATGGCCGAGTGCACCCACCCCTTTGGCAAGAGGGTGACTCCGGAGGTCACTCCTTGTGTTTACTATACTCACCCGATACCTTCCGCTGCCAGTTTAGTTGCGGGCATTACCCTGAGATGATGAGTTACCTCGCGAGTGTTGTAGTATACCCCCTTCTCTGACCTCCCCCGTCCCAATCCTCACCCCCCCGAGACCGGTCGGGCAGCCCTCCCCCCCTCTCGGAATTCAAACTGATCGTCCCACAACTCGGCCCGAGAGGCAGACTCTTTGGTCTTCCAGCGCTGGGCCTTGTGGTTCCCCGCTCCGACTTATGGTGGCTCCTAAGTTCTCAAGACGTCCCGTAACTAAAGAACCGGTCCCCCTACCTGCATTGTATCCAGGTGCCCGATGCCTGTCTTGCGCTTTCCCACCATCAAATGTACCCAGCGCAGAAAGGCTGACCGTGTTGAAATCCACCCCCCTTCCCTTAGAATAACGTGCGGTCCGGCAAGTCCGTGGACTTTAGCAGTCGACGGAGTGGAAGTGTGGGGATTCTAATTACGCCATTGGTCCCGTGCGGAGCGTTTAGAAGAGTCCAGACCAAAACCGCCCCGTCTTTGTTAAAGAGTCTGATCCGCCTTTGTTACCCACTTCTTTCCTTCTTTAATTTAGAAATGCATTTCTGTACGTGCCTAGTCTATCCTGACTCTTCCTGAATAAAGACCAACACTCGAGGCGCCTATTTTTTATAAGAACCGTCGTAGTTCCGAGGAAGAACGGATAGTGAAAACGCGTTCCCCCATGGCCTCCGATTCGGTTAGACGTGATGTGCTCCCCTCTGTGGACTAAGGACCCCTTTTGTTAGGCGATCGGGGTCCCCCTCCTTCTCCCCGAGAATCTGCTGTGTTTCTGCCCGCCGGTTTTTAAAGTCAACTTCAACTTAAGGATGAGCAGCCTATCTGGTTATCGCGGGAGCTACGTGCTCTTCCCCTCTGGAGTGGATTTTTTTTCCTCCCCCATCCAAGGGACCCTCAGCGATCGATAGCCCGTGCTCGGCCCGTTTTTTGCCCATTCAGCCTTCAGGGATGTCGCGGGCTTTTAGAGTCTCTCGATCCCTCATTCTTGGCCATAGTAGTAGGAGTTCTCACACACTCGTCGGGCGATATCGCCTTAAACGTGTAACTCAGGGTACTCCCTCCCCCCAAGCGGTCAGATGGCCACTCTTTATGACTGTCTCGTGATGTTTAGATTGTCACAGCACAGAGCTTCTGGCGCGGTTGCTATCCTTCTTTCCGTGGAGTCTCTTGCCCTTTTACCCCTGATGCCGTACGGGGTCTCTCCCACTCAGGCAAGGATGCCCCCTCCGGAGGCCTCGCGCGATAATCGCCGCGATGCTTTCCCCTCCTCCGAGCTTTCGTCACAGCGACCCCTTCTTTCACACCCCCACCCAGTTAGATACTCTCCCTAAGACTCCTTTTTGCTTCGTATGAATTCTGAACGGGCGTTTCGTCACATGACGTCGTAACTCTTCTGACGTGAAGGTTCCTCCTGTCCAGCCGCTCCCCCCACCTGAGAACCCGACTCGTCGTTTCCCGGCGACTCCATCCGAACTTTCAAGTTTCCTATCTATATCTTGTTGACACCCCCAGGCGCGGACTTCACTCCAACTGGCCCCGGAAGTTTTTTCTACCGCCTTCCCCTCCCCCCCGGCTGAATTTTCCGACTCCCCAAGTTGCTTAGTTCCGCGAATCCTGTAGTAATAACCTCGACCTCATCCTGACGCCTCCCGCACAGCCAAACAGGGCCCTTCGCCCCCACCCCTTCCCCTATAAAATAGGACGGCAGGCTCCGAACTCTCGTTCTGCATCTTTAACGTTTCCCTTTTTTTGGAAGAGCCATCGTTCCTCTCTCTACCTCATCCTTCCCGTTGTGTTTCGTATTTCTTTCAGCCCTCTTTCAAATTACATGTAAGTGGTAAGATGAAGACTAAGTTTCGTCCGGCCGTTTTCCTCGTTCTGCTCGTGACTATTTGTTCGAGCGTTCGAATGTTTGGGATGGAAGTTCTTTCTTATTCCTGATGGGGAATCTCTGACTACCCGGATTCAGGACCTTTCTCTAGACTGTAACTTGTCGGCCCGAAGTGTCAAGCGTTGTGCTATAAGAAAGCCTGTCCACCGTGGCATCAGCTGCTCCTTTTTTTGTTAAAAGACTGAGACGCTTTTTAAAGTCTGGAAGTATCAGGTCGCCCGGAGGCTCCCTTCTACCCTTTTTTAAGTGAGTCGGATAAGTGTTTACCGTTACGAGGAGAACCAGGACGCTTCCCCCTCCGTTTATCTTTCTGGAACCTCCCGTGACGCTCAGTCGCTCCTTACCGACGGGACGCCTACACGAAAACCCTCCTATTTTTTCGCGCCCTGGCCTTCACTGCGCTTGTCTCTTGTCCCTTCTTTGGAGCTTGGAACTCCCCCTCTCTTCTCGTCTGATCGCGGTCTTCTATCTCTTATTGTGTCCTTCGGCTGTCGCAGACATCCACGGACTTGCGCATCTACGTCGCCCTCGCCCCCCTAGTAGCGCTATGTATAGCAACCGACCTCCCCTCAGTTATGGTGACCCCTCGACTCTCCACACCACGACTCTGGCGATCTTGTATGGCTCTCCACCCAGTCCTTTGGTCGGCCTGTGACCCGCGTTAAGGCGCCATGTTCATCGCTCTCTTTGAAGAGCGGTGAACATTAACTCCTACGAGGAGATCTCTTATCAGGCTACCTTGATCCCTATGATCCCGGCCCTGTCGTACTTCCCCCGTGGCCTCTGTAGCGGTGTCTGCTGCTACGTCTCCATCTTTGACTATCCGTCCCTTTTTTTTCAGCTGTGATCGTAGATGTATGAATGGGTACAAATTACCCCCACTACGTTCTTACGGCCTCCTTCCTCCCGCCTCTCCCCGCACAGCGACATGCTAGTCGAAGGCCTGCAAGGGATTCGTTATCCTGTTTTTTTCCCTCCTTCTGTCCAGAACCAGTTTCACTTCACCTATCGGGCCCGACGCTCTTCCTTACTTCCACGCCGTTTGGTCCTTCTCCCCAGCGCAGCCAGCCTCGCCTCTTCTCCGCGCCTCGCTTTTTTAGTTGCTTTTCAAAGAGTTTTCCCGCGCCCCCCCTTTTCCAGGGACGCGCTCGAAGCGCTTCGAGTTTTTTTTGATTTAGGTCCCTAGCGGCCTTTCCTTCCCTTACTCTCAGCGGCCTGAGGGTGCGACCCCTAGGTCCCGCCCGGACGCCTTTGGACGCTGGCACACCCATCCGCTTTCCTATCCGGGCCCTTCGTTTTTGTACTTCCCCGATGATAGGAGATTCTCACCCACTCGTCCCTTCCGCTCCCTCCTGTATGATAGAAAAATAAGTCCGCCGGCGACGTAGACGTGAAGACGTACCTCCACCTTGCCTCCTTCCCCGCGTCTCCTCTCCTTTTTCGCATCCTAGTGTGTCCTTTAGTCGCTCGGCACGTCCATTCTGTGTTATTCTCGGTACATGGATCTTTTTCTGTATTTCAGCCTTTGATTCGCCGCCTGGCTCATCTCGTTTGAGTTCTCCCCCGGTATGTCGTTGTCAAGTGCCGGTCGCCGTGTTTTGAACCTTCGTTTTCCCAAGCCACGTGTAGTCTTTCCCCTGCTTCATTGTGTCGCATCCTACCCTCCCTCACCGCGGAAACTCCCGATTTTTCGGAATTTTGATGTCTTAGTAGAACTGGCGAGTGGCTGAGAGTGATTACTTTTAGTTCCTGGGGCTCTTTGTCGTCTTTTTTGCATGTGCCGAGTCCCCAGTCCTGATTACGATACCATGCGCCAAGATGAGTACTTCATACTGAGCTCCAGGATCCGTTTCGTCCCCCACGCCATTCTGACCGGCACTCCCTGAGAAGGTTTTATATGGTCGTCGTCTGATTGAACTGGAAACTCTCCCCTTTTGACTCTATATTTATTGGATCAACTAGTGTCCCATTTTTTTAGACCTCCCCTGACAGTTAGCTAATTCTGTGGCACGTTTCGCATGAGGAGTATCTCCTCAGTCTCTTCGTGTTCTCGACTGCTGCGTTAACTCTATGCAGTCCTGTTTGTTTTTCTTGATTATCTCCCAGCACAGTTTTCGGTGACAGGAGCCCTTAGAATCTCCGTTTTCTGTGTGACAAATACCCCTGTACAAGCCATTTTCTCCTTTTTTTCCGATCCTGATTGCGGCGGGCAAAGCACCGCGGCGCTACTTACTGAATTCTCACCCTTTGACTTTCCCCATTTATCTGCGCAAGAGGTCGTTCGTCGTTTTCCGAGGATATCTATCTCCCCTTCACCCGTTTTGGGTTTCCTGCTCTCCGAGGCCAACCACGATACCCCAGCGGCACCCTTTTTCCTCTTTTCAAAATTTCGCCTTCCCTTCGCCTCGCACGGTGTTTGCTTTGTTTGATGACCCCCCCGCTTCCTCCCTTCTATGTCCAATTGTCCACTATTGGGCGGCTTTTTGCAGATGGGAACACTGGCGTACCTTGGCGGATCCTTCTTAGTCCACACCTGTTTTACGCTTTCTCTTGATTCCCCCTCCGCGAACCTTTCCCCCCGAGTGAAATCCGTCGCGCCGGTAGGTCGACAAGCTTTCCCTTTTTCCCTGGCCCGCGTAGGTAATCCAGGCCACGAAGAGGAGTTCGTCATGTTTTCCCTTTAGCGCCCATACATTCAACTCTTTTCTGCCCATGCTTAGTGAATCTTCTTCTTAGTGTTCCGGCTCCGACGCTCAGTACATTACTCGTGCCCCTTCCCGACGTCCGTGCTACCCTGCGCCTTTTGCAGTAAGACCAGTCCGGGGTAGTAGCGGGTGCGTTCTTCGCCTTCCCTCACACCCTTTCCCCCCTCACCAACCGACGCATAGACGAGTATTTCTAGCTAATCCCTCCTCACGTTCCTTCTCCCCACTGATAGAATCACAATCTAACTACGGCGCGGCCAGCGTGGTCGGCTTCGCTCCTCCTCTGTGTCCTTCCCCTCAGGACTTTCTGGTGGCCGACGACTTTCCCCCCGACCTTCCTTTCAAGAACTCCCTTGTGTCACCCCATTTTGCGCCATCTGATCATGCGGTGACGAGGATCGTCGTCCCTGCTGCCCCCTAAAACCGACCTTTACCATTCGCATCGTCTCAATGCTTTCCCCTCTCGACGATACATAGGCGCCCCCCTTGCTGACTACCCTGCGGTCCTGCCCTTTGCGTACGCTTCACCCTTCACCCTTGTCCTGTTTTCCATTGATTTTGAGGCGATTTATTTACGTCTTGACCTAGCGTGTGAGATTCTTTTTTTCTCTAAGTCTGCGGTAACCTGAGAGACCTGTTATCTTGAATTGATCTTTATGTGCCGCGCCAATTCTTCGGTTCGTCCCTATCTGGTCTCCCCCCTCCCTATGGGCATTCTGGCGGTGTTCGTCTCAGATTCTAGACCTGTCCTCCCCCCCCCTAGGACAATAAAGTTAGTACCCTCGTTCCGCGGAGGCCATCTACCCGCATCTCCTTCCTCCCCTTCCTTCCGCTAGGTTTACAACGCGTTCCCTCCGCAATGGCTCTACTTCCTACGATCACTGTGTTGTCCGGCGCCTTTTGACTAATGTCCAGACTTTAGTTGAATGTCGCCTATGTACTTTATCCTGTCTTTCTAACGTTCACTGTTTTTCTGTCAAGCATTGTGCAATGACCCAAGTTCTTCCTCCTGTGGCTCGCCCGGGGCTTTTTAGTAGCGCTTTTCCTTCAAACTCTGCTCCTTGGCGTTTCAAGTTCC
>Ga0179591_1373800_pt1 | contig 21119 bp, 22 predicted proteins | sample CZOMad2_1_08_16f_FD_182891 | JGI IMG/M metagenome (GOLD analysis project Ga0179591, IMG submission 182891) | Vadose zone soil fungal communities from Angelo Coast Range Reserve, California, USA - CZOMad2_1_08_16fungal (PacBio error correction) | ecosystem: Environmental > Terrestrial > Soil >... | reverse complement strand
CCCTCAGATCAGGCTAGTAAAGATTTATGCTCCCCGTTTCCATCCCACCCCCCTGTCATCACCCCCTAGAGGATCTGTGGTCCGTCCCTTTTTCCCGACTTTTCGTTGCCACAGAGATATGGATTTTTTTCCATTCTTAGGCACTCTCCCACCCCACATTCTAACTCGATTAGATGCCTCCCCCCCCTTCAACCCACGATGTTTTTCTCTTATGAGAGCGACCTCGGTAAACCTTTCTGGACTTCTCTCGTTTCGGTTTTGTACCCGCACCCCTTCCCTCCTCAGGAGGTACCCCCGTAACGTACAAGGTAAAATTAGGAGCTCTTCTGCTCCTTTCCCCCCCCACTGTTTTCGATCCCCTCTTGCGCGAGCTCCCCCCCCAATGTGATCCTCCCACGGCTCTTTTGTATGTCCTGTGAATTTTCAAAAGGACTTGGATCTGGTAATCGACCGCGACAGAGAGTTTCTCTGGACCTTTTTTTTTTGATGTTTTGGGTCGAGTGTTTGTTGACTTGAGGCCGAGGGCGGAACGTCGCTCCCCTTTCAAGTTCTAGCCCCATTCCCTTCCTTAACGGTTGTCTGGCTTCTACTCCCACCCCGCGACACCTTTCCGCGTTCGTCCTCGGACCCTCCCGTCTGGTCCTCTGGTCGACGGTAGGTTTTTTGTGATGTCCTTTCGGTCGACCGCAACCCTTCCCGTGTTCCTCCTTACGTTTATTTTTCGTATGTAACCCCTAGCGCCATCTCTGGAAGTTCGAGGGAAATCTCGTTCGAAGGGTTAATGACACGTCTCCTTCAAACGGTCCTGTTTTTCATCTATGAACTGCACAACCACCATCTTGCTCGGTTAACGACCTCTCCGGTGAGGCTATGTCAGATAGCCCCACATGTTTTGACCTCGGCACCCCTAGAGCTTGTCGCCAACATGGCTTTCTCATGTTAATCACGGGCATGGTCGTCCCCTCCGAAAGCTAAATAGAGATCCAAGTTTTTTTTCTCAACTTATTTTTTCCCCTGTTATCAGGCGGCCTCCCGATGATAGGGGCTTCCCCTATTTAAGGCGTTGAAACCATAGTTCCACTTTGTTGCGCGTCCGTATTTTGTAGCAATCCCCCAGCTTAGGCACTCGCTCCCGTCCGAAACGGGAAAAATGAACTTTAATCGTCCCGTCGTTCCTTGCATTCACTGATTGGCTCTTTGTTTTTCGCGCCTTATCATTTGTTCGCTTTCCCCTCTGACGCGAAATCTTGAAAATGGCCCGGGATTCGTCCGTCCCGATTGCGCCCCTCTTTCAGCTTTCGGAAGCACATTTTTTTTTCTGACGTTGGTTGTCCTCTTTGCCCCCCCCCCCCTATTTCCGTTCCAGGGATCGATAACAGACCCATAATCTTGAGTGATTCGTACCTCTTCTTTTTCGTTCTCTCCTTCAAAACGGCTCCGGAGAGATCGACTGCGCTTCAACACGCAGCTGGCGCTCGGTTTATTCCAGAGCTCATCTCGATCAACAACGCATTGACAGAGAGGTTATCCCCCCCCAACGTGTCTGAATTCTTTTGTATCTTTCATCTTACTCTAGCCCCTGCACGAAGAACCAGCTTTCGATTTCGATCCAACTGTGCGCTCATGTTTTCCTTTGCTCTGGTCAGACGTGTCAACCCCATCGCTATCTTCCCTGCTGCCTTCTCTTGGTGCTCGATTAATTTTTTTTTTTTCCCGGGGGTAAGCGTTTACGCTTTGCCGGATGCTTGATGGTTGGGTCGGCGCGAAGCACCTTTGATTTTCGATTTACGCCTTCTTACCCCTTTTTTGCTAACTCGGGTTCCTATGGAGTCGATCCTCTTCCGCTTTCCCCGGAGTATAATCTACGCATCTTTACATCTCTTTCAACCTCTCCCCCCTCTCTGCGGCTGAGAGTGAGGGCCGCCTCAATCTGGACATTGCTAACGGGAAGGCTCGTTCTTCTTCCCAAAACTTCAAGTTGCCAGACACTCAAGAAGTTGTTCCCCTTCGTCGCCTTTTGCCCTCAAGGTCTGGATGATGGAGACGCTAGCGTCGCGATCTGATGGTGACCTTTTCCCTGGCCGGTTCACTAGAGCGCGACACAACCCTTCAGAAGGGCCCGATGAACGCGCTGCTCCCCCCTAAAGAGGAGATTTGCGGCTATCTGAGCCACTCACATCTCTCGCCAGACGTTCCGTGAAGAGCAGTCTGTGTATTTTCACTCGTCCAATGAGCCTTGAAGCGACAGAGGTGACTCGCCTTCACTCGATTGAGTTCCCGTAAAGTGATGCTTGCGCGCACGATCAGACGGTTCTCACGATCCTATTCTGCTCAGCTGTCCTTTTTTGCGTTTTTTTTATGGATAGCTATAATAAGCGGCCGTCGATACGACTTCAACCATATGACTCCCTCGCATGTTAACAACGTACAAAGACCCCCCTTCTATTCTTCCCCCCCTTTTTCCCAAACCACTCTCGCGGCATTGGAGGCATAACCCCCGAAAGCATTCGAAGATAGACGTATTCAAAGGTGAGCCCTCTCCTGTGATGAAGGCTGGCTCACCAGTCCCGCTGCACCCCTCCTCGGCGGCTAGTCGTTTTAAGGCGCTTTTTCGTCCCTGTTCCTTTTCCGCTACGTGGAAGAGGATATATTATCCCTCCTCGTTGTTGTTTATTTGATGAAGCAAATTATCGGACAATCTTTGCTTGCCCTCCTTCCCCTCCCTTCGTAGAGGTAGTGTTTTTTGCGTTCCCTTGATGCCTCCTCTCACCGCTGAGGATTCTAATAACCCATTTTTCCGTCATTTTTTCCTGCTTCCTAGCTGTTCCCCTACCATGCCGCCTTTTCCACCTGGGTGGCATGGCAGATGCGATTTGTCGGTGCGTTTGGTTCCAATGAATTGGCCGTCCAGATGGTTTTTCGCAACGGCCCCGTTTATCCTTTTCAGACAATCCGAGCTCCTAAGATGGCCAGAGCGGGGAATCAGGATGAAGGGAGAAATGTATTTCGGTGCCCCACGTTATCACCCCCCCACTTTTGTTGCCTAACTCTTGAGAGATGTCTCCTGAGCCTCGTGGTTTGTCCAACAAGTAGATATTGTTCTTCACGTTAGCTTGTATCGAGATGGATTTGATCCCCTTGTGGCTCAGATGCTCAAAGTCTCCTCGACTGCTCAAGGCGCAGTTCCCACCTTCGAAGTGTTGCCGATTTCACCGCCCTTGAAACTTGCTTCTTCGATAGAGCCGTCCGCTTTTTCCACACCCCCTCTGCGGAAAAGGAGTGAATGAGCCATTACCTTCTTTTTCCTGGATTTTTTTTCCCTTGTCTTTCCGGCCAATAGTCTGGTTTTTTATCCTGAGCTACTACAGTTAGAAACCCCCCCATTCACTATTGCGGCCAGATCCCCTCTCCAGCCGCTTTCCGATGGTTTAGTTCTTAGCCGTATTGTAACCTTGCGCAGGGACTGGTCAGTCGGATCCGGTCGCTTTCAGGATCGCCGCCATTTTTTTTGAACCGCGGTCCAAGTTACAGAGCATCATGTACACTGACGAGTTAAAGAGTCTAGTCGCCCAATAATCGAATTAAGCTGTCTGCTGCCACTTCCCCGACCTTTCCCCAAAAACCTTCAGAAACGCGACTCAGCAAGTATACTGAATTAGTACTTTGGTTACCCCAAAGTCTGGTTAACCGAAGCTTACATGCTTCTGACCCATCAGTGTGCCGCCCTTTTCTCCGCCAATAGGGTTTCTGCACTTCCTTAAACCTCGCGCCCTTGCAGAGAACCTCCCGATAACGTGTGCCTTGCTACCCCTATCCTAAATGCCAACTCTTTTTGGGGTCTCCTGATTCGGTTGAGACACACCTTCCCCTCTTGTTTGAACATCTCGGAATTCTGATCTCCTCCAATTACCTTTTTTGACTCCTTCAAGCCCCGCCTCCCTCTCCTTCTGCAAGTCCCGAGTCCGTCTGATACGAACTCCATGTAATTCAATTCCAAGAGGTCGGCCAACGCCCCCCTCGAACTCAAGCTGTGGTCTTCCCTTCTTCAGTCCCATACCTAGTCAGATTTTCGTTTTTCCCTTATGTACGATCTGATCCCGTAGACGTCAACGGGATTCCATCCCCTTATTATCTGTCAAACGTCCCCTTTGCCCCCCCCCTCCCGTGCCTCGCTTAAATCCCCGCAACCCATCTTTTATCTGTCCCCGCGAAGAGAGATCTTTGACTCGGCCCTTTTAGGACCATTTGCTAGATTGTCAGCCCTTGCGTAGCTATTCTTTCTTTTTCTTCACAAGCGTCTTCCGCCAAAAACTTGCCCTCTATTCCTCATAAATGGGCTGACATTCTAGGACCGTTCCCTGCCTGCCCTAGTACGGCAAATCGAGGCGCGCTTTTAGCGTTCTTCGGTTGACAGAATTCCGTGTCCGCCGTGCCCTTCCCATATTTTGCGTCTCCTTCTTGGCTGCAGCGTCCGCCGAGGTAAGGGTTACTTTTTGAGAGAGCACTCCTTATGCCTCCCTGCGCCCTTGGTTAACCTGACCGTCAAACTCTGTACTTTTCCTTTCAGCTTTTCCCACCTTCCTTTTAATTAGCTGTATACATTCCAACGCCGCTATTTCCTCCCAACCATCTCTTCGATAATCCATACCCTTTTGTTCTTCCCCCTTTTCTCTGTCTCCCCCTCCAGTCCAATCCACCAAAAGTAGGACGAGATTCCGACCTGATTCTCTTCTCGCGATTTAGGCGGATTTGTTGTCTACAGCATTGACCATCACGACGGATCCTTGCCTCTCCCTCTGTTTTCCTCCTTGAAATTGTTAGCCACCCGCTTTCCCCTCTTCCCTCATTACAAAAAAGCCTACCCCCACCCCCCCTTCTCCCTCTTTTCCCTGATTCCTCCCCCCCTCTCGAACGCGGCGTAGAAAATGACCGAGACACCCCTTCTTTTCCTTCATCAGACATCCACCATCTCGATGATAAGCCATTTCTAGTTTCTCTCTCTTCCCTATCCACATGGGTCGTCCGAGAAAACCTTTGATTCTCTCAATTACCTGTCTTTTTCTCGGGGGTGACCTGTCTCGGTCGCCCTTTAGTTCGATCACACAGGACCTTGAAGTCAGAACGTAGCCGTTCCCAGTCGATTAAGATCCCTTAGGAGTTTGCTAATCTGGCTCCTCCGCCTCGCTGCTCCACTGGTTGGGTCGGCATGAGCAGTCCATTCTCTTCCATCTCTCCCCGTGCTTAGTCACTTAAGGTTCGGCCCCCCCCTTCCTCCCCGGTGGCAGTCTTGTTTTTGGAGGTCACCGGTTCCACTACGCGTCCTTCGAAAATGAGAGTCGACTGCGTGGATAATATAAGTTTCTTTGATCTCTATTCGATAGGGAGAGGGGAGGACTGTCTTCCCCTTTGGACTACCAACACAACTTAAACCCCCCCCGGCGATCTCGATAAATGCACCGTGTTCCATCCTCTTCTTCTTGGCAGTCCTGTGCCGTCCCAACCACCTTCTTCCCTCTGGCGAGTCTGGCTGCCCACATGTCCCCACTACGCTGGCTATCCTTCTTTTAATCCGTTACAGGGGCTACTATGGAATTATGGACTACCTTTGCTCGATCCCTCGCCCGCCGTCTCAGGTACCCCCTCTCACCTCTGACATGTCCCCCTCGGAGTTTCTGGTTGTCTCCTTTCCAACGACCCATGGGCGATCAAAACCTTGCCAGCCAACGCTTTGCTCATCGACGCGATTTGGATGCTTGATTTCACCTTTACTCTTCCTTTTAAGCCCGACCGGCTGGCAATTGGTTCGTGCCACGGTTTGTTCTGTGTTTTGACCTTGATGGAGATGCGGACTCCGCTCTCCGTCCCCGTCACTGCTCCCAATCACGAGGGAGGTTGTCGGGGTTGTTTTTTTGTTTTTTTTCTTTTTTTTTTTTTTTTTTTTTTTTTTTTTTTTTTTTTCGTGTCGAAATGCCGTCTTATAAAAATTCACTCTCCAAAACTCTCCTCTCCGAAATTTCTCAATGGTAGGATCGTCACCGACTGCCTTTTGGTTGGGGGAGTGTCATCCACAAACCTTCCCTCTCTTCATCCCCTAGAGGCGTCTTGTCCCACCCTCATCTAATCATGGAATTTGAGGACCTATCGGCCGTCGTTCAGGGACAAGATAAGTCAAAAAGTGTTCTGACCCTGCCCCCCCCCCCCCCAATGACCTACCATGCGGTGCTCTTTCTCTTTTGCTCATGGAGCTAAAGGAACCTCCCTATCCACTCCCCCCATGTTAGTTTCTCCCCCTGAGGTTCGGAAATAGGCAACTCCCCCCGGCTACAGCAACACCCCTGTCAAGACCCAATTCCTCTATAAAAGATACGGTAGTGGACCCGTAGCCCATCTACCACTAGACCCCCCTTCGAGTTGACCGCGATACGATTCTGTAGGCTTTATCAGGTTCCTTCTCTCATCTTATCTTCGGTCTTTTACCCCAGATCTCCCTTTGTTGGCGGACGTCGCTATTTGCGATAGCGGACCTCAACTCATCGTTGCTTGCAAGCACAAATGCCCCAATACTTTCCGACCGTCGTTCAACCATTCCCCAATTTTCTTTTGCTTCTTTTTGCAGCCCTAACTTTCCCATTGCGTTAAGTTCCTGACGTCCCAGTGAAATGCTTCCCCCTCTCCTTTCAGGGGAAGTCGCGGGATCAGATCTTCGTCATGAGACCCAATCGACTCTTTTTGTTTATTTCCCTTACTGAAGACCCTCTTGGCTCATTCGCATGTCCCCCGTTGGACCTTTTTGACCACGATTCCGTAAATGGTGTGCGGATCAGACCTTTTTTCCCCTGTCTATTGGCGCTTATCGCCAGTATGTTTGGCCCCTTCCACTTTTGTTAGATCCTTGAGATCCCCTCCTTGTTTCGTCGATTTCCCCCAAAGGTGTTTCCGTTATTCTTTCAAGCCGCTGAATAGCCAAACTTGAACGTCTATTTATAGTCACCCCCACGTGAGAATCTTCTTTTGTCTCGCAAAGGCGCGACATCATCTTTTCTGACTTGAGATTTTTCTTCTCTAACCCCCCCCTGATGGGCAGATATTGTCAGGTGAGGTCTTGTGAAAACCCACGTATGCCCTTATTAAAGTCTGAAGATCTGTTTTTGATGCAGGGTTGTTTTGGATCCTTCCAGGCACCCGAAGCTGTTCCGGACTTACTTCCTCTGTAACGAGACCTCCTGTATCCCCTCCCCCCGGCGTCCTTTTCGTCGATGCGCTGGAGGCGAACCGGGTCGATGTCCTGTCACTCGGGTAACTCCACCACTTTGCGGCATTTCTTTCTTGCCCCTTTTACATCATACGGCTTCTCTCCCAAAATCCAATAGTTTCGTTAGGCTGCTTTAGCGTTAGGTAGCAATTGTAATTTTTTCTCCCCTTTGCCCTTTTCTCTTCCGGATCCCAAATACCGATTTCGCCCCAAAGACATCCCAGCCATCAAGAAGGTCTGTGCGCACGTCCTTTTCCTCCTGTCTGTTTGCTGGCCGACAATCGAGTGTCCTCTAGAAAGAAATCGGTTTCCCCCCAACCCTCGTCTCGACCAACCTATGGCCTTTGATGTGGAAGATTTTTTTTGGTTTTTTGTTATGTCTCCTGGGAGATCAGCTCTCGTTCCCTGCGCTATCTTCTCCCCTTGACGCCTAGAAAGAAGCGTGAAGCGCGTCTTTCTCTCTTTTGTGGCATTGACCAGCGCTCAAGGAGTAATATGATCATCAGCCGAGTGTCTTTTTTCCCTCTCTCCTGAAAATTTCCTCCTTCCGCGCCCACGGATAAGCAGGCTCCCACCCGATCCTGACTTTCCCGTTCTCTGGCCCCCGCGGGAGGCGGATGGATTTTCCTCTATACTGTTTTATTCTTATAAGCTCTTCCCTTCTTTTTTCTGTAGCGCCTTTTGTGTTTTGACCCACCGGTCACCTTCTCCCTCTGCGAAAATTCCCCACAAACCCTTCAGTTTCCCATTCGGAAGAAAAACCTCGTCTTCCTCCTGATCGCGGCTACTTCAAGTGCCTTCGATCTATCGCGGAACGGTCCGCTGCAAAACCCCGCCACTTCTGCTGAAAGTAGTCAAGGACCCTTTTTGGAAAGAAGACGCTAAGGATTCTGATTTTCTCTCCCCTTTGTTTGTTTTATAGCTGACCTCCTATGGTTCGTTTAAAAATTCCAATTATCAGCCACGGTTTCGTCCCGCATGCTCCCCCGAGGCCTTCCGACTAGAATAAATGTATGTGGTTTGGCTGACCGTTTATTCTCCCCCTCTCGGACCCTCCCCCCCCCCCCCTTTGTCCATTCTCCGTATCGGCGAAGTACCCCTAGGTTTATGAAGAAAAGCCCGCCCTCGCTGAGTTTGCATGCTCCTCTTCTCATGTAGGACTTTGTTACCCTTTTCCTTCTCCAGACCGATCATGTTCTTCTCTGAAGCCGTTTCTTGAACTTCTATCCTTACCCTCAGCTCCCCCCCCCTTGCCCCTCTTTTCGCCTAGACTGGGTAATATCCATCGCACCCCCTGTTCAGAGGACCCTGCTGCTATTTTCCCCTTAACTTACTCCTACACTTCTTTAAGTTCTCCCTCCCCCCTCTTCTTCCCTAGATTGATCAGCTTCTCCTTGAGCCGTGTAGTCCTGGAACCACCATCCACGGCGCTTCGGCCGCTTTTATTCCTCTTTTTCTTTTTCCATTGGACTAGATTTTCAGCCAAAGAACTCGCGCAGCCCCCTTTCCCTCTTTCCCTTTAGTGAACGCCCTTCGTTTCCCTTTTTCTTCTTTTCTTTCTCTAGCTCCCGTCCTTTTTCCCGCCCAAGCCCAATCTCTGGACAAAGGAGCATTGCTGCACAGCCCCCCCCTTCTTTTCTTGTGCGTCCGTTGTATGTGCGAAAATCTCGTGGTTTTGGACATCCCGACTTCTCACAGTTAGCCATCCCTTCCGTTCGGCCATCTCACGCCCGCCGCTCCTCTATGACCGGTTGAGCTACACAAAGTTTTTTCCTCGGCGACAGGGCCCTAAGAAGGCTGTCTCTGCCGGCTCTTTCCTCCTCGCACCCGATGTGAACACAGTGCCATCGACGCAACACATCGACCGCGTACTTGATTGACTAGTCTCCCCCCCCCATCATCCAATCTTCAGTCGGCACTCGTCTGCGAGCTCTCCTTAACAAAACTCACAGCCCCCCGCCCTTCCGCCCGCATGACTTTACCTTCTCCCTCTCATGATTTTTTTCCCACCGTCGGACCCCACCTTACATAGGTGAACATTGTGCGCTCTCTCCTTCGCAATTTTTCTCGTGGCTTTCAATCAAAATCGCGCATTTCCGCACCAACTAAGTTATCCCCGTTTCTTCTCCTCTCCCTTCTCTCGCCATGAAAACTTTTTTGTGGTCCGAGATTCGCGGCTTGAGTTCCCTAAATCTTCCTCCCACCTTCGCGTTTGAAAAATCGCGACATTATGTCATTCCCCTTCTATCCCCCCCAGTACCGTTTTTTCAGGGTCTCTACGACAACTGCCGATAAGCTTTTCTCAAGAGTGCTTTCTGCCTTAAGAAGCCCTTTACCTCCCAGCGTGGTACGGGTAAGGCAACTCCAAGTTTCCCCCTTTCCTCCTGCGTTCCTAGTCCTGTCTCCCAACGCCCAATCTTGTATAGGTTGCGAAAGGTCAGTAAGATCGATCCCGTCGATTCTCGGCTTGCTTCATCAACGCGTCAGCAACTTCCCCCTCTCCCGAACGTTAGCTCCTTCCACAATCCCCGACCTTTTGATAATGGAACGCCCGGTCGATATTTTTTCGCCTTTTTCACTTATTCCATGGATCTTTCCCCCCCTCTTATTCCTCTCTTTCTATCCCAAGTCCTTCCCTGTAATCCAAACGGCTAAACATTTCACGCCAACCTTGTTCCTCTTCGATGCTATAGGCCGTCGATCCCCTCCAAACGCGTTCGCGGCGCCCCACCTCTTCCCCGCTGATCTTCTATTTCGGGACACGCCTGCCTGTGAAGAAGTTGCCGCAGCGGTGGCTTTGCGGTTCGTGACTTCCTGCGCTTCGCCTCGCAGGACTCCATGTGCGGAGTCTACGACCGTTAGCCTTCCCCCCCCCCTGCTCTTCTTTTTAAACGTTGAAAAGTCAGAGTCATTGGGTTGTTGCCTAGAGGAACACCAGCAGTTGACTAGGTTTCCCCCCCTAAGTCCCTTCTTCTCAAATAAATTCCAGTGAGGAGATATGAGTTTTCAATACGCCTCTCGTCGGAAGAGCCTTCTCCTTGGTTCATGGCCCCACAAGAAACAATCCACCACCCCAACTTTCTCCTTTCTTCTCTTTTCGACCCGATTCCTCGCTCTCGACAGTTTTTAGAGCGGTGGAGCCAGCCATTGCGACCCTCAAACAGTTCCGGACCGTGAAGGCCTCCTTCTAGGTAGCTCCTCCCCTTAATATTCCCCCTTTTCCCCAGCCTACCAAAACTTGCCCCCCGCGACGATTAGCTCCCTTCACCGAGGTCGCATTGACGAGCCCAGTCCATTCACAGTTCCCATCTCCCCAAATTGCGTCGTCGTCTCCAGAAATTGGCGGATAGGCCCCGTAATAGACCCCCTGTGTCGTCCTTCAGACAACCTTTCCCCTTGAGCTCCTCAAATGTACTGTCTGTCCGTTCACGTTTTGACCTGGCCTTCTGAGGGCCGCTTCGGGTCTGTCAAAACAAGCCTACTATCCCTTAAGTCCATCCCTCGCCTTCCCTTTTCCTTTCGATTCTTACAGCGTAGTTGAATTCAATGTGATCCAGACCTCCCTCGCTTTTCTCCCCCCCTGGGTGGGAGGCACTGAAGGAACCCCGGACTCGTCCCCTCCTCTTCTTTTACCTGAGTAGAATCAAGGCTCTGCCCCCCAACCCGGCTCTTTCTGTGTTTGATGGAAGCTTGTGACTTGTTCACACTTTTTCCACTCGAGTCCCTTTCATATTCTTTTCCCTTCCTTCCCTTTTTTTTTTCTTTTTCCCCCTACTCATCTTCTGTTGGAGAGAGCCGACTGACCTTTTCGAGGTCTTCCGTTCGTGGCACCGGGACTCCACACAGCCCACCCCCCCTCCAGCTCAATGTGAGTCCCCCTTCTTCGACTTTCCCCAGCGGCTTGCATGCCCCTTTTCCTTCTTTTTCATTCATTCCCCCCCCACAACTGCCAACTCTGCGGAGATGGAGCCAACTCATCAAACGTTGAAGATGCAGCCACGGTCCTTTCCCTTTACTCCCTTCTCCCTTTCCCTTTTTCGACCGGCCCCATCCCCTTGAAGAACGCACCCACTTTCACCCCGACCTTCTCCAGCTGAGGAGCTTCACTTTGAGAGGATAGAAAAGAACCTGTGTCGCCCCCCCGTTTCTCCGATCCCATCCCCCCCCCTTGTCTTCTCTAAGACTGATTTTGGATGGGATTCACTTTCAAGTCTTTCTTTCATTCGATAGTTAGAGATTCCTTCTTCTTTCTCACTGATTTTTGGGTCGAGTGCGCTTTTTGCTGGAAGAGCGTTTTTCTTCCCCTTCAAGTTCTATCCCTTACGTCACTTCCCCGTACTTGGGGTTCGTCTCAATTTGGTCCCCCCCCCTCCTCCCGTCCACACCCTCGCGACTCCCGAAAGAGGTTGAAATAGAGTCATCCTACTTTTTTTGTGGCTTTCCCTTCCTTCTACAGAAACAAGAAGTCGACGAGAGAGGCCGTATTGAATCCCATCGCTCCCTCTTCAAATTCTTTTCTTCCCCTCGATCCCCTCGTGAAGGGAGCACCACGTCCTAATTCAAACCGGCTTTTTTTGTCCTCTTTCCGTTCCCCCCCAACCAAATGACCTACCACGTGGTTTTGACGCTTTTTTTTTACCGCTTGCCTTTTCGTTAAATTTTAGGATCTCACGTCCCAACATGTTTTCCCTTTTACCCTCTTTTAATTATCAGCTGCAGATCCCAAGACAGCTTCCCCCCTCCCCCCCCCCCCCTATGGTCAAGCGCACTTTCCTTCCCCCGCGAACAGGTTTCCAAGGAAATTACGCCATCGCGCCCTCGATCTTTTGATTCCCCCTTCAGATTTTTCAGGCTTATCAGGCGCCGACTGTCCTTTTTCCCCCCCCCTCTCTTCCTTCTTTTAAGGTCTTAAAAGTGGGGGGAAAGTTCTCTTGTGATAGCCTACGCGCCCCTTCCCCACGTTCTAAATAGAAATCCGAAAGTTGCACATGCAGCCCTCATCCCCCAGTTTTTCCAGGATCATGCTTTGTTTGGATTCTTCCCCCCTTCCACGTTACGATCAATTTTGATGTTACATTACTGAAGAAAGATGCCCCCCTCCGTCCTCTTCCTCTCCTTGTCTCGTCCCCCCCCCGAGCCTCCCTTCAAAGCCTGGGCTTTGTTACTTACGAGACCAGAAATGGCTGCATTCTCATTTGCGTGGGTCCTTCTTCTTTGAAAACCCCCTCTTGTTATGGGATGGGTCCCTCCCCCCTCCTTTCTTTTTTCTCCGTTAGCAGTCGCTGATTGATCTGACCCTCCCAAGGCTAGAGGTAGCTCCATCCCTTCGACTGTTCCCCCCCCCCCCCCTCTTTGATGAACGGTATTCTCAGCAGCTGACTTCACAAATCGTTTTAATTCCTTCTATCCGGGTATCAGCAACCCCCCACCGTTTTAGCCCCTCTTTCTCCTCAAGGCGGATTTTCCCCCCGTGAAAGAAGCCAAACCCTTATTCCCCTTTTTTCGTCGCGCAAACAAGATGGTGCGATCATGTCCTTCCCAGCAAAGAATGTGTGAAACCCTCTATTCTTTATTCTTACCTCTTTGCGTCATATCGGGGGCTGATGAAGTTTTTGTTCACGGGGCTCTTCCTCATAAGACGTTTTTTTCCGACTGAATTGATGATTTTTTTAGTACCCCCTGCCCCTATTTCCGCATTCTCGATTTTTTTCTCTAGGTGAATTGGAGCACGTTCGATTCTCCCCCGATCCCTTCAGACTGTCCCGGAAGGGGTTAATCTTCGAGTCCAGCTTCCCCCTCAACTTACCCGAGCCATCGATATGGGGCATTTTTCTTTCTGATTGGACTCAACTGATTTCCTGTTGATAAAGGCCTTTCTTCGTCGGACACACCCCCCCCCCACCAAGCCCTTTACGAAAGCTAAAACCACGCCCTCACGACTTCTGTGCTCCCCCCTTTGTTCGCCCTTGTGTTCCCTTTGGGCTGCTGGCACCCGAGTCTTTTTTTCCCCGCTCTATACCTTCCCCCAAGTCATGGCCTCGCGAGACCACAACTCACGCCAATTCCAAGTCTTTTCCTGCCCTGCTTTTCTCAGATCGCTTCTGCTTTGCTTTTCTTCATATGATGCCACATTTCCCCCGCCGAGCTCTCCCCTCCCTGTTACGCGCGCTTCTGGTGTCCACCTCCATCGGTCAAGCGACCGAGTCTGATCAAGCGAAGAAGAGGTGAAGTTTCCTTCGATTTCCTCGATTTCTTACTTTATTATTGATCCGCTGCGGTCTCTTACCGATCCTGATTCCCCTTTCTCTTCGCCCTCCGGTTCCCTGTTGCATGGGACGTCTATACTTTTCGGTCGTCTCCTACTGACCCCCCCTTCTGCTTATATGTCCACCCCTCCCGGAACCCTCCAAGCCGCTCTTTCCTGAACTGTCCACCCCAAGCGCTTTCCGCATTTTTCGAAGAAAACCTAGTTCCCCGCTCTCTCTTCCTCCTTTTTCACCTTTGTGATCTTCATGGAGAGGCTGGCCTTCAAGGGACCCCACTGCCAAAAACACAGCCCTATGCTCATTATTCCATTCTCATTTTTGGTCCCGCCTTTAAGATACTTGTCTTCCTTCACCCATTATTGTAATATCCCGTTTGTTTTTTTTTGAGGTCGACTTCCTCCCTCCTCCTTAAATACTGCCCACCCAAGAGGCCTTAAGAATTCTCCTCTTGGGTTTTCCCTGTGTTTTTGACGTGATGAAACACCCAGGCAGAGGATCCTAATCTTGAAGTCTCCTCGACGGCTCCTTCTTCTTTCATCCAACATCATCTTGGTTTGAATGTTAAATTCTCGTCCCTGGCCGACGTTTTTCCCCTTCTCGGACGCTTCCTCTTTTTTTCTTGTCTTCTCCCAGGAAGATGTGGTCCAAATAGAAGCACCCTTCCCCCATCCCTCGCAGATTTTTTGAGATCGAGCGGGGAACTAGTTCGCTTCTTTGACTTAGTCACCCCCCCCCCTTTCTTAGGGGAATTATAAAATCCCCCCCTCAGCTTCTTTCCTGTCTTTTCACCTCGATTGCTGTTCGCTTTTTCTTTTTTTTTTCCTGGAACCCGTTCCCCTCCGTCTCTTAAGGAAGCTTATGCTCCCTCAGGATGTGTCCCCTTCTAGATAGCGCCCTTCAACCCCTCCCTAATCGATGTTAGAAAGGCGTCACATCATTTTCTTTCCTTTGGTCTCTCTATCTCTTCCACCCTTTTCACCCTGTTTTGCAGTAGATACCGTTTTAATTTCGAATCCAGCCCCCCTTTCTTCACAATTTGCTCCTACTTCACATGACTTTGGCGGGACGTGTCTGGCATCTGCGCTTTTTCTTCTTCCCCTTCCCACGAGCCTTTCCCCTTTGCCATCAACAGTGCTCCCCGCCTTCCCCTCCCCCGCCGCAATCGATTGTTCACCGGTCGTAGAAGTCTCTCCCTCTTTGCTCTGCCCCTTAGAATTTTTTGGATCTACGCGTCCCTTCCCTTCCGCTGGCCTTTTCCTCCAGAACGTTCCATCATGCCTCGCTCCCTTCCGCCGATTTTTCGAAAACATCCCTTTTCCTCCGCTTTCCCTTCTTGCCTTTTCTGTTTCCCTCCCCCCAATCACCCCCCTCATTCCGGCAAAGCTTCGGGATGTGTCCTATCCCCCTGACCCCCCCTCCATGCAAACCGAGATCAGCACTTTGATCCCGCCATCGTTCCCACTCTTTCACCCCTTCAAGCTTCAAAGCATTCCTGCCATCAGTGGTGGCTCTCTCCTCTCCCTTCTTTGTCCTTCTTTCCAGTCTGCAAAATCGCGTCTTTTGCTCACCAACCGTTTTCTCCCCTGTGGGTGCTTTCGATACCTTCTTTTTTCCAGGAAAACGTTTTTTTTCTCGACTTCAGTCGCCTCCCCTGCGCGTCCCCTCGGCGGTTTGCCTTCGGCCTCATTCGTGTCGTCCCTCTTTTCAGTTTTTCCCCTTGGTAGACCAAACGACCTCTCTCCCTTTCTCCTCCTGCCCAGATGAGGATGCCTCCGTTGCCCATGTAAGGAACTTTGGCCACTCTCTTCCAACTCCAAGGCTCAGGCGTCCCCCTCTTTGCTGTCATTCCCCTTTACAAGCCAATTCAGAGGGGCCCACAATTCCTTCCTCTCTGATCCCTCGAATCGAAGGACTTCATTTCATTTCCTACTTCCCTCCTGCGTGTCCAATCGCCCTCAGTGACTCAGAAGTTCCGACCTTTCCAAACTCGCCCCAATCTTTATACGGCCCGCGGTCTCTTTTTATTCGCATTGGTAACTTTTAGTTGCAATTGGCCGCTCTGTCCTACCTGTCTCTATATCGGCAAAGGCCTTTGTCTCCCCCCCCCCCCCTTTCCCCTCGGTTAAGCATTAACCCAGGGGAAGAGGATCTCATCTCTATTGTCCGCTGTAAGCCTGACCAACCATTCTTCCTTCTCTGTATATCACACTTCGGCATGGTTTGGTTCCTTCGGTTTCACTCCCCCGTTTATAGGCTTTATTAAGCTTTTTAGTGCGCTTTTCAAGTTCGGCTTCCTGTTTTGCCTTCCTTTCCCTAGCGAATCTGATTCCTCTTGTAAGGCCATGTGGGTTTCCTGTCCTGATCGACCTTACGGATTTTTCCCGCCATAGTCACCAGCCCCTTTTTTCTTTTTTGTTTCTTTCAGAGTTTGACCCCCCACCTGCTTTCCTAGATTTCATTAAAAGACTTTCATATCCAAATCACTTCGTCTTTCCCCCTCGAGCCCTCCTCCTCTCCGGGACTCTTTTTCTCTTTCCCTCCCAGACCCTTTCCAATTCCACCCCCTCGTCTTTTCTACGAGAATTTGACCTCTTTCGTCGGCTCTCTCCTTTAAGGAGGGTAGGTGAGCAAGATTGTCTACCTCCCCTTACCATACGTGCCCCTTCTAGATCCTTCTCAGCGGCCTTTCCCCTCGGCAATCACCTTCGCAACCCGCATCCTCACCCCCTAAGTGAGAAAGTCCCCCACCTCTATCGCAACGTATCTTTCCAAAGGAAACCTTTTCCTTCTTTTCCCTTTTCCCCATTCCCTCCCCCCTCTGTTGGCTCATTGTCTGACTTCTCCAGTTATTCTCCCCTTTTCTGAAGGAGCCAACCTCCTAGCCTCCTCAATGAATCTATGTCCTAGGGGGTGCACTTTCTCGGAGGACTATTGTCCCTACGCCTGCCCACACTCCCGACAAGGAAGCGCCACGTAGACTCCCCCTTTCGATTCAGATTGAATTCTTTGGATCATGTGTTTAGCTCCTTTCCCCGCATTTTCTGGTTGGGATTTCCGCTCAAGTCCCTCCTCCATCCTATTACAGTCCCCCTAATTAACTGGCCGTACCCCATATCGCTCCGGAGTGATGAAGGTCTCTGTACTTAAACCCGGTGCCCTCCGCTTTTTCCCCTAGACCATCTTTTCCCTTATTTTCCAATCCCTAATCATCCTCCCTTTTTTTTTCTGGCTCTTCTTCGTTCGATGTCCGTCGACAGTAGTTCGATCGAGGACGTGTGGACCCAGGTGACCTCAACCCCCCCCTAATTCCCCCCCACTAGATTGTTTTTATATCCCCTTCCTTCCGACTTGGCCATCATGCTTGATTGCGATTCCCCTGTTCCTGATCATCCCTTGTCCACCCCCCACGCTGCCCCTTCTCTTTTATCTGGCGCCACCTGTAGGCCCCAATAAGCTTTAGCACCTCTTCTTTCCTCCTACTTGTAACAAGGGATACCTTCTTTACTTTTTCCTTTATAGGTCCGGTTTTTAGGACCCGCCCTCGGCTCCGATTGACCGGTAACCCCCCTCCCCAAGTCTCAATTACATTTTTATCACTGCTCGGGTTGCTCAGTCAAGAACCATGCGCAAGCTGAGCAGTTCCCATTCTGGACCGAGAGACTTATGCCTGCTGATTTCCCATTTTTCCCAGGAGGGTCCTCTTGTCCTGCGACCGCGTTAGAGATACCTCTTATTTACCCTCCCTTCGGCTATTTTTTTATTGAGGTTTCGGTTGAATTGAGTCTATTGCTTTTACAGTCCGCCTACCAACTTCCAGTCTCTCCATTCAATTACTTCTGTCCTTTTTGATTTTTTCCTCTTGCTTGTCTATCCCCAAACTGAATGGTTTCACAAACTTCGAGTCTGCTCGTAAATACCCCCTTCTCGGTTGAATCGTCAAGATTTTTTTTTCTTTTGATTTCCCTTTAGTTTCAAGGCCCCCCCCCCGTACCTTCCCGAACGTGGTTTAACCCCTCCTCGACCCCACTTTCAAGTCTTTAGTAATTATCTTCAGTTCTCTTAAGTTGAGGACCCCCCCCTTTTCATTTCACGGCCGTTGTTTTACTTTTCAACCCCCCCCACCACCCAATTACCTACCCTTCTGTTGCCGCAGTTTCACAAGAGAGATGGTTGGATACAAGTCTCTTGATGATAATTACAAACTGCGTCCCGTCTGCACCGTAGAGCTTCCCCAGTCCGAAGGGCTAGCCCAACTGGCCCTGAAATGATCACACGCTCCCTTGAGTCTCAGCCAGACCCCTCTACCAATCTCCATATCACGAGTTTCTTGTATCGCCTCCTTTTGGAGGATTCGTGCTCTGAATGGTACTATTCCCGTATTCCTTCCCCATAGTTGCACCTTTTTCGAGACGTCCCTTCATAGCGTTCCCCCCAGTCTGACCCTCCTGCCCGTTGACCAACGGCCCAACATTCCCCCCCAATACGTTTTTCCCTGATAAAAAATGCTTTTCTTGTTTGAGGCGCTTCATTCGATCAATCGCGATGTTAATCTACTTGCACCTTCTTTTTCCCCCCATCAGTCCTAAGTAGACGTTCACTCTTTCCCCTTAGATTGCGCCTCTGACATATGGGTGGAGGGACTTCCTGCCTGACCCCAAAGCTTGGCTTCCTTCCTCCTTTCGTTTTCATTTGCCACGATTTCCCGTTACCGTTCTCGTTCTAGACCATCATCTTGCACTCTCGGGCCGATTCATTCTTGCTTGATTTTTTTACTTTCAACATTCTTCTCTGATCTATAGTCTCGATGTTCAGCAGCGTTTTACGCTCTTTTACAAGCCTAGCCCGTCCCCCCCCCCTTTTCATTTCCCTCCGTCATAGTCTTTGCAATCACCTTGTGAGAATCTTAGTTTGTCAAGTCCGCGATCACTTTCCCCGGCCTCCCCCCCCCCTCTGCTTTCTGACCGGAAGCGCCACCATGATGGCCCAATTCAGTCTTCTTTTTTACAAGACTGTGTGAAACCCCCCCCGATTGATATTTTCCCCCTTTCTGTCCAATCGGGGATGATAAGTGGTTGTTTCCGGAGGACTTGTCGAGGACCTTTCCGGCATTCCCTTGATGATGGCGTGTCTAAGATAGAAATCTTAATGTACGCGCGGGAGTATTCCCCCGCTCTCTGTCTTCTTTTCGCCTCTTTCGATGCGTAGCTGCAGCGTGTCCGGGCTGCCGGTTGAATTCCTAAGCTCCCTCCTTTACCCCTCCTGGATCTCACCCTAGACCAAATAGTCCGGCTTGGTTTGGGATGGCCCCATGTCCATTCCGTTTTTTGGACTTGACCCTTTCCGTTCACCAAACCATCTCCCTCTCCCGGGCAAAGACACAACGCCCCCATCAGTGCACTGTGCGCAAAGTCTTGTCCTCGATGTTTCTTCGAACGCACCTCTCTTTCCGCCACGACGCTCATTCAGGGCGGTGAAGCGACAACAACCTTCACGTGGGAAAGATGGAAATCGCTCGTTCCCCTGGTGCGAGTTTGCGATCGTAGAGACAATTCCCATGCCGATCGCCAAGGACATTCGGTGACAGAGCCGGAGGAGGCTTGTGGCCAGGACACGCTAGATGATCCAAGCGCAAGAGATGCCTCAAGCGAATTTTTCCTTCCCCAGTTTTGGGCTGCCGCGCCCCGTTTCTGTCTATCCCCTTACTCTGCCTTCCCGCTCCCCGATGGCGCCAGCGTTCGTCTTCTGGGCTTCGTGGTATAAATGTGAAAGAGGCGCCGTTCGACGAAACCATTTATTAATGCGTTTACCCAACCGGCACCTAGTCGCCTCTTTGCTACCCATGTCACCCAGCGAAGGCGGCTAGGACAGAAACACTTCAGAAGTCCATTCGAACTCGGCTACTTCCCCCCCGGTGTGAGATCCTCGCCTGTGATTGAGATGAAGCAGTTCCACTCCCAGAAATCGCTTCTGAAGTGTCTTGCCTTCGCTTTTTAAGGGGCTACGTTTCTTTTCTAGGTCTCTCTCGTTCCCTCCCCCCGTGGTTGTTTGTTTCCTCCTCCGCCACGTAGCGAATCATGCTTGCCCAAAGCTTTTTGCCCCTTTTTCCGATGTTTTTGTGACTGATTTGCCATTTATCACGCGCTCTCTCACCTTTTCTAGAGAGAGGAGAAGGACAGGTTTTCTGCCTCCATTTTTCTTCGCTTGTTGGCAAGGTTCAATTTTCATTCCCTACATCCTGCCGTTTTTCCCGCTTTTTAGTCTTTATACCTGTCTCCAATATAGACCCGAAAAGAGCAGCGAATTGGTACCCATCGAGCCGGTGACAAGACCTGGAGACCCCCTGACTTTGCGGTAGCGCATCACTTTCCAACCTTATAGCGCTACCTTTTCTTTCTTGATCATTCTCAGCGAGTGGAACCTCAAGAAGGCGATTCCCCGGAATCTTTCTGCGGATTCGTTTGAATGTTGCGCCTAGAGTTTTCCCAACGCTCTCCTCGAGACAGCCCCTTTTCGTGCTTGGTTTTACAGACTGGATTGAGACTAGATTTGCAGAAGTTTATTCCATTCTCGGCCCCCTTCCAAATTGAGGCAGCCCCGACGAATTGCGCCCCCCCATTCTTTTAGGGTGTTTGGTTAATAGTTTCGATTTTGTTTCCCGATCCGGCAACCCGATTCGTCCCGTTATCCACACACTTTCCCCTGATTCCTTCCCAGTCCGAACGCTTCCTTCGTTCTCTCCTCGGCTTTTCTAGCAGTATCTTTAAAAGTTCGATCATAGGAGAGTATGAAAGACGGCGTGTCCTTTTCTCTTCCCTTCTAGCTCCTAGCAAACGTCCCGTTCTCTTTCTGCCGACCCTCCCCTCTCTTACAGGATGGTCTTTTTGACAAAGCTCACGGCCCTTATGCCCCCGGTGTTTGCCGAGCGACCTTGACAACCCCCTCCCGCACCAGACCCCCCCCCAATGAACCTTTCCCATATCTATGTACCTCTCCCACCCCTTTAAAAATGACTCCCGGTGTAACCGTTGTGCTCTCTCCTCAATTTCATTAGGTTTTCGTCCTTGTCAAGTCTCCCACAGAGAGCATTGAGCAAGAAACCATCTTTTTTCCACGGGGTTTCTTCGAAAATCAGCCCTCCCCCATTAAGTTGTTGGCGACGGATTTCCTCGGTTTCTCCCTAACGAGAGGGCCCAAGAGGCGTTTGCACCTCCGTCCCCCCTTCGGTCTCGTTTCAGGGGGGAAGGTGAGGCCCGTTACCAATGTGCTTGCAATTAGTTCCCTAGTTCTGTTCTTATAAGCAGTCCATGTATAAATCGTTTTTTTGTTAGTAACACCCGTCCACTTCTTCTGATCCCTCTTTTTTCTCCCTGTATTTGAATTAGAGGGTTTCCCCCCCATTTCACGGACGATCTGATTCCCGTCGAATAGCATGTTTTAACTTCTTTTTCCTATTATTTCTAACACTCTCCCTATAGCCGTGAAGCGCCTTCCCAATCCTTTAAAATACTGCATGCCAGACTTCTATTTCTCTGTCACTTTCCTTCCAGGCCGCGATTTCAACTTGATTCCTCTCTTCTAGCAAAACGCACAGTGAAACTATG
>Ga0179591_1260036_pt1 | contig 21132 bp, 30 predicted proteins | sample CZOMad2_1_08_16f_FD_182891 | JGI IMG/M metagenome (GOLD analysis project Ga0179591, IMG submission 182891) | Vadose zone soil fungal communities from Angelo Coast Range Reserve, California, USA - CZOMad2_1_08_16fungal (PacBio error correction) | ecosystem: Environmental > Terrestrial > Soil >... | reverse complement strand
TCGGTGTAGCCCTCTTCGGTCAGTCTTTTTTCAATGTAGAGATGCTTCTTTTGGATCAGCTGTTTGGGCCCTTTTTTTTTTTTTTGAAGATAGCCCCCCCCCTGATCGCCGTTTCGGCTCCAAACGGTTTCTCCTCTTTCGAGACTTTCGCATACTCCTTTTATAAAAGATGGCCTAGTTATGATGGTAAAATAAAAGAGATATTCTCTTCCGCCCCCCCGTCCTCCCTTCTGACCTTCTCCCTAGAGTGGTTGTCCCCCTCTTCAAGGATTTCCTTCCCAGGCCTAAGTAACTCTGGAATAAGTCTCGCTGTCGGCCCTGTTCTGTCTTTTCCGGTTCCCTTCTTGTTTCCCTTCCCCCCCCTGGTTCGTAGTCTTTCCTTTTCCCCACAGAGTAGGGACGGTCTTTTTTCTGCCCCGCCGCCTTGGATTACGGGAGAACAACTGCATCCTCTCGAGTTCTACCCTCCTTTTCGCGTTCGGGGTCGCGCCTTCCTCTTCTTTCCTTCGTGCTTCTTTCCACGTCTTCCCAGTACCCTCCAGGTCCGCGTAGTCCTTACTGGAACTTTTTACGAGAGGGTGGTCATTGATTTTCCGATTTGATTCATTTTTTTCCCTCGTCTAGGATGTGGACGGTGTGTCGGACCCGGCAACAGCATTCATGTTTTTCAAGAGCATTGGTGCGAGTAGAAGAGAGGACGGACCCTTTGTAGGCCTTTGTTTCTTCCTTCCTACGTATCGGTTCCCCCCTTTTCTAGACTTTTTTCCCCCGTTCTCTGACACAGTCCTTTCAGCTGAAAGGTGGATTCGAGATAGGAAGTATCCGACACGCGGGCGGCAGTTAAACACCCTCACCCCCTTTCGATGTATACCTCAGTCTTCTTCCTCTGCTATTCTGTTTAGTTTTCCTCTCCCTGCTTTTGACCCCCTAGCGCTCCTTCGGTTGAGACACGCTCTGCTTTTTCCTTTCTCTCTCCTAGTTCCTAGAAGTGAGACAATGAATGCACCATTGCTCCACTTTTATATAATGCTTTAACCTTTTTCACCTTTATACCCCCTTCTTGTGTGCCTTCACGGTGTTTTTCAAGCGAGGCTGGCCCAGATCGGCCCGCCCCTGCTGTCGGCAATTCCCTTACGGCCTATCGCAGGTTTTTGCCGACTTCGACTGAGCCTCTCCATGAGTTTTCAAAGGGCAGGTCCCCCCCCTATACCCCCATCTGATCCTTATTCTAGTCCTCCTTACGCCTCCTGACTAGAAGTACAAAAGGTAGTGATGTTAGAGAGTTCTCGAGGTATCCCCTCCGGTGGCCGGTTTCCCCCCTTTTGTCTTCTGGTCATCCATTCTTTCTTTTGTAGATTTCCCCCAACCCTAAGGACGCCTTTCCCAAAGTTCTCCCCGGTCTGAGGCTTCCTAGGCCTCTCAGCCTCGAAGAAATCCCAAGAAACTATTTGCGCGCGTTTCAACATAAGACATAGAAGACCACCTTTACTTTCCTCACTCCCTACTCTCGACTACCTCCTCACCATGGACTTTTCCTTTCCCAGAGACTTTTACTAAAGATGTTACAGAAAGCCGCGTAAGCCTACCCCCACTTACTCCTTCAATGGCCTTAGACCCTTAGCCTCTGGCCATCGCCAGGCTCTAGCGGACTTACCCCTCTTCCCCCTCCGACCGCCCTCCCTCAATCTCCTATTTTTTTCCCTTCGTAACCTCTCGAATGACGCGCCCCGCGTCTAGACTAAACCTTTCCCCCCCCACCCGTCCTCCCCACAGCAACAGGAGTACCCCCTTCGAGTTGCGTTTTCCGAATATAGTGGGTATGATCCAATCCTTCTGAGCTTTGTTTAATGTCCCTAATCCCAGTTCCCCTTTCTTATCGGGTTCAAAAAATCACCCAGAAATCTTTTTTTTCCATATATCTCTTTCCCCTAAGTGGTGTGGTGAGAGCTCTCGGAATATTATTGGTCTCCCTCTTGAACTACTCATGCCCCTTCCCGCCGTCTTGAGGACTTTGAAAGGAACAACGATAAGATTCATTTGAGGAGTGGCGCCCTTATAAACCACTAGCCTGTCTAACGCCCCCTGGAATTGCCCCCCGTTGAGTGTGATTTCCTTTTGTTGTTTTGATGGAGTGGTTCTTTGAATCTTCGAGGGGGATCAGCGGAGGCTTTGGAGCTTTGCCCTGTTCCGAGAGAGACGGCTGCTTGGGCGTTTCTCTGGTGGTCCTGTCCTCGGCTAATTTTCTGATTTTTCTTGGGACGATTGAAAGTTATTCTCTTCAGGGTAGAAGACCTACATTTATTTCGTCCCCTAGCAATTTTTCCAGGCTGTATTCTCCTTAGAGGCTCAAGACTTCGTAGGGAAGTCGGCAGTCCTTGCGGCTCGTCAGGCGCTCTTTTTTTTTTTGTTCATCATATCTTCCTGGCTGGAATTCGGGTGGAAGGCTCCACGTAGAGCTTACGCCAACATAGTAGCTTTCTTTTCGCTTCAGTAAGGTTCCCCCTCATCAGAATCTCCTTTGACGTAATTCCTTAAAGAGTGGCGGCGTCCACTTTTTCTTTCGGTCATAGGCCCCCAGGACTGGCACAAAGGCCAGAGGCCCCTGATCCAAGCCCCTTCCTCCCAGACCCCCTTCCACAGACAGAGACCCCCTCAGATGTATAGTAACTTTTCCGCCCAGCCACCCCCCATTGGCAAGATCTTTTCCGAATGTGGTGTCGACAGAAATGATAGGCCCGGCGCCTTTGTACCCCCCTTCATCTCAGTCCCGGAATTTTCCGAGGCCCGAATTTTCAGAATATTTTCCTTTTTACAGATCGGGATGGCCACCCTGATGGGCAACGCCTCATCGCTTGGTCAACCACCCATGCACCTACGTCCCCCCTCCCCCCCTTATTTTTGCACCCCTGATGAAACATTATTAGTAACTGTTACGTAAATTTTTGAAGAGAATTCACCCAACGTTTTTTCCCTTTTCTGTTCTTCCTTTTTTCTCCATGAGCCATAAGTGTCTACCTCCGAGTCATAGAAGATTCCCGAAGAGGAAACCGATTGTACCCTTTAGATCGATTAACATACCCCTACACTTTTTCTTGCTGTTTAACCATAGACTCCCTGTGTACTTCGGTCGGAGACCCCCCTCCGGGGAGGAATCATTCGATCTCCCAACAAATGGAAGTTCTCCCACCTCTTTCGTCTCCCTTTCCGTTCTCCATGCTCACCCGCCTCCCTCCTTCTGAAAGACTAGCTTATCACCCGTGGTTCAAGTCAGCTCCAGACGCGCCCAATCGGGAAGCACGTCGAGCCTTTCCTCTTGCCAATTGAATTGAAATTCCTCCAGCGCCCTTTCAAGAAGCTCGAGTCCCCCCCTTGATAACCCCTCAATTCCTCCCACATCCATCCCCTTCTTTCTGGTGAAAAAGGTACAGGTCCGACAGGAAGCGGTCTGCCTTGACACGGGAACAGTAACCTCCCTTTTCCATGATTTTGACCGCCGGAGCTAGGTGCACTTGCTCGACCCGCCTACTCCCCCCCCGTGATAGTCGTGACGAGATGGCTCTTATGCAGGTGTTAATACCCTATCTTCCCCCCTCCCCCTTTCTTCCACGTCTGCCATGGACACGCCACGAGGTCAGTGTCTGGGTGCCTTTAAACCGGGTCCGGTAACACCTGAACTTTTCTTTGGCTACTCCTACGTTTTCTTCCCTCCTCCCCCTGGACTTTCTCCCGCCGGTTTAAAACGAGCTCCCTGCTTTCTATTCTACTCCACTCCCTTTTTTCGAACATCCCCTTTTTCCTTCCTCCCCCTTGGTGTGACCAGTGAAAGCCGGCCCGTTGATGAATGAATGCCTAGCCTCACGGTTGTCCTGTGATTTTCCCCCCCCCTTTTGCTTCGGCAGTTCTCCGGGAAGTTTTTTTCCGAGCTACCCCACGCGACCCCCCCTGACAGATTGAAGCTATACGCCTGTGTCCCCACCTTTCTTAGGCCTTTCTTCTCAAATTTTTCTTCGTAAAAGGCCTTCCTGAACATGTGCTTCGAGGGAAGGGTGGTCCTTTCGTCCAAGTTTCGACTTTCTTCGTTGACCCTTCTTCCCCCTCCCTCTTACCCGTAACTCCCTCCCAGGATTCAGGGTGTGGAGGATTCAGAGCTGTCGGTTGCTGCGAAGAAATGTCCTTGGTTCTCTGCGTTTTTCGTGCTGTCCAATGGCAGGCAAGTTTTCTTAAAATGGCTTTGCTTGAAGGAAAAGACCCGGCTTTGGCTCCCAAGTGGGCCCCTTGCAGAGTGAAGTCCTTTAACACCCTCTTTTTTTTCCAGTTCCATCATAGCCCCTCCGACACGGTTGGCCGGTTACATCGGCCGTTCCCAGCCGTGCCCTTTCCAGCACAGAATGACTTTCCCTAAGCCCCTCTAGGCTTAAGTATTCCCCGGACGGGGCTGAAAGGGGTCGGTCCTGTTATCTTCTTACCGCTGTAAGGTCGTTCCAATTTGAGGGTATTGGTCCCTTCCCTTAAACCTCCTCCGGCAAGTGGCCATTTTCCGGTAGTAAAAGACGTTCCGTTGTCGCAGTGGCTGACCTTCCCCCCCCCCTTTTTTGACTTCCCCGGACTAACGCCCTGCCCTTTCCCCCTGAGCTGGGAAAATGGTAGAGGCGCTTCCCTTCTTTCTCGTCCTTCTTCACGAGGACCTTCGCTTATGATTTTTTCTCTAGTGGTTTCCAAGTAGCCCTTTTCCTGTGACAAACTTTCATAGAGCAGATGTTCGCTCGGAGGAGCAGCACGCTTCAATGGCCCTTTCAGTGCAGCTATGACTGCTTTTGACACGTGTATCTCCCTCCCTTCCCTTTTCTCCTCGAATTCTGCTCCTCTTAAAAGCCCCCCCCTCTGGATAAAAGTTACGAGGTTAGGGTCCCCCGAGGAGTCAATCTGCTACTTCTTCCTGTTCTGCGCCTTTCACTACCTGTCCCCCTCCCCCTTGAAATACGGTTTTTCCCTCGGTGCACCGAAGGGTAAAGCCCATGTTGGTTAATCCTGAACTTTTTCTGATCGCCCCCCTCCTCCTCCTCTCCCCCCCTGTTTTTATGGTTTTTTCTCTCCCCTGATCATGTGGCTTTATCCTTCCGTGACTCCCGTACATTTTGAGTGACGATGCGGTCGACGCGGGTAACTCGTGAAACCCAAGCATGTCTTTCTCTCCTTTTCTCTTTCCTCCGTTTTTTTTTTCTCTCCTTTCCGCCAGGCTACTTTTTGGTGAACCCCCCTCCTCCTCCCGGAAGCAGTCACGTACTTCTTCGGGAGTACGTCGGATCCCAGAAAAAGGATACGGTTTGAATCTTTCATACGTGTCTCCCTTTCCATTTACATGGTCGTCCTTTTCCCCCTCCTCAGTTATTTTTTTCTTTTCCTTTCCTTTCAACACTTTTTTTTTGTGCCCCACGGTATTTTTTTTTTGCACAGAGGTTCCCGGATGACGGTGCTTTTTCGGTGTTCGAGTACCTAATTCCCACTTTTTTCTTTTTGCGTCCGGCCGCCGAGGTCCTTATCAATTGACTTTGTCCAGACCCTCTTTTTCTCAAGCCCAAGAGAACCGCCTTCACAGACGGGCTCAGATATAAACCGTGTTCCACGGTCATTTTTTGACTTTCTCAAGACTCCCCCTAGTGCCTCTCCCGAGAGCTTCTTTGATGCTCCTTTCTCAATGGCTGCCAATAAATCAAAGAGCCTAAGGAATGTCCTCAAGTCGCCCTCCTTTTCCTATACCAGATTCCATTCCTTCTTTTCTTCCCCCCTCTGGCTTTGTCCTCTTTTTTCCCTCCCCGTCTTCGCGATTTTTCTTTCCCCTTTTCCTCGCCAGCCTGACGGCTGTGCGCCTAAACTGGCCCACGGGCCGCGGTGATGCAAGTTCTCCCTTCCTTACCTTACGGACTCCTCCCCATGCTAGCTCTTTTTCCCGTGCCCTACCACTTTTTTTTTCCTTTGAGGAAGCTTCCAAGCGGATTCTCTGCAGGAACAGATCCCTGGCCCCCGAATTTCTTCCTTTTATTCGGTACCCGGCACCTTCCGGGAACAGGTTGAATGATGAAGACACTCCTTGGTAGGGGTCCCCTCGACGGCTCTTTTATTCTCCCCCCCATTCCAACCCTTGAACCCTTCCCCCCTGGAGGGGATCCAGCGGACGAAAGGGGAAGCACTGGACGCCCCTCCATGCCTTGATTTCCTTAAACCTTAATGGTATGATAGGAGTCCAAGGAGACCCCAGATCGAAAAGCCACCAGAGGACCGAACCAGAAGGTTACATTCCCCTTTTTTCCCTTTGCCTCGGAACGTCTCCGAAGGGGAGACCAAGAAGAAAATTCGCTCCTACCCAGTCCTTTCTGGGTTCTAAGGACCTGGTGGTACCTTAATTCGGTTACTCCCTCACCCCTCTTCCTAAAGTCTTCACGATGATGTTCTTTTGGTGAAGATTCCAAAAAGGTCCTTTGAAGAGGCCGGGCCTTGAGAAACCTGTCTTTTTCCCCTAGCTTGTTCCCTGAACATCCATTCCTCCCTGTCATACTTTCAAACCCCATCTGAATAATCCTTTTCCCCCTTCCTGTAGAACTTCTTCATAGCAAAGAAGCGGTGGAGCCTGGAAAGGAACCCGCTTCCTAACTTCCCAACCCTCTCGCCTCCCGGTTTCTTCCAGGGAGGATTCTTGAAATTCCCGTGTAGTCGAGGCTTTCTTTTCCGTGCCTCCCCTTCTGAATGTCCCCGTTTCGCCCCCCCTAACACTTTTCTCCCCTGTGTCTTAGTAGAAGGTCCAAGATAGGTTAGTGAGCATCCCCCTCCCTTTCCATTTCTCATTCCCTTCCAGCTTTCTCACTCCCGGAACTAGGCTTTTTTTTCGCTTTCTTTTTGGCGCCACGTTTAGTTTTCCCCTGGTGCCGAAGTATCGTGTACCCGCGTAGTGTGGGAAACTGGAAAGGTAATCTTCTTTTGGACCTTCCTTCATTTGAGTCCATTCGTGGAGGTAAGTCGACACTCTGCGATCAGAGAGTTTTTTGACCCAGGGAGGAAGTCGTAAGCGGAAGTTCGGGTTGGGTTTTTTCTTCCCTTCCTCTTGCATTTTCGCTTAGCCGACCGACTTTACCCACTTTGAGCAGCGCTGGGCTTTCAAACCTTCCCTGGTGTTCCTCCTTTTTTTTTTCGTTCCCCCCTTCCTGGAACCTGGCGTGCAGTTCCCCTTTGCGTCTCTCTAAGGATTCCGCCGACCGCTTTCTGTGTCCCCCCCACATTCTCCCCTTCCTCAGACCTTCCCCCCTGTCCCTAGTTCTCCGTTTCTGTTCGCTCAGCGTCATGGTCCTTGGGTCCTTGGGCCCTACGTCTTCTCTTGTTGCTCCCCCTCCCCATGCTGTTCGCAGACTTTTCCCCAGAATGAACAACCCATGGCGGCGGCCCCCGTTCCGGCACCCACTTCGAATCTCTTTGTTCAACCATTGTGCCCCCTCCAGTTGGTCAGGCCTTTTTTAACCAGCGTCTGGTCGGCGTACCACATCGTCGCCCTTATCCTTTCCTCCCCTCGTGCCTTGGCCTCAGGGACCCCGGCGCGAGATGGAGATTCCAAATGAGGCCTGTCACCAGAGCATGGACTCCCCCAAATCGATGAATATCGCCCTTCCCCCGACCTTGGTTCAACTCGTTCCTTAATTTCGTAGATAGACCATCGTGCGTGGAGAGAGTTCGACTTCTGTAGAAGTGATACTGGCTTGTGCCGGTGGGTCCTGCATTTTTTCTCCTGATTCCCTCCTTCCTTTCCTAGTTATGGCAATTCCTCCTAACCAGAGCTGCGGATCTTGTGGACATGATCGTTAAGTGCCCGCGCTTGCGAGTCCTCCTGCCCTATCTCGACGCTAATTTCCCCCCCTCCCCCCCCTTTGACGCAAGCCTCTACTTTTCCGGAAGCTCTTTGCAGAATGAGCTTTCCTCCTCCCGATTTTGGTCCGCCCTCCCAGAACGCCGACCGGAACCCCATGGCCGCGCCTGGCCGGCGGCGGCCTTTCCAGTTTCACCGGCTCCTTTCCCCCTCTCCCCCCTCGCCTCCCCCTATACACCTGAATCCCAAGAAATTTTCCCATCCGACCTTCTGCCTTGAGTCAAAGCTCCCCCGAATGAAGACACCGCTAGCGGATCCACCGCGTCCCCTCAACCACGCCAGCAAAACCTTCCTGCGTCCCCCCCCCCCCCCTGTTCTCGTTTTACCGAATGCTAGTGGTCTTCCCCTTCTAACTTTTGATGCAGCTTTTTTGGCCCGTCCCTCCTCCCTTTGCTTCCTCCCCTTCTTCCCCCCCCGAGAAAAGCAATAGTTCCTCCCATCCTATCCCTGTTCCTCTCAATAAGTGTTGTTGTTTGAGTTTCCGTTGCGTATTTTGGTGCTTACCTCTGCCCTCCTTCCCCTCGAGGCTCCCTTGTTTGGGAAATCCCTGATAGAATCCTCTAGTGGCGATTCCCACTAGATTAGGTCTCCTAAAACCTCTTTTTCATTGTCAATTTTCTGTTGGCTGTTTGTGGCGCGGCCCCTGTTGTTTCTGTGTGAATCCTTCTGGGGAATAAGCTTTTCTTGGCGTAAGGCGAGCTTGTGGACTCTGTTGCCTCCTAGGAATTTTTAGTAAGTTTCGGGTGAGGTTAATTCTACTGGGAGATGGACCCATCTCTGTCAAGGGTAGAATCAGCCGACAGGGCAGGCCAGGGATCCCCAGGTTCCCCAGTCGGTTTTTTTTCCCTTTTTAAGTTCCTCAGTTTGAGAAAGATTCTATTCTTTGGGGAGAGCGCATTTGTGGAAGGTAAGGGTGGCTGTCTCTGATGTCCCTATTTCCCCTTGGAAGGTCCGGGGAATTTTCCTTAACCTTCCGATAATTTTTTTTTCCTCCTTTTTCAAGCAATACCTTTCTTCACGTATTTTTTCCTTCAACGCCAGGAGGATTTAATACATAATATTCCAACAGGAAGGAAAAAATTTCCAAGGACCTACTACCTTTTCACTCGGCCTCCACCTCCCCCTTCACTGGATTCTATCCTCAGTACCCAAGCCTTACTCTCTTCGCAATTCCTAGGACCAGAGCTTCTCAGATGGTGGTGTTACCCAGAAATGATCGGAACCAGTCATTACTATACCTCCCCCTTTCCCTCTTAGTCTCTTTACTTGCATCCCCCCTCTCGCTTCTCTTCCTCGTCTCTGTGGCCCTTCGTTTTTCGATTTTCGACTTTCATAGCTGGTCAACACTCCTTGTGACTAATCCTGAAAAGCGTGCCTTGAAAAACTTTATATTCTTTCCTTTTCTGACCTTTCTCCGACCTTGCGCAAGTCTGTTTTTTTTTTTTCTCTAGGGAATTTTTTTGGCCTCATGATGGAAAAGTCTCTTCCCCCGCTGATGAACCTTATCTGAGCACCTCCAAAGAACTTTTCCCCTTCAGAGTGCTTTTTTAGTCCACCGAATGCCTTTCCCCCCCCCCCCCCTTTTTTTACACCCGTATAACTCCCCCTCCTTTGTAAAGAACAGGAATGATGACCCCCCTAGTGTGTCTTTTCCAGTCCGTCCACTTTCTTTTCTTTCCCATACCCTCCGCCCTGTCCAGTTACTTAATATCCACGAGATTGACCAACTGTCCAATATATTCGATCGGCCCCTGAGAGTTTTTTTTTTTCTCTTTTCCGTGAAAAACTCAGCAAGGAGAAGCCCTAACTTCTAAGACCCACTTCGCCCTCCGACTTCGATCCCCCGCCCGTTCAAGGACTACAATCCCTCGTAGAAAAGTCCCCAAGATACTTAAGGTCCTCCCGCCTGATCTGCCTCCATCCCGTTTCCCCTGGAATGCGTGAACCCGCTGTCCATCTCTCCCTTTTCCCCTCGAACCCTCGAGGCTGTAAAACGAAGGAGGTTTTTGTTCTTTTGATGATGGATACTTATTTTCCCTAGGATGCGTGAGCCCACTTTGCTGCCCCGCCCTCCTGTGACCCTTTTTCTACGTCAATTGTCTTGGTGAAGTTCAAAAAACGGGCCCCACTTTTTCCCCACCCCCCCGATTAGCCAGTCCCTTCCGACATCCTCCCCCTCTTGAAATGGTACTGAGCGACAGGGGTATACCCTCTCCTTTTTTTCCTTTATACGAACCCCCCCTCCCCCTTCTGCGGGAGATGAAGACTTCCTCCTCAGGGTTCTAGGATTTCAATCATCCCCGGTTGACCATCAGACCACTTCCCTCTCTCCCCCTAACCCCCCGGTTCTTCCCTAGATTGATCAACCGTGGTTGCCCCTTCTAAGATCCTTCTTCTAGCTTTCCCCCCCCCCCCCCCCCACAGTCCCTCCAGCAGCCTCAGGCTATCGAACTGTCTTGATCTTCTAGCAGGGTCTCCCTTCAGTTATTCCCCCTTTCCCCGACTCTATGCAATCTTCCCTGTGGCGGCGTTTCCTTTTTTTTGGTAGATTGAAGTTTCTCCGGTCGGTCTACGCTTAGTTCGTCCCCTTTCAATTACTACTTAAAGGAGTTTTCTTAGACGTTTTTTTGGGATTCAGAGATTTTTAGAAGGGGCTGCGAAAAGCCTTTCGGTGGTACCTGTCCCTTCTTTGTCTTCCCTCCTCGTTTTTGCCATTTTTCAAGTTATTAACCGGTGCTCCTCTGGAAGGCCCCTTAAGGAGTGCTCAAGGGGCAAGTCTCTTATCGGTAGTTTGTCCTCCTTTTTACCCCCCAGGACCTTTCCTTCCACTTTTAATTCCCCCCCCCCCCTTTAAAGGGCCCTTTTGCACCTTTTGTAAATAGGACTTTCCCGCCGGCACCCAGGGTCCCTTTTTCCAACTATCATAGTTTCCCTCCATCCTCCTTCCGGACGTACCCTTCCCCTTCCCTTTAGGGGTCCTTTTCCCTTTGGAGAGAGCAGAGAAAAGTGAAAGCGTGACGTTAGTGGATGGAAGGTTCCCTTGCTGCCTTATTCCCCCTTCTTAGTTTCCTTAAGGGGATTTTTTCTTTATTTCCTCTGGATGGGCGCGGATTCTCTCTCTTCGAAAATCTCCTAAAAGATAGCAGGTCCGATGCCAAGTCCCCGATCCCCAGGGCCTTACTTCAGGTTTCTATGGTTTAAGGCTAACTTTTCCTTGCGGAATCTGAATGGCTGCGAGCGTCTTCTAGAAGGATTTTGAGCTCGGTTGACCCCCCCCCTGTCCACCTTTGACTAGCCGAAGACTTCCCCCCCCCGTCTTCTTTTAGTTTTTCTTTTTTCCTTCGTGATCGGCCCTCCCCTCCGGCGTGTTAAACACTGTTGAGATCTCCGATCCGCGATGATCGAGTTTGGAGAGAGATTTCCTGACCATCTCCCGCACCCCCCCCCCCTTTCGGTTTTTTCTTACCCTCAATTCACTGATTTTCTGGCGATGAAGCTAGTCTCCCACCTGGCACAGCACATCATAAGGAGTGAAACCGGTGCACCTCAACGGGGTCCACACTTTATGAAATTCCCTCTCTTCTTTGCCCTGTTTCTTTTATCCCCCTGAGGCTCTTTTCGAGACTTTAGATATATACCAAAGAGCCCTTTGGATGGTATCGACGACGACCCGCTCGAACCGGCAGTGACGCTGCGCTCCTGGTTTCCCACTCCGTATGTTAACGGTTCCCCCTTTTCCTTTCTCTATTCATATTTTCCTCCCTGTCAGAAATGCCCTTTCCTTTTTGGTGAACCCAAGAGTACCTTCCCGGCAGAGTCCACGCTTCCTTTCTCTTCTTGTCGGATCCCAGCAAAAAGGATAGCGTGGAGACCCCCGGATCGAAAAGTTCCCGACTTTTTGGCCATCTTTGAGGTTTTCCCTTCTTCTTCCCAGGAATCCACGTCCACTTTGTTGCCAAGGCGGGTGAACCCTATTTTCAAAAGGATGATTTGAGAGGACAGGATAGAGTACCGTATCTTCAGCTGACAGACTTTTCGGCTTTGTATCCCCCGACTCCCCCTCGAACCCCTCCCCGTTGCTCAAGGTATCTGGAATCCCCTATAGAGAAGACCGTTTTCAAGATACCGATCCAGGGCCTGACACCCCCCCTTTGGTCCCGCCCTTTTTTCAAGACTGTCCATTTGCCCCATAGTGTCTAAATAATCGCAGTGCCCTACCAGGAGAGGCCCGCGTTGGCCCCTCCCGAAGTCCGATATTGCCCCCTTTTTTCCTCGCCCCTTTTTCAAATCGTACTCAAGTCGGCCTGCCCGGCGTCTTTCCCGATCCGCCCGTCCCCTTACTAGACTTCCTTGGCGGCTTTTCTAGGGTTTTTCCCGGGCGCTTCCGATCTGGGCGAAGATGTCGACGAGACTGCCGCGCCATCACTTTCTCCAGAAGGACCGGTTTTTTAACTTCCCCTGGACCACCGTGTCCTCTCCCCCTCGACCCCCGTCCCTGCCCCCCCAAATACAGTTCCTGTGCTAGACGCAGCTCTCCTTGCCCGACCACGTGCCCTTGGTCAGGGTCAGGGACTTCTTCAAGTCTTCCCTTAGATTGCCCTCTTCTTTGCTTGGGCCGGTCTTTTTCCTATGGACCCCTTGTGGAACTATGCCGAACTCTGGAACTTGGTCCCTTCGGCCGCTAGCTCCGCGATATGTTCCTTGACCCTTCTCACCGGTTTCTTTGCGTCCTTTTCCCAGTTACTTTGTCCCCAAGACTAGGACGGATTTCGTAGCAGAAAACGACGTCGGCCGCCCAGTTTCTGCTGTCTTCTATCTTTTTAATCCCCCCGTCTTTCCCACTTTCCCCCTCCATAAGAAGGGGTTCTTCAGTACCTGGAAAGGAATTCTAGTGGACTTCTAATAGTCTCCTTTTACCTTTTTAGCCAGACCAAAAAGGAATGTCGCAGCCAGTTCTTGCGGCCTGGTTCCCTGAGCCCATTTAAGAGCTCCTTAAGAACCATGATACGAAGAGGTCCATTCAGACCGTAGTAGACCTGAAGATGATGGCTCTTGGGTTTTATTTTTCCCCCTTAGACTTTTCCTCAAAAGGTTGAGAACGAAGTCGAGGAGAAACCTTCTATAGAACTCAAGTCCTCCTTTTTTAGTATTCCCCCCCCTATATCTTTTACACTCCAGGTTATGTCCCTTTCCCTCCCCCCCCCGTAAGAGTCTTTTTGAGTAACAGAACGGACCATCACGCTTTTTTTACCCCTCCGGGTTCCTTCCTTCCCTTCCATTCAGCTGTCTGATGATTTAGGCATTCCTTCCCGGGGTGAAATTTTTACAACGTGGTGGCCCCCCCTTAACCACAAAACTTTTCTTCTGTCTATGTACCTCTCTTGTCAGAAAGTGGGACTTAGAAGAAGACAGATTCACGTACCCCCCGCCTCTCCCTCCACGGCCCGGTTTGGTCAGCTTCGCGGGGTAGCTCCCTCCCCCCTTCCCGGTCTGTCCCCTCTCATTTTTCTGGCTTCAGGCCGACCTTCCCCTCGTAAAGGCCGTCCTTTCCCTTTTCGACGGAGAGGAGGGTCATGCTGGCGGCGGCTTCCCCTCTGTTTTCAGCCTCTGCTTTGAGGTTTTTTTAATTGTAAGGTTTCCCCTAGGCAGGCCAGCGCATGCGCCTCCGACGAGCTCATTCCCAAGGTGATCCCAGCCTTCTTCTAAGTGGGTCTTTTTCCCCCCCTATTTTTCTCTGCCCCTAAACCGTTATGGCACCCTTCCCTGCACACCTGAGGGGCAGCTGATGTAGCTATAGCCCTGAATCCTCCAGGATTTGCCCCTCTTTCCCCCCCCCCATTTCCCCAGGGTCCTCGTATGTTAGCTTTTTCCTTTTCAGATCGTGTTTCGCGTGAGGGGAACCTGGACGTCGCTTTTGACTCCCCTGATCTCTCATCTCCTTTCCTGCGCAGCCTTTTTCCTTCATGTTTTTTACCCCCCCCTTTCCCTGGTGCGAATATACAGAATGTTAAAAGGCACCTTCTGAAATAAGCACTTGTCCCGTTCTTCTGTTAGTCTGGGACCCCTGCTCTCGCCTTCCTCCCTTTACCAGCCAGTCTCCTCCTGCCCCGAGAAATTCTCGGGAGGCTCCGGTACAGCCTTCTGTGGAGATTCATCTTCCTCTTCCCCCCATTCTTGCCTCTTTTTGCAAGAGTCCCCTCTTCCCTCGGTAAGAAGACCCGGTGTGAAGCAGTTAGACCATGTTTCAACTTCTAAGGTCTTCCCTGCAAGGTTTCGGTCGCGTTTTCCTCTCATGTCTTCCCCCCTTCGTTTAAACCCCCCCCCCCTGTCGCCATGAGTTTCCCCTCGCGCTCTGGATGAACTCTCGCGCACACGAAAGTCTCTTCGTCAACATCCCTCAATACTGAGCCCTAGAGTTCCAACAAAGGACCCTTACCTTTCAAGCACGACCCGCTCTACCCTGCTCCCCCCTTTAAACCCTGGACCTTCCTCCTTCTAAGGCCTTTTCGTCCCCAGCATCACTTTCCTCCCCATGGCCTCCATGGAAGCACTGGCTAGGGATTCGACCTTGGACGCGCTCTTCCATCCCCTCTGATAGCCATCCCCCCTTTTTGCTGCTACCGAACCTTCACATACCCTTATCGGAACGTTTTAAACGCGAGCCTTCGAAAGCCCGCGCTTTTTTCTAAAAGATCCTCTAACCCCTAACACGTCCCCTCTCCCCCCTTTCACCCCCGGAGTTCCGCGAGTGGACTTCTCCTGGGTAGATCTCCACTCTCCCCATTATGAGCTGGGCCTGGCCCCCCGCCGACGCCCCCCCTAGTTTTTAGGATCACCCCCTTCCTAGTCTTTCCTATCAATCCCCTTTTTTTCCTCATCCTAACTCCTGTTGAGAGAGTTAGGAACACCCCTATTGCTTTTAAGGGTGACTCTGGAACTATGATGGTTTTATTCCCAGTCTTCCCCCTCCCCCAGTTCGTCTCAGGATCTCCTTGCTCTTCCCCCAACCTTCTTCTTAGAAATCCCTTCTCTTTGAATTTGAAGGGGCTGGGGATTTTGCGGCCGGTTTTTTTCTCTGGTTTCCTTTTCTCTTTCTACTATTGTGTCAGTCGAGATTTTTGAATAAGGGCAGAGCGCGTTTGGTTTTCCTTTCTTTAAGTTGCGGACGCCGTGCGTTGGGTTTCGGTGTCGATCCTCTAGTCTTTCTGGAGTAGACCCGCCCCCAAGCCAGGGAGGACTTTCCAGGAGTACCTGTCCCACGGTCTTATCGCTTTTCTTCACGCGGTCGTCTTCTTTTCTCTGATTTCGGTTTTCTGTTCGAACCCTGGGCTCTCTTGGTTTAGAGACGAGTCGGCCTTCGGTACGGTCTAAGTTGCTGATGTCCCCTCACACTCTCTTTTTTTTTTATTTTCCTTACCTCTTTTCCCCCGCTCTTCCGGTTATTTTCCGAATAAGCATATGGGGAAGTCATGACTTCCTCTGTGGCAACCTTGGCTTGGCACATCATCCCCTTACCTGGCAGTTTTTTCATCCTGTTCCCCTCTTTTTCGAACCTACGCTCCACAGCCTGCTGGTATTAGAGCCTCCCATTCCCGTAATATTACGCTTTCTCCCAGGCTTCCCTTTATGTCTATTCTTTTTTTATAGACTTCCCCATGCCTCCTTGTGAAAAGGATCAGGAGATCAGATCCCCCCCTAGAGCCCGTTTTTTACTTTCCCTGCCTAATTTGTTCTTTCTGGACCCTTTTCCTTGCTGGAGATTGTTTTTTCCAGGCAGACCTCCTGGTTCAACACGACTTCCTACGGGTCCATCCCCTGATTCCCCATTGATTTTAATTTCTTTTTTTCTCACTTTTTCAATGGTTTCCGACGCATGTCATTCCAAGTCTGCTTCTGCTAGGAGCGTCCATTTTCTCGAGTCTGTGTCCTCCCCCTCCTTCTTTCTCGATTGTCCCTTCCCTTCACTCCTGAGCGGTAACAGAACCAGAAATCTGAAGATACGAGCTGCTGGTTTCCTTCCGGTGATAAAAGCCGGCCTTTTTTGGGTGTGTTACTGCTCCCCCCCGATCCTCCGATTCCCTTTTCCAGCTGAAACCTCTTTTTCGGTAAGTCCGAACGGTAGGGAAACTGTCCTCTCATTCTTCCTGCATATTCCCCTCCCTTTTTTTCCCACAGTGGTCCCTTCCTTTCTACGCTTCCGGAAGCACTCTTCGGGCCAGGCCCCCGAAAAAGGGAAATGCACGCCCCCCTACCTTCTCCGACCGCTCGATCCCAGTCCCCAGACCAGCATTTAACCCATTAGTCCCTCACAGTGAAAGTTCCTACTTGGACGAGACATATTTGACCTGGGAAAAACTCCCCTACTCCACGGCTTGAGTTTCACTCCCCTTTGGGTCATTCCCCCCGTCGGAGCTGAAAACCGCCCTGATTCTGCGGTTGATAGATTTCTGGAGAGGATTCATTAATTTCCACTTCCCAGGATCTCCCCCGGGAAGTTCAGATTTGGCACTCCTCCCTCCACCTCTCCCTTCAAGTTCCCCGGGCCCTTAAAAAGGACTCTCCTACAAGCTGGCCGACCATCGACTTTTCCTTCCTTTCCATTCCCACGTTCTCCCCTGTTCCCCCCCCTAGGGAATTTTAGTACAAACGCGCTGCTCTTTTTCCCGAGAAAGAAATGTTGCGCGTTTCTGTCTCAAGCTTGGTTTTTTTTTTTGAACGAAGGTCCCTTTTTTTATACCATGGAGATTCCTCCCCCGGTAGAGAGCAGCGCGGATAACCCTTTTTGCGGCATTCCCCTCCCTTTCGATGAAGTTGTCTCTCTTTACCACCGAACTCCCCCCTTCGCATAAGATATACGTTCTTGGCTTGATGGACCCCTATCCGGTGTGCCCTTTTCCCCGTTATCGCCTCTGAGACCTCTTTACCAGGCCATGAAAAGGAGACTTCGCTTCTTTCCTGCATGTATCGTACTTCTCAACGTTGACAGTCATACAAAACTCCCTTACTGGCAGGGTCATTCCCAATATCCTCCCTATTTTTCTTTATTCCGATTTAGAAGGGATGACTCCCCCCTTGAACTCCTCCCTGGTTGGATGCCTTTTAGGGTTAGGCATTTCACTTTGAAGTCGTCCCTGTTCTTAAACCGATGAATGAGGGAAGGCCCGACCCTTCGTCTTCAAGTGGACACCCCCTTCATTGCAGTCAGAGGAGTCTCCCTGAACGGTAGGCCCCCCTCTGAGCAAAAGTTCAGCCGGTTTTGTCCATCGGCAGCCGTGTTCCTCCATTTTTTTAGGCCGCCCCCTTCTTTCCGAGACTCTTTCAGTCCCTTTTCGGGAAACTTTTTTTTTTTCAGGTTTGACTCCTTGAGCCTCTCACTGTTGACCAGAGTAGTAGTGGCTTTTTCTTTTCCGATTCCTTTTTCCCCTTTTCCGGTCTTCTTTCGTAGGCTTTCTTGACTAATCGCTTTCTCCCCCCCTTTTGAGCCAGATCCTTTCGTGGCCTACCCGATTCCAAACTCCCCGTCATGGACCTGGATTTCCTCTTCCCCGGTCTCGTCCCTCCCTGATTTCTGCGATTTTTCTAGGCCTTCTTTGTGACGATCTGCATTCGACATCGTCTAAACGCGCCCTTTCTCCTAGCGCTCCCCTTTCTCCGCCTTCCTGGAAGGTCCCCCCAGTGATTCCTTTTTTTTCCAATGTCACTGCGTGTTAAAAAACGGTGTTTTGAAGAGATCCCGTCTCTTCGATCTTTTTCGAGCTTCTTCTCTCTTTTTTTCGCTACCCCCCTTTTTTTGATTTCGGATTTTTTTAGGTTTTTTGTCCTAGGATCAAGACTAAAAGCAACGTGTGGTCGGGCTGATGCCTCGAACTTCCCTTGCCAGTTGTGACCTCGGTGACACCCCCTCTTTTCCCCGTCTTTTTTTGCCCGACCCCCGAGTCTCCTTTGTCGAAGAGTCCCCCCCCCCTCCCTGAGCCGGGCGACCATGGTAGAGACGGTTAGATCCGCTCTGTTTTGTCCCCCTTTCCGCACTCCCCCGGCTTTCTCATTTGTGTTCCAAACCCCTTTCCTTAGGTAGGTTTTCCCTCCTGCGGCCGAGTATTCTTCCTCCTTTTAATAATCTCCGTGTGGTGTTTTTCTGAGTACTTCGTTTCTCCCCCCCGATTTTGCCCCTCAATTCTTTTTTTCCACCCGACCCCCTGTCCCCTCTCTTTCGGGCCTTTCGTTCAGACTTTTTGGAAGATACCTCACACCCCTCTCTCCCATGTACTACAGGGATCTTTTTTGGCCATCGCTTGATGGGGTTCGTGTCTCTTTTCTTTTCATGACTTTCTTCCTTTACCCCCCATGGGCTCCGGTCGTCCCTCTTTCTTTATGATCTGTAGTTATGTACGATAGAATACATCTGAAAACGCCGTGTTGAGGGCGGTGTAGCCCGGCCGCCGCCCGGCCTATCTCGTTCTCCCAGTAGGTTTTTAAGAACCCGCTTTGGACCATTTCCCCCTCATAGAGATAGCGATATCCCCTGGGGAAAAAGAAGGTATTTTCAGTAGATAACTTCCTGCCCCTTTATTTTCTTCAACGCCGTCTGCCGGCGATTGCTGCAACCCCCCTCTTTTCATGGACTCTTTCTTCAGTAAGGATCTCATTAAGAGAGCCTGGAATAGTAAATCCCAGGACATGACTGTCTCTCGAGGTCCCTCCATAGACCCTCAGCGGCCCCTTTTCTTTGACATCCATGTGGAATCCTCCTTCTGTAGATCTCGAGGTAAGAGCCCCAATGAGAAAGCTCCCTTGAGTTGCGTCTAACCAACAGTGACTCTTTGATCTGATCCCCCTCTACTCCCCGACCCCCCTTTTCATAATCCCGATGGATCGAGACTAAAGGAAAGAACAAGTTCCCCGAAAAAGGTTAAGGGTCATGGGACCGTTCCCTCTGTTTTTTCTTTTTTCTCCTCAAAGTCTCCTTTTCCTTGGCCGGCCTTTTTTAGGCAGATGGACTTCCCCCGGCAGGGAAAGTTGCTCAATGATTGACGCAAGGCAGGGGGTAACGCGACGTACGAGAGCGCGACCCCTTACTATAACCCCCCCGCTTCTGTGAATTCCATAGAGAAGCCCTTTGAAGGGATCTGTTTCTTTGTAATCCGATGCCGTAGGTTTTTTCCCCACGACTTTCCCTTTAAAAAGGTCTTCCGGTCGGCGCAGTCCCCTGAACAGCTCTTTCCCGAACCCGCGATCCTCCTTTTCTTACGTTCACCTCTTGTTTAACTTTTTTTTTTTTGAGTCCGTAGTAACGTGGTCGACATCCGCCACAGCCCCCTTCCTCAGGTTTCTTTTTTTTGCGTTCTTGTGGAACCGCGTAGGCATTTCTCCCAAAAATGCATCAGCGGGCAGCAAGTCTATCTCTCTGTCTTTCCGGGGGGGGTCTCTTCCACCTTCGGCCGCTTTCACCCGGGCAGTCCCCCCGATGGAGCTCAGAACCGTTCGGCTTATACCTTTCAAATAATTTTCCTTTAGATTCCCAAAACTTTTTCTTGAAGAATACCCCCAAAAAAAAAAAAAAAAACAAAAAAACCCCACACCCCCACATTCTTGGTATTTTGCCCTTAAGTAGGATTTCCCCAAGGAGTAGAGTCCCGTAAAGGGAGATAGGGACGTACAAGTAGTAGCTTTCGGCAAGGCTTTCGTTCTTATTTCTTCAGTGGTTACTGAACTTGGATGACCTCAACCAGAAAACGGTGCCTGTTCTTCTTCCAAGTTCCCGCTGGGAAGGAGTTGGGCTCGCCGCTAAGATGCCATTATAAAAATTCGCTCAAGCTCTTTGGCCCATTTTCTCAGCTTTTTTTCGTTCCGCGGTCTTTAAGGCATGAAGCATCATGTTTGCCCGTCTTTCCTTTACTGAATTCCTCTTTTCAATTCCTTTTCCGCGGTCTTTTCCCTTGGATCCAGGAGGGCTCTGGGAGCTCGTGTGGCCCTTATGAAGGGAGCTGAGTCTGGAAGTGAGGCCGGTGTCCTTTCAAGACCCTTCTTTCCATCTCCTTTTTCTGCTTCTTCACTTGTCTTTGCAGTTTCAGGAAAGTCCTTTTTTTTTTTGGTGCCAGTTGTTAGAGCAGTTACGAACCCGTTCCTCGTCAACTGATTTTTCCTTTAACTTTTCCCTTTTCGATTCGCGTCTTGTATCAGACCCCCAGAAACTAGTCGATGGAGACCTCTTTCCTCAATACTCTTCCTTCTTGCTTAGTTCTGTTATTCTTTTTATCTGGGTTCCCCCTCTTCTTTCATCTTACGTACTTCTTTTTATGGCGCTGTGTCATTCTTCCCCCTTTCCGTCACTTTCCGGAATATACCGCATGTTAACGTTTCCCCTTTGACATAAGCAAGTCCTTTCCCTTAGGCTCATCTGTTTTCCCCACCCGCGGATCTCCCCCAGCTTCTCTTTTCTCTGACGGACGACCAGGCGCGTTGCCGAACGAAAAGGAACCACCCCCCCCCCAACACCACCCCCCCCCCCACCTTTGCCCGATCTGAACTTTGAGAATTCCCTCATTTCTTCGATTTTCCCCCCCATAGAGAAGATCTCGACAGCCGGCTTCAGCGGACGTTCTTTCCTCGTTAAGACCAGCTTGCTTTTTTTTCTCTTTTTTGAGACCTTCTTTTCGCCCGTGATTTGTTTTTTCGTGTTTTAGATGATGTTCCCATCAGCCGGGCCTTAGCGGCCAAAACCCTTCGGCCCCTTCTTTCGTCGCGCTTCTGGGGAGAACCTTTGCCTATTTAACAGCTCCTCCCTCACTACAAGAGTGGGCGTAATAAAGCGTCGCCCCCCCTACCTTCCAGTTTTCTGCCGCCTCGCTTATACCCCTCGTCCCCCGTCTTCCCTCTAACCCCCTTTTTTCCGAAGAACGTCTCAGCACACGCGAAGCTCCCTTTTACTTTTTACCTGTTTTCCCCGTCTCCCTGCCTCCTTTTCTTCCTCCCTTCCCCCGCTGATTCCATTCGGCTCGTCCCGGGACATTCCTCCGACGCCTCGCGATAGGCTTTCCACCCTCGAGAATGTCTCCCCCTCCCAGGCGGATACCGGTCGCCGAGTAACCACGCCAGCAATGCCGCGCACACCCCCCCGTCATTCATGAGATTTGCTTTCTCCTGGGCTTTCCCTGATTCTGATCGGACAGCTTCTTTCGCGGTCCATAGATTATTACCTCATCTTTCAGAGGTAAACCAACGCA
>Ga0179591_1242880_pt1 | contig 21133 bp, 30 predicted proteins | sample CZOMad2_1_08_16f_FD_182891 | JGI IMG/M metagenome (GOLD analysis project Ga0179591, IMG submission 182891) | Vadose zone soil fungal communities from Angelo Coast Range Reserve, California, USA - CZOMad2_1_08_16fungal (PacBio error correction) | ecosystem: Environmental > Terrestrial > Soil >... | reverse complement strand
CCCTTTTGCTTTCTTACCCCCCTGATGGCGTTTTTCTGGCGTGCTCATCGTCACTTGCCCATTGGTAAGTGAGTTATCCCTTCGTTCTCTTCTTTCCCTAACACCCTGGTAGTTTTCTCCTCCTCCTTTTTCCCTTTTTTTTTTTGTTCACTTTAGGATGTATTAAGAAGAAGTCTCCGCCTTCAGGCCACATCTTCTCTTCCCTATTTCCTTGAGTCTGCTAACTCCCTTGTAAACCCCCATTTCAAGTACCCTGATCCGCGTTAGTCGCCGACTTCCCCTCTCCCTCACTTGTTTACGATACTTTCGATCTTGTTTCCCACGCCATGTTTTCTTCCTCTGTGAGGAAGAGTAGCTGTTTTCTCCCCTTTTTTTTCCCCTTTCCTGTTTGTTCGCCCTCTAGTCTTAACTAGCCTCCGTTTTTATTTCCTTTTTTACTTAGAAGATTCATCTGGTACATTCCGGCGGTATTCCATAAAACGCAATAGTAGTCGACAATTTACTCCCATGCCACGTGTTGTGTGGCCCGACGAGGATGGTTTCGCGACAGCGAGAACTGCCATCTCGATTTTTTCTCAGAGCACTTCGTTTCTTTTTTTTCTGTTTCCTGGACATTAGTCTAAGATTGCTAGTTCCTTTCCTTCCTCTCTTATTCGTAAATGAAAGATGTTCCGAAGAGTAGCTTTTCAGACGGGCCCGTCTCTGGCCCTTGGTCTGGATCTTACGGAACATTTTTCCCTCCAAATGAACCCTCTCTTTTGCGAGCTTCTTCACTTTCTTTGACCTCTCCTGTATGTTTTTTGCATAAATCAAACCGGCTAAATACTCGGTCTAACCCCATTCACCTTTTCCTTTTTGAACTTTGTCATCCTCTTTAAAAACTCCCGACGGACAGATATAGCAGTCTGGTCATGTCCACTATGATTTCCACCCTTCCTTCGAAAGTAGGCCAGGCCCCGTTTTCTGTTTTTGCTTTTCCCTGCCCGAAAGGAAATGGCGTTACCCGTGGATTTTTCCCCATATTGACTTCAGGCCTGCAGGGGGCTGGTCTTGTTACGGTTTTCATCCCTCCTCCCCCCTATTTCTTTTTCCAGCCACGGAATGACACTCCTAAGTCCCTGAGTAACGGTCCCCTTAATACAGTTTCGGCAATCTGCTTATCCCAAATCCCATATCGTAGACAGTTTTTTTCTTCTGTTTCTGATAGCAGAAGCTATATTTTTTTCTCCTCTTTCCTTTCCCCTCTGAGGTGATTTTGGAGGGTGCCCTACCTCAAATCGGCGTCCCTCTGGATCCATGACTCCCTCCGCGGCCAGCGGGGTTCAACGATAGTCAATCCCGGCTCTCTCAAGATCTAGTAGATTTGTCGGTCCCACCGAATTGAACTGTGTTCTGACTTCGCTTCTCTGCTACTGCAGAGTCAGTCTAAGAAATGGTCGCAGTCTCTTCTTTGTCGTTCTTCCTTTGTTATGCAATAGAGCAAGGCACATTCGCGCTGATTTCGTTCCCGTTTTTTTTTCTTCTCCTGACTGGTAGAGGCAGGCATCAAATTTAAGTTTTCCCTTTGCCCCTTAGAATCCTATTTGTGTTACTTTTTTTGTCTGGAAGCCCTCTGCATTTTGTCGTTAATTTTTGATCTCTCGTAAGTAATGAGTTTTCGGGGCTTTGACGTGCAGAGGCAGTCCGCCGAGGCGTGATTCAGTTTTTTCTCCTCTTTTTCATTTTTTCCGCGTAATTGAGGAATCTAATGCCTTCATTCCTGGTTTTTCTCAGATAAGTAATAAGTTTTTTTCGCCTATCTTTCCCTGTGGCTTCCCTAGACCCAACGTCTTACCCCTGCCCTTTCCCTGCTTTCCAGGGATTTGATGCGATCTTTCTTTTCTCCCCCTCGACGGGAGATTCCGACTGTCTTTGTTTTCTGACCTCTCTCTTTCCTTTTCCCAGCAATCCAGGTTTCCGTCTCTCCCTTTTTCTTTTCAGCTCCTCCCCTCCGACGAACGGAAGTGGGTCCATCCCCTTTTCGATTGCTTTCCTCTCCCGGAGAATTGATTCTGGGGAATTGGTACGGTTTTGTGCCGGCAAAGGGCCTTGCGTATTTTCACCGAAGGATTGCTTTTTTTAAGTCGCTAGTGTGGAACTTGCGTTTTTTCGTGGCCACGCTCCTCATCTCTTTGGTTTTTTACCCCCCCCTGTGATCCGGCAGTTCAGAGATCCTCAGCACGTTTTAGTTTGAGCCTAAGGATGATACTTTCTTCCCCTTCTCTTTTTATTTTTCTCTTCCACAGAGAAGGAAGGATATATGTCACTTCGTCTGTTTTTTCACCCGACCCTAACACGTTGAACTTTTTATTCTTGTTGTTATAACTAGGGCTTGAACTTTTGATGCGCCTGGACCCTCACCGTTGCCTTTCTTTTTTCTTCACGATTTAACATGATGGATTTACAAGGAGTTACCACTCCTTTCCCCTGGAGAATTCAAATACTTCCTTTCCACTTACATTTCGTACCCCCCCTGAAGTATGGAGTTCTTTTTTTTTTCTCTCTTTCTTTTCTGCGCGATGGGCACGGAGTCCCTTTCTTTTCCGCCACCGCTCGCTGGCTCTTTCTGAAGAAGAGGTGTTTGGGACGACTCCCAAGGTGGAAACCCTATCTTCTTTCTTCCTCCTCCGTTTTTTTTTCTGACGTCTTGAATTGTTGTAAAGTGGATTTCAGGTCTTTCTCTTGCTTTCTTTCGAGATTTATCCAGCTCGGGCAAATCGGCGTGGAGGAAAGATAGTTCGAATTTCCTCCTCTGCTGTCCATAATCTCTCCGCTCCACTTTCTCGATCCTCGGCTTTCGGAAGAGATCCAGACTTCTTTTTTGGGTCTCCTTGTCTTCTCCATGACTCTGGTCAGACGTGTTCCGGGTCTTTTCTTCAGTCCCCTCGTACCAGAGGCAAGAAGGTAAATTCCTTTTTGAGACCTACTGGACCTTCTCTTTTCCTCCCTTCCCTTGTCCCCCATGTCAAGCATTTATCCCCCATACATCTTTAAAAAATTATTTGCAAGGTTTCTGTTGACTACGGCCTTTCCCCCTGCTTCCTTTTTTTCTGTTCTTTTTAATAGAACGCGTGAAAGTAGTCTCTGGTAAAAGCACTCTTTCTCCTCTTTCTACTTCTCCTTCCTTTTCGTTTTTTCCCGATCGGATCACTTTCCACTCTCTTCCTTAGGTCTTGACCCGAAAACTCCGCACTTTCATTCTTCCCTTTGAGCCCCCAATCCTTCGATCCCCCTTCCTCGCCCGTACCTGGCGGCCCGCGTGGACCTCTCAGCCAGGGTGTTTTTTTTTGTGTTGGGCCTCCAACCCACCGTTTTCGCTTCTGTTTCCCTAGAAACGTAGGGCATCCCACTGCTTTTTCCCTTCTTCTGAGGCGTGTCAAAGGAGCTTGTCTACATGACTTCGTTTCGGTCTTCCATTGTTCCGGAAAGTCTTAAGATCTTTCGTATCGGGGCCTCCATCATTCCTCTTCTTTTCATTCACCAGACACGTTTTATCCGTGCCTTTCTTTCTAAGGTAGTCTCTGAACATTTGTCGTCTTGTTTTCGCTCTGGTTCTTCCGCGCTTGATCTCGTGTCACTCTTTTTTGTAGTGTCGGCTCTACGTCCTGAGAGTTCCATTCCCGCTTCAGCGTCCCCCTACTGGTGCGACGTAATGTGCATCCTTTCCCCCTCTCAAGATTGAGCGGCCATGAACCCTCAGTGTATTCGCGGATTGCTGTCTCTCCACTTCTTCCTTCCGCACAGTATGGTCTTTTATATCCCACATTCACTCCCCCCCAAGGCAAGTATGCCGACTCCTTCCTTCTTCACTTTCACACTCCTGATTCGCCGTTTTGCACTTGCCTTTTCTCGTTGATTTTGCATTAACCGGAAGTCTGACTCCATCGTTACCTAAAGCAACGTTGCCTTTCCGTCTGATCTCCACGCATAGACGACCGCCGCCGGCTTGTTATTCGAAGTTCAGCGACTGCTCCTTTTGAACGTAGCCGACTTAATCTAACTCAAGTTGAAGAGTCTTCACCCCGGCGTTATCTTTCCCTTGTCTTCGATGAGCGTGTAAGATCGCCGTTTTCGATTCTATGTTCCCCTTGCAATGGAATATTTGTCCCGCATTCTCTCGCTCCTTTTATGTTTCTTTTCCCGTCATCAAACAGCACCGTCTCTGGCCTCGTCTTTATTTTGTCCCCTGCCTCCTTGATGTTTCGCATTAGCCCACCCCCCGTAACTCTTGTTCCAGAATTCCCAGGTTTTCTTTCTAAGTTTTCAGAGGCGTTCTTTAAACTTTTGCTTGTACTATTGTCTTTTCCTTCCGCTCTTCCTGCCTGGTCTCGCTGAATTACCTAGCGGATTTTTTCTTCCCTTGTTTCTGCGTGGTACGCCACTTGCCCTGGCTTCTCCCTTGGGTGTCAACGTACGACCCTTTTCCCTCCTTTCCTTGTGCGAAGGAACAGGACCTTCCCTTTTCATGTACTTTACGGCGCTGCTTCTTTCTTAGCGTGAATAGTGACTAAAAGCTGTGTACTATGATGCCGCACTATGTTCATATTGACGCTCTTTTCTCCTCTTTTTTTTCCCGACGCACATACGGTAGAGACCCCTCCCCGTGATTAGTCCGATCTTCCAGTTCTTCGTCACCCTTTGTGTGCATTGAGCACGCCCTGAAGAACCTTCCCTTCTCTAAGTTAAGCGCTTAGGATGGTCAGTCTCTCCGGGCCGGCTTGATCGTTTGGCTAACCCTATCCCTTTTTTAGTAACATAGCGAGAAGGATTTAGGACCTCTTTTCTCTCTCTCTCTTTGCGGTGATAGGGCATCGCCTCGTCCGCCTCATTCCTCTCTCGCGTTTTCAAAGCGCCGTTACCTTGTGTGACGATGTGATGTCACTCTTCAATACCTCTCTTACTATACCATTCCTCCCGCGGTCTGCCCATCCCGATCAGGTCAAGCCATACCGCACCGCCTTCCTTTTTCCTCTTTTCCTTTAGATCGTACGAACTTTAGGACTCTTGCACCCTTTTTTAACCCGAGCTAGCCTTATCCTTCACTGTGCCGTTTCTTCTGCTAGTCCAGGGTCGTTCCCATCGCCGACGTAGAGGACCAACCGTTTTTGATGTCGTTTTCTCATCTTCACAGTAGGAAAGTTGTAGTATCTGTTTCTTCCTCGCAACTTTTTGCGTTATCGAAATGCTCCCCAGTAGGTTTTTTATGAGGATAGAGAACCAGGTTCCAGTTCTTTTTGTTTCCAGGTCCTCTTCCTCTTTTCTTAGAAAGCTGGCATTACCTCTTTTCCCCTGCATGATCCCAGCCCCTCCTTTCCCCCCCGGGATACTTTTCATCCTCATACTTTTTGTTTTTGAGACTATCACGGTGAGCGAGTCTGTAGGTTTCTTGCTCCTTCTTTTCAATCATCCTGTAAGGACTCCGCCTTTCCCCTTTTCCTTGCATCCTTCCTTTAGTTCGTACCTTTCTTACACCCTTCACACCCTTTGGCGAACCTAGTTATAGACAAAGTCCTCAATTTGTCCCTCATTCTGGACGTTTTCTTTCCTTACGCAAGAGTTTTTATCCTCGCTTAATTTTCTCCTTTCCCCCTCTTGCCTCCTTTTTCCGCCTGCTCCCCCTCCATTTCCAACACAATTGGCCAGCGTTTTTGTCTCTCCCATCTTCTCAAAGGCTAACAGACCCCCTTGTCCCTTTTCCCTTCTATCGGATTCCCACCCTCTTGTTTCGTCCTCTGATTACGCGTCCATGAACCCTGCTTTTGCTTTTTTTTTTGCCTACTTTCTTTTTCAGAGAAGCGTGAGTTTCCTGATACTTTCTTCCCTTAGTGTCTTTGGCCGCAGGAGGTACCATAAAGCTCCCTCTTCCGGCTATGGTTTCCCAAGTTTTTTATTTTTTGGCCCCGCAGTTGGCGATCTGACAGAGTCACTCGATTATTTCGCGAAAGTAGTGTTCCCGCAGGCTAGTGCTCCCTTTTTATAATAGGCCTTTTTTCCTTTCAGCGTATAAGACGGACCCTGTTCTCATCTCTTTGAGGGTTCCCTTCTGAGGCAGGGCCCAATTTCTTGGGGATGTTGCGACTTTTTCTTCCCCTTGAATCTTTGAGATGCGCTCGCGATCCTTTCTCTCGTTTTACTCTCCTGCATGTGCTTTCTACCTCCCCCCCAACTTCTTCCTATCCCAATATCTCCCCCCTTGCCTGCATACTGATGCTTCAAAGATTTATATTCTTCCAACTCCTGTAAAGCTCTCAAGGGTAACTTTTTTACAATACTTGATCCCCCCCCTTTTTCTTTCCACTTATTGCAACTTCCTGCCCCGGTTCCCCTTGACCTTCAGAACAGGTCCTTTCGGTTCCTTTGGAGGCCGCCCCCCTCCTTTCTGGACGGATTTCGCCTTTTGCCAGGTCATTTCATTCTTCCCAAGAACCCCGATTTCATTTTCTACTCTGTACCTGGACCAGAACGAGGCAATCGATTTGATCTACCCCACTCCCCCCCTCTCCAGCTGTAGGGATTGCCGGTGGGGTTCTCTGTCTCGTCAGCAGGTATATGCCGTCCCCTTTTCCTCTAGAGGATTTTGGAGACGGGCCCTACATCTACAGCTTTCTGCTTCCTCTCCAATGACAGTGAAGCGGGACATGAGGGGTTGATTGCAAGCCCTCCATGACTGAGAGCGAGCTGACGCTCACTTTCACCCTTTTTCTTCCCCTCCATTCTCCAGTTTTTTTGGTCTATTAGACTGTTACTTTCAGGAGCCTTTGTGACCTTCAACTGCGCTAGATCTTGTTCTTCCGGTGTAGTAGCTGCTTTTCTCTTGACCCTCCTCCTTCAGTAATTTCTTGTTTCGTCTCCAGAGTCGTCTTACTTTCAGGTTAGCGGTTCCGTCCCCTCTAGTGGATGTTTTTTTTTTCGTTGCAAACTTCAGACCTAGATCGGTTACCCTATCCTTCCTGCTCTTGTGAGTCAGCCCTTTCTGGTCGTGACATGTGGAGGAGTTACGCCGTCCCAAGACGGTGGAGGACATTTTGGAGATCCGGAAGAATCGCCGACGGCGTCTTCTTCTTTCCCTCTTTTCTCGGGCAGCATTTTCTTTGCCCCCTTTGCTTCTTTTATTCGCGCTAGGAAATATCTACTACGATACGCGCTTTTTTCCTATCTCCTCCCCCCCTTTTCCCCCCCCCCTGATTCGCCCTACAAACTACGACCCATTCCTTCTCTCGCCATCCTCTAATTTTGATTCCGGGGCCGTGTAATGATGATCGTCCGCTCCAGAGAAAAGATCCGGATCTTTTTGATCCCTTTCTTTCCGGTACCTCCCCCCTAAAGGATTTTTTTTTCTCTCGTTCTACGATAAGATAACTACTCCCCCCGTCATTTTGGACAGTCTTTTCTCCGTGCCCGTTACTCGACCCGGATTCCTTTGCTTCGTGGAAGGGGTCAACGGCCTTCGGACAGGGAATTGGATTTCTTTCCTCAGACTTGTCTTTCTCAAGTTCTTTTTTTTTATCCCGGAGTTTTTTCACCTTATAGGCCTATTCCGCGTGGGTCCCAACGTGATCGCCTTTTTTTTTCCGCTAATGACGTGTATGGGTTTTTCCCGTCTGGTAGCAACTTTATGACAGTTCTCTTACTCTTGCAAGCTGTTCTTCTTTTTAGTTCCCTCTCCTGAGGACCATGCCAATTTCTTTTCACGGAGCTGCGAAACCTTTTCAGGTGACTCTGTTGATAACGGGAGAGTGGAAAGGGTCGTCCCCTTCTTGTTCTATATGTCCTCAACGAGGGAACATGCTGGCTAGTAAAGGATTCTTAATTCCCGCCTTTTTGCTTTCTCAGTTCAAATTCTCTTCTGTAACATCTCACATTAGCCCCCCCTGCGTCTGGAGCTCTTCCTCCGACCTTAGTGGTCAGGTGCGCGTCTTTCCTTTTGAGGTCTTTCGCCTGCAGACAAATGCGAGGGGACCCCTCTTAGAGTCCGCTCTCCCCTTCCTGATTCCCTCTTTATTTTTCCTCCCCTGTTCCACCCCCCCCCCATAATATTACTCCTACTGTTGTTGTTTAGTAGAGATTGGTTCCTGTGATTCGGCGCCCTCCCCTTCGGAGTCGCTTTTCCTCTTGCATACATATCTTTTCCTTTCTGTGGCCCATCGCTATGTCTCCAGAAGTCGTCCCATTTAAGCTCCATTCCTCCTCTTCTTTTCCTGTCTAATGAAGGTTTGTCTCGAAATGGCTTATTCTCCGCCTTTTTTTTTTTTGTGCTTTCCTTTTCTGAACCTTTTTTGCCTTACAATAATGTCCCCCTTGCCTGCAGGGTAAATAGTGTTTTTCCCTATCTCCTCTATATGTTCAGACCCGGGGTCCCAGGATGAGTTGGTCCCTCACGTATCAAACATGAAATAAAACATTTTCTCCCCTTTTCCCTCTCTCCCTCTACTTTCAGTCTTTTCCGGTTTAAGTAGACTTGACAGTCCCCGAGTGGCCTTTTCCTTTTTTTTAAACCTGCACGGTAATCTCCTCTCTTCCCCATATGAATCATTATTATTTTCCTTCTTGACTCAACGTTGTCGAACACGCGTGTTGATCTCCTTTTACTCAACCCGAAGAAAGGGACAGTCTCCTAATTTCTCTCCTACGATTTTCTCGCAGTCCTGTCCGGCAATCCTTTCCAGTACAAGAAGAAAAGTGTCCTGTGTTTCCCTAACCTTTTTATCCCCTTCTCTTTTCGAGTTAGATGGAGGCTTATGACCCCGCTAGTGGTCCTTTTCTTTGTTCCCCTCCGTTTTTTCTTTCTTTCAAGGAAGTAGTCCTTCGAGGCCGGATCGTGTGTCTCAAGAGGACTTCTATCATTCATCTTATCATTTTTTCCCTGTCTATTATGCTTATGGCCTCTCTCTGTCTCCTTCTCCCCCTTGCAGACTCCGGTCTGTCGTCGCATGATTCCTTCTCCCCTACGTAAGAGAGCATTATTCCCCCCGATCTCCCCCGAGGGAGCTTCCCTTGCCATATCAATTCTCTTCCTCTTCGGTGTTCTGTGTTGCCGTCTGACGCGCCGTTTCTTCTTTTTTCTTTCGTTCCCCCTTTTCAACGAAAACAGGCAAAGCTGCCCTGTCAACCCCAATGTTCTTTTTCCTCGGCCTCTTCTTCGTTCCTTTTGAAAGCCCAGTCCAGGAGCTTTGCGGCCCGGCCTCTAAACGGTCAGTACTTCGAACTAGGGAATCAGCATTTTCTTCTTCCTGTCCCCCCCTCCGACGAGCCGAAGGACCGGTTTCTCTCCTTTTTTCTCGCTGCTCTGCAATCGCGCCCGAAGCGACCGCAGCGCACTGCAGGCTGTGAGCAACGAGCGCATCTGATGCGTGAAGCTCGTCATAGCTTGCTCCCTCCCTTTGTTGATCTTCACATTCTTCTCGACACGCATGGAGAGGGGGTTATGTAAAGTCATCCCCCCCCTCCTCGCTTCCTTCTGTAGAGGGGACTTAGACTGCTGCGCGCTTTTAGTCCCCCCCACCACTTTTCTCCGTCCCCAGTGAGATGATCGTGCTTTTTTTCCCTCCTCTTGCTTTTTCTTACATGTCGGCCTTGTACGAAGGGGACTTTAGTTCGTTTTTTTCTACATTTCCTAATGGTTCTGGCTGCCGTCCCTCGCGCCGAGGCCCGTCATTCTGGGTCCAGGCCTTATACGGGTACCCCATTCTATCTCTTTTCCCTTTCCCCACGCAGGACCTTTACTTGTCACTAATGTTGCGAAGAAACATTGTTTGGACCTCCATTTTTTTTCCCTTTTCCTTTCTCTGAGTAGGGAGTCTTTCCCGAGTCAAGTAGAATCTGTACTATACGCCTGCATATTCTCTTGCCCTTATTCTCTTTGTTTTCTTTTCGAAAGCACATAATTTCTTCAAAGAGTAGGATCTTTTTTCTTCCCTCCACTTTCTTCAGTGTCAGTTGGCCCTTCTTGAGCCTCCCGCTCCCTCACTTTTAATTCACTCATTTCCCTCTGACCGGCGGTCCTGGAGGACTGGAGGGCTCGAGCTCTTTCCTTCCTTTTTCTTTTCACGCGAGAACCTGCGACGTAAGGTATGTAGTTAGACTCGCCTCTTACTCTCTTCTCTTCTTCCTCCTTATCTAACGTCGCTATTGGTCACGCTGAGTCCCGATGGCGATGTGTCTGGATACCCCTCTGAATGAATAACTCGTTAGACCGACCTCCCTTCTCCCCTTCTTGCCTTGATGACCGGGCATGAAAAAAACTCCTTCCTTGAAACTTTTCATTCCGTCTCAGTCTTCCTGACCATTGATTGTCCAAGAAGCTTTGCTCTTACACGGTCGTACGTTTTGGTCAGCCCCGAAGAAGACGCGAAGTCCTCCTTCTTTTCCTTGTCAATCGCAAGAGGTTAAGTACAGATTCACTTTCTCTTCCTGACCTTCAATTCCCCAATCCCCAGGGTGTGATGCTGAGATGTTTCTTGCACTGTCCGAGGGGTGATGTCAAGGTACTACCGAAGAATGTAGTCTATGCGTTCTCTCTTCTTCTCTGTCAATCCCTAGGAATAGAGCTTTTTCCTTATTTCCTCCTCCCTTTTTTTTTTCTTTTAGTTCTCCCCTGGGTTCCCCAGTTCCTATGATGGGTGTCTGGCTCAGGCGTGCTATCAGGACTCTAAGTTTTCTTCTTTAGGCTTAGTCGAGTTCTTTTTCCCTTTTCGCCTTTTTCCCTGAACCGATAAGAAGCACACCGTACTTTTTTTCCTTTTTCTCCTTCCGGGAAGATTTATTAACATCATTCTCTGATTCCCCGTCAGCCTTGCCTCTCCCAGCTTCCCAAACTTGGCCGCGGAGCCCTCTGTGTTTTAATCAAAGGTTTTACGATAGGCTATTTTCTTTCTTTACCCCCAAGATTTTTTCTTCCATCAGGCGGACGAGCTTCTTATGACCCTCGTGCTCTCCCATTTTTTTTTTGCCTGTTCTCTTCTTCAGTATGGATCTTTCCTCTGTATGTCCCTAATTCGGTACTCCATAACATAGTCCCATAGTTTCGGTTGTTCCCCCCCCAAGAGACACTTCTTCTCGATGGCCAGCTGAGTTTTCCTATCCCCTCTAGTATCTGCGCCTTGTATGTGACGTCCATTGCACTTCGCCGAGGCTCGGTTACCGTGCCCTCCCCGCGCTCAGCCTTGACTCCTTCTCCCCTTCTTTAGCGTCTTACTTTCGAGAAGTTTTCATTTCTGGGGCTTGCGCGTCCCATGCCCATCTTTGACACTGACCCTACTAACTTCTTCCTTTTTATTCCTCTTCTTTGACTCTCCTTCTGTGCGTGTTCCCACAACCACCCTTTCTTCTTATCCAACAAATCTACAACCAATGCAACATCTCGGTCTCCGAGACGTGATTCTACTTCCTTATGTCCACTTCCTCCCGCCTCTTCCCTTCTCCCAATGGTGAACGCATGAGGTCCACACCCTGTTCCTCCCCCTGTCACTTCCCGTTCCCTGAGTTTCTTAACCGGCTTTCCGTAACAGAGACAGGGCTTTGTTCCCCGTCGGAGGCCATCCCAGAATGAAAGAATTATTTGTCCTCCGAAGAAGTGCAGAAATTGCAGGACAGTGATCATTTTTTTTCCTACCCGCGACGTCTTCGGTCAAAGTTCCCGACATTTTGTAACGTGACTAGGCAATCGCTTCTCCCTACATCACTTAGAGAACGGCTGCCTTTTTTTATTAAGAAGCAGAAGGTATTGCCTGTTCCCCTCTTTCCTTCTCTTTTTTCCGAGACGTTCTTTTTTTTTGATGAACTTGGACTACTCTCCAGCGGGTTTATCTCACTGAGTTTTTTTCAAGAGGGCCAGGGTCTGTACCTCCCTTCGACTCTCTTTCCGTCATCTTAGCCAGGCGGTTCTCACTCTGACGTCTTTCCCTCTTGTCTTTCCCGTTCAGTGAGTCTGCGGAAGCACTGGTCTCAGCTTTCCCGGCTTGGTCGTTTAGCCTGATCTCCCCTCTTCCTCCCTTTTTTTTTCTTAGTTAAAGGAGTTCGTCGGAATGCGTTTTAGGTCCTCTCTACTTCTCCTTCCTGTGGCAAGGTCACACCTTTCACTCGCTCGTTGCCGATTGACCGTATTCTTTTTGACGGACTTCCCTTCTCCCGAGCCCCTCGTGGCGGACGCGAGTTTTTATCCTTTCCCCTCCTCCGCGTCTCAGGCGCTTCCCCTCTGGGGAGTCTTCCCTCGTTTTTGTCAGAATGCTAGCTTAGTCTGGTGGTTGTTTTTCCCCCCCCCCTTTACCTATTGACTGTCCCTCGACCCCGTCTTTTGAGCGTGTTGCTCTCTCGCGACGCGCCGACCCCACTTTTTCCTCTTCCCACCTGCTTACAGGGGTTGAATGAGAATCGTCAGATTCGCCGACCAGATAGCTTATCCTTTCCTGGTCTGTGCTTCCCTCGACGATTTTCTCAGAACTAAAGCTTTTTTTCCCTACTCCCTCCGCTCAAAGCAGAAGACCGGTTGGGCTCCAGTCCTTCTTTTCACGTGACCTGGACTTTCCAATGGAGTCTTGGCTCGGTTCCGGGGGTCACGGCTCTTTTCCTTCCCTGGACTGGAGCTGGATTGAAATCGCATATTATCTTCTTTTTCTTTTTTTTCCTTTGCTCATTTCGTGGTCCCGAAGATTGCATGCGCGTGTTTCAACCACTTGATTCCGAGATTGTCGAGAGCCTTTTCTCTCTTCTCCCCTTCTATTGGACAGTACTTTTTTAAACTTTTTCCGTTCCCTTTCTCCTCCTCTTCCTCCCTCTGAAGGAAGGTTAACTTTTCCCAATTTCGACTGGCAAGTTTTTAGAACGGACGAAAACCTTTAAAGGTGAATTTAGTTATTTGGTCTTCTTTTTCAGGGTATGCTTACCTGGACACCGGTTCTTCAAGGTTATTTTCTTCCCCCCCTTTTTCCTGCTGGAAATGCTCAAGGCTTCCTAACAGGTCCGTTAGGCAGCCCCGGCGCCCTCCTTTGAATATTCAATTTTTCTTCCCCCCCCCTCCACGGTCCTTCCTGATCTATTACTAATCGCGTTTTAGATCGTAGTCCATTTCTTCCCGCCCTGGTAGACTCTCGATTTTTGAGCACTCTTTGACGTCCCGCCCCTGGCCCCTATCTTTGGATTCCAGCTAGAAAGAGAATATAATGAGGGGCCCCCGGGTCCCCCGAAACTCCTTTTACCGAATCTTTTTTTGTAGAGAGTTCCCCCTTTATTCTCCCCCTCTTTACTTCTGGATCTCGGATCCCTTAGGGACATCGGCGGTGGCGGTCACCTGAGTTCTGCCCGGCCCATCGCGCGCTCCTCAACTGATTCTTTTTTTAGGACGGCTCTTTTCTTTCCCTCTCCCTCCCTCCCTTTGTTGTCGCAAATGGAGATGAACTATGAAGATTTTTCCTTCGGTTGATCTCCCAAATGCCGTGTGCAGTCCTACTTCCGGGCAAGCAGGGTAAATCAAACTCGGTGAGTCCCTCGCGCCCTTCTCTTTGCGGTGCCGGTGTCTGTTCCCGGTCTTTCCCCACCAGAAAATAAATAAATTTCTTTTTTCTCTTTTCCTCACTTTTCCGACACCTGCCGTATTTGGAGTTTGGACGTCTCTCATCGCCCCAATGTATTGGTCCCATTAACGTGTCAGAATAAATATTACCCTTCTACCGGCCTTCAATCGCGGAGTTCAAGTGGTACCCCCCCCCCTTGCTTTTTATAGGGAAAAGTCAAGCGCACGTTCCACACCCGAGAGACTTTCGCCTCCTTATGATTCCCTTACCCCTACCTCTTTTTTTCCCCAGTTCCCTCCTCCCAACTGATACGCGGTCGCGTTTTTTTCCCGTTCTGAACCCGTTTCCCCCGTTTTTTTCTTTTAGTAGCGTTCTCGGAGTCCTTTAGATAAACCTTAGCTGTTCGCGATGCTTATTTTCTTAACTGAAAGCGGAGCTTTCTCTTCTTCCCCTTCCCGACCTCCCTTATAGGGGTCTCGAAGCGGAATATCCTCTTTTTTTTCTTGGAATAGGCATTGTCATGTCCGGTCTCCCCTTCTAACTGTTCGTAGTTTGTTCGCGAAAAGCCACCTTGCGTTTGGTTGGTTAGTTGTTTGCCTTATCAGTTATTATAGAGTGACGGCCTTCTCTCTCTCTTTCGTTTTTCTGAAAAGTTCTCCCAAAGCTGTGAGCGGAATGTCTCCCGCAGGTCGGCTGAGGCTGCGCTTAAAATTCTTCCGTCCTTTTTTTTTCGTGAGTACCTCTCCACATTTCCCAACCATTCCACAGGATGCAGACATCGCTATTTCCCCTGGCCATCGCGAGCGACGTTTCACTTCTAAAGTTGAGCCACCCTGACTTTGACTCCCTCGGGAACTACCTTTCCCCAGGAGTTCCTTGCTCTTTTCTTTGTTTTGCAAACTCAGCCTCACGACCTCAGAGGCACCGGTGTATGCGACCAGTGAGTTCTCATGACTATATGAACGTAGTCGCTTCCTTTTTTCTTCTCCCCCGGTTTTCTCCCACTCCACTGGCGAATATTGAGGTTTGAAGCTCTCTCCCCCCCCCTTTCCTACTTTTTACCACAGATGGCCTCTGTTGATCAAACTTCTTTCTCGATCGCACCTCTGTAGAGGTACAGATTAACATCCCCCTTCTTGCCTTCCTTTCTTTCTCTGGGGAACCTCCCGACTGTTCCCTCAGAGCCAAAACCACCGTCCCGTTCACCGCAGTGCGCGATACTTGCGGTTCCTTTCCTATTGCCCTTTCTTAGGAGTTACAGGTAGTTCTTCCCCTCTGTTCCGTATTGTCCGTTGTTAAGGAATGAATTTCTTCACTGGGCGGCGGCTCCTTCCCTTCGAAGACTTCCTTTCCCCCTTTTTTCAGGGTACTCCCATCTTTTCGGAGCAGTACGGGGACGGAACAATCCCCTTCTCCTAAGTTCTAAGACATTTTGTGTAACTCTCTTTGCTTTTTTCATGTACTCTTGAGGCAGATGATCTTCCTTTTCTTGTGAAGCGGAAGTAGAATCCTTCCCCTTCTTCTTCTCTCTCCTTAGTTTGATTATTAGCCGTTTTTGTTTTCTTTCGCACATTACATTGAGATGTCAACGAGATAGGATTCCGTCTTTTTTTTGTCTGCTTGTTTTCATTTGTAAGGGAATGTCCTTTAGACGCCGCGCTAATGTCTTCCTCTCTTCTTCTTTCGGTCAGGAGTGTGACGGCTGCTCTGCTGCCTTTTACGGAACCTAGCCTTGCGCGATTCCTGCTGATGGGGTCCTGCCTTTTGCTTCAGCTTACTCTGATGTGCTCGTGCCTCTCCTTTTCATCTTTTTTCCCTCGCCTCGAGGGGAGATTCTCTTGGTAAAGCATGTTTTCCTACATCGGGCGATTCTCAATTTCCATCGGCTCGGCAAGACGATGAAGTTCCAAACCGTTTTTCTGGTTTTTCTCGACGCGTTCGAAATGCTGAATGTACAACAGCGTTTGTTCTAGATCTGCCCCTTTGATCGGAAAACGGTCGTCTCTTCTTTCTCCATTCCCTTCCTCCTCCATGTTGGTACTTTCGCGTTATTGGCAAGGCTCTTTTCATCTACCGATGTTACTGTAATCTCCCACTCTTCGCAGAAATCTGCCCATTTACGGGTGATTGCTGATCTGTTCGCTTTTTGACCCCCCCGTTTACCCGGTGTGCTGTAAGGTTTATCGGAATACTTCTGCAGTCCATTCGCCCGTATGCTTAAGTATGATGAACGTGAGCCAGAACAATTTCCTCTTTTATTCCGTTCCTAAATCCTCCTTGTTTATGGTGAGAGTTTGTGCCTCTTCCTCTTTTTTCTTCTTTCTTTGGCCTGGACCTTCTGGGCTAATGGCTGCTACTTCTCGAGTCAATGCTCAACATCCCTGTTTCTTTCCTTTCCTCTTCCTTCACAGCTCAGCCCCCCTCCACCTGGCAATTGTGTCAGATTTAAGAAGAAGTTTCCCTCTGTTTTTCCCCCCCTGACTCTTCCAAACGGTCAGCCTGCCGTAGATAACCGGCACATGGACACACTGGCAGGCTGATGATTCTTTTTTACGCGTCTGAAAACAGGGACTGCACCGTTTTTTCGATCCCGTTTCCTCCTTCTACTCCAGCGGTTTCCTTCTCCTTGAGTCCGTTCGCTTGAACCGCTGACTCGCCTCGTTTGTTGCCCCTTTCAGTTTTATTTCCCTTGTTCCTGAGACGTCTGCCCGGATCTCTTTCCCTCAGGCGGTTATAAATCAATCGCCCATATTAGGTCTGGTGACCCTCGCGACGAGTTGATGCGGAGGAGTGCTCTCCCCCTTGTTCTTACTTCGCGAGAACGTTCTTTGCCTGAAACTCATTGATTAGAGCACTTTCCTTTTTTTTTTTTTCCCATCCTTCAGCCTGCTGCAAGCCTGTGACCGCCGCGTTCGCGTTCCTCGAGAGGGTCCCCGGTTCGGAGGGAGTGCAAGGCTGCCCTTCCCTTCCCGTTTTTTTCCTGATGCTCCTCCCCCTCATAAGAGCTCGTTGATGTCGCCTGTTGTGTGTGCTCCCCCCCCTTCCTAATACCCCCCCCTGTTAAAGTCAGGCCCTTATGCGGTCTAAGATTCCCCCCCCGTCCTCTTCCTCTTTCACCTCTACTCCCTACGGCAAGTCTCCCCCTCCGGGGTATTTGACCCCGCATTTAGTTCAACACCAGTTCTTCGCCCAGGAGGCTTTTCTTTTCTTTTTCCCTTTTTTCCAGCTCAGACCAGGCCCTTTGAGGTACCTTTGGCCGCCGCAAGAAGACCTCCTTTTCTGCCGGAGGGGACGGCCTCTCCCTATTTAAGAACATCTCATTAATGACCACATGCTCCCCCCTCTTTCCAACTTCGACTGTACTCTCCAGAGTGTAGAGTTTCTCCCCCCTCCTATCTAGACACTTCTTTTAACTTGTTTCTGTGGTCTTGGATACGTGGTGTCAGAAGAAGGTCTGCGTTCCAGCATATCTCTTCCCCGCTCGTGGATTTTTCTGGAGACGTTCGACCCCTCAGCTTGGCGATCAGCGATTACAATTTTGTTCCGCTCGTCCTTCTGGGGTCATTCGCCACTGATCGTCAGAGCTCCGTCTTTTCTGCACGCTCATCTTAGCATTTTCTGCACTTTCTTCCTGAATAGGAGATGAGGTCTATTCTCAGGCGTACGGGCGGAGATTTCTTTTTTTTTTCCCCTATCCTGTTCCGTAGGATTTCCCGTCTTTCCATGTGTTTCTGACCCTCGCTCCTGCCCCTTCGCTTGCTGTTATCCCCCTTTCTCTCTCGTTAATCCCGAGCAAAGCTCTTGACTGGGGCAATTTCCACACTACCCTTCCTTCCTTTTTTTCTCACTCTAGAGCTTGTGCTTCCGCTCGCCTTTGGTCGTTTCAATGGGTCTCATTAAGCCGCCAAGCCTTTTGTTACCTGCGACCGTGTTTCTGCCGGAGAATAGCCGAAGACTTCTTTTTGATTAGCTTTTCCCTTTTTCTATCCCTCTTTCAGCCTCCCGTGCGAATAATGATGTCTCGCTCCAATCAGATAAGAAGATCAGCGACAGATAGCGATAGAAGTTTTTGACTCCCCTTCCTCCCCCATGTCCAGATCCGGCAGGACAATTCATGATTCGGCGGCGTTTTAATGCTGCTCGTAGCTCGAGACCCCTCTTTCCGAGTTGCGACTTGATCTTTTGGTTTGGCTTATTGGAACGCGACCTCTTTGTCATGTTACCGACATTTTTTTTTTTTCCCCCCATCTCCTTTTCTAGCATCCTTAAACCGAGAAGACGGCATTGTTTCAGTACGAAGTTGTTCGACTTGACACGTTCCGCTCCAGGTATTGGGGTACTTTGTCCATTGGTTTTGACTTATGTTTGAATGAGCGCGGATTGAAAGAGTGAAGGATTGATCAAGTTACTGGACGTGAGGGAGTTTCTTGGTCAGCTCTTTTACGAGTTCTCTATCTTTCTCTCCCCGCTGTTAGCGAGCATTACGGTATGTCAATGCGCCTGATGTACTCCATCTGACCTTAGTTCTCCACTTAGTTCCATCGCAGGTTCCGTAATTCCTCGAAGTCCACTAGCTTTGCAGTATATTCCAAGATTTTTTTAGACTGGAACGGACGAATTTACCCCCTTCCCCACTCCTTTTCCTGTTATTCTTGGGTTGCTCCCTGTCTGTCTTTTTTTTTCCCCTTCCTACGGAGCCTTTTTCTAGGGTCCCATGTTACAATGTCATTCGGCCGAGGGACTTCCGACTTTTTGGTCTCTCCCCTTCTGACCTTAGACAGCATCTTCATGTCCCTATACTACAATTTATCCCCCCCTGTATGGCTTCTTCCTCTCCATCGATCGTCCCTCAGGTTAAATCGCATTTGGTCTCCGAGCGATTGCTGCGACACGCTAGTTGCAGTCCCAGCTTGGTGAAATATATGGAAGCCAGATTTTCGCTTACTCTTGAGGTTTTCCGATACACGGGAACCAATATCTTAATCCTCGTTCTTTATCTCCTATGCTGCCCCTTGCTTACACCTCCCCATCGGAGTCGGCTTCGGGCCGATCTTTCCTCTAGGGAAAACTTTGCCCCTGGTGGCGGCAAAATGATCTTGCGTCGGGCCCCCATCGCCGCTGCTAACAAGTCGCTCTGCTCCCCCTTGTTAGAGCTCTCAGGCGTTCGGGAAGAGCTCCAGTAACGTTGTTTTAGAACTTTCGTTCTCCTCTCCTTCTTTTAGCCGGGTGCTCAGACACAGTTTGAGTTAAGTAATATCCTGTACCTCGGCGCAGAGTAAGCCCCTTTGATACCGAGCGTCTTTTTTCCTCCGTTTCAATTTTTCCTGGTCGTCACCGGTCCCTGCCCGTTATCAACAAGCAACCATCTTTCCCCTTTTTCCTTTGCTTTGAAAGTACTCAATACATATCTTCTTCCTGTAGCGTGAGGTTTCCTTACCCGAATAGAAACAGAGTGTCAATTCGTATTCTGTTTTCGGTCTTTTCCTCCCTTTCCTTTATACGGAAGGTCGCGAAACTCTGAGTTATCACTTTTCCCCCTACTCCTGTTTTTATACTCGGGTGACCACGAAAAAGCCGAATAGTTAAACAATTTTTTCGTCGATTGATCATCATCCCCTCCAATCCGCGCTTCCTTCGCATTCAACGACCAGAAGCCAAGGCTCCGTGTTTCTTTTGGTCCCTCGACTTCTTACCTTTCCCCCATGCTGTTTCTTCTTCTCGGTTAGAGTAGGATTGAGATTCACCCTGCTGCATGGCTTCGCCCTGAGGTGTATATTCCAGCGTTGCGTATCCATCCTTTGCATAGTCACGGATCGGGGTTCGAATAGTCCCCTGACCATCTTTTCCCGGGGTCCTCCGTAGCTCTGAACTTTTTTTCTTTTTCCCTTCCCAGTACCCCCTGGCGCGCGCCGGAGGATTCGCTTGTTTCCTTCTCCGCTCGAGCATTAGGAGCAAGTACTTTGATCCTCCTCCGCTGAGCCCTTGTTCCTTTCTCGTTTTAATGGATATGCCGGTCTCCGTCCTCCCATTTTTCGTGGTCTTGCCATTTCCAACGACCCCCCGGCAAGGCTTGCCGCCCATGCTCGTCTCTCTCCCTATTACTAAGTTTTGCCTTTGCACAGTAAAGGATCATTTTTAGTTTCCTTCCTTTTCCGTCTTCATCGGGCCTACATGTTCATATGCATGGTCCGATCCAGTCAATAAAACCGCATCGTCCCGTACCTTCCTGAGTTCTGACATCGCGTCCTCCTGATAATGCACCTTAGACGCCCTTACCGTTTTTTCTTTTCCTTCATTTCTTTTTATGCACCCCTGTGATTCTTGATCTCGAGCTCTCCCCCTTATTGTTTTATTTTACCAGCATGGCCTATGTTTGCCTTTCCCTGTTCTTCTGCTTAGGTCGTTCCTTCAGTCCAAAGCAGAAGTCGCTTTTCGTAGTTATCTTTGAACTTATCTTTTCCTATCCCACAAACCCGTTTCTCCCGAGTTAAAAAGTGCGCGACTTGCGGGTTTTAGTCACCTCGATTGCCCCTAGGAGTTCCGTCGAGCGTGTACTGAAGTGCCTTCGGTCTTGGTGTTGTTTCCTCTTCCTGACACGGGGCTTTTCTGCTGTAAGTCCCTCGAGCCCTTCAATTCCTTTTTGCTTGGTTTTCCCCCGACCTTTTACCGCCATTACTTTCTTCGGTCTGAAGTAAGGGGCGTCACTCTCAGGGGTCCTACTGGGCTCAGCTCCCTTTTTGTGACCGCATTGGTGGTCAATGGACTCCTGGTCTTTTTCCTTCTTGTACCTTTCTTATTTTATCCGTTAAAGAGGAAGTTAGACTCCTTGTAATCTGAGGACGAAGTTTTCATCTCTGCCCTATTTCTTCTATGCAGTGTCTGTGAGATGAGAAAGCAAATAAATTCCGACCCTTTTCTTGGTTCCGAGCTCCTCGCCAAGCGTCTGCGTTCAGTGTAGGAAGGCCCCTTTAGCAGCCGCGTCACATGTGTCTAGAATTCCGTCCTCCTTGTCAGGCGTGCAGGTTATTCTTGAGAGTTAGGCATGAGCTCCTTGCTCGTTAGTCCCGGCGATCGTTTAGGCAACGTACGTTTCGCTCTCTTTCTTTGCGTTCGATGTGCATTGAACGCGGAAGAAGCATCTTCTCTCCTCTTTAACTCCTGCCCGAATCTGTTATTGCATGGTCACCCGTTGCCTGCCCTACCCTTGCTCTAATGAACTAAATCCCCTTATAGGGCAAGACTTTCCCTCACCACCCCCTTTCGAGCAATCGTTCCCTGACGTTCCGCAGGCTGGTCATTGTAACGTTTTTTCCTCGCGTTCAGGATAGGAAAAGTGTCGTACTTTTCTCTTCTCCTCCATTCCTCCTGCTCCCTCCCCAGTGGTGGTCTTTCTTGGTGAGTCAGGGCTAGTCGGACCGTTTTCAATCTCACCCTTCTTTTCCGGAAAGGCCGTAAATATTCTGGTCTCTATACAGACGGCGTCCAGGCTTTGCTGATAGTGTGAGCGACCGTCGCACCTTTTTTTTGTCAAGGGATCTCTATCCGACCTTACCCTGAGGCATTACTTTTTTTGAGAAGACCCTTTA
>Ga0179591_1334693_pt1 | contig 21139 bp, 26 predicted proteins | sample CZOMad2_1_08_16f_FD_182891 | JGI IMG/M metagenome (GOLD analysis project Ga0179591, IMG submission 182891) | Vadose zone soil fungal communities from Angelo Coast Range Reserve, California, USA - CZOMad2_1_08_16fungal (PacBio error correction) | ecosystem: Environmental > Terrestrial > Soil >... | reverse complement strand
TCGCATGGTCAGGATTCTCGCGGCGAAAGTTTGTGCCACGGGGTTAATTATCCCCCTACACTTCCAAGCATGATTTCATTTTATCTCTCTTTTTTTGACTCCGCATCCGTACCCAATTCCTTTAAAGGGTTCATCCCTTGGGAGTGTGCCTCGCTGGGCTAACCCATTTCACTGATTTGCTTCGCTGAGATCTTCGTGTTTTGGGGGCCTTTTTTTCTTTCCGAACCGTAAAAAAATTGACAATTTTTTTTTTCCTTCTGGACACTCTCCCCCCCACCCCGGATATCGTTGGGATCACGAACGATTGATTTGACCCCCCCCCCCATTGAGTTTGAGAGTTTTTTTGCTTTACCGTAAACCCCTCGAAAGTGAGGTGAGGCGTCAGTTCGCCAACAGGTGGTTCGTGATGGACTCCGTGCCCTTGGGACTTCGGGATTTTGATCAACTTTACTGGCACTCCTGTCCTTTCCCCGGAGGTGTAGTTTGCTTTTTTCGTCGTCGGCGTTATCGGCCGAGGAGTGCCTCATTTTTCTTCCCAACAGACTTAACCTCGCCTTACAATTTTTTTTCCCATCGGGACGTTTCCTTTAACATATGGGAAGGGCTCCGTCTTCCTTCTGCAATTCCTCTTGGCTGAGTCCCGATATAACCGGCCCCTGTGTCTCATCTGTCAGTGGTTTGATGCAGTAACCTGAGGGGATAAATCCCCCCCTATTGCCAGACGCATCCCTTGGTCGGCTTCCTTGCTCGTCTCGGTAATGTTTTATCATTTGGTCGGACGTGCCCCGAATAGCCGCGAAATACGCTACACTCTTCCGAAAAGGTTCCACGAGACCTCCCCTCTTATTTGGAGGTAGGGGAGATCCTTCAGGTTTGCAATTGGGGGGGGTTTCCCCCCCCCCTGTCTTGATGGTGATTAGCTTTTGGACTGCATGGCCCCCCCCAAATGCAATTCTTTCTCCCCTCTTAGTGAGCACCACTGCCTCTTTTCCAAGAGGTAGTCTGACATTCACTTTAGGTAGATTATGACTCACCCCCCGTTATACACACCGATTGGGCACCCGTTCCCAGTCCCCCCCTCCCCCTCGCTTCTGTATTTCGAAAAGACCCTTTTATCCATCCCCGCCCCCAGACTCACTTGAATCTACACAAGCCAACGGACATTCCTGTACCCAGTCAGACCAACATTCTAGTATCCCCAATCTGCATAGCCTCATACTGGCCTTGAGCCCCTTCCCTTTCCTCTCCTCCTTGAGGAAGTAGATCTCGTCAGTTTGAGCGTAGCCAGCTGAACCGGCCCCCTTTCACTAAAAGTTTGTTTTCCGATAATCGGATCACTAATCCCTCTTGATCCTTTTTCCCTCCTCTCAAAATAGCGACAGCCTTTTTTGCAAGGCGGTCCCCCCCATCCCTCCCGCGCCAGCACCAGCCATCTGAAACCTACCTGGTAGCGGAAATTCCCTTGGAGTCCGTCCCCCCACCGTGGAATTGTTTCGCTGAGCCATTTTTACCGCGTTTGATCCGCGCACACCCCTTTTAAAGCTGGGGGCCCCTATACCTTGATTTTCCCCTTCTTCCGCAGGGCGAATTAATGATCTGGTTTTCTCCCACATCCTTTAGCCCCCAGGAAAGGCTCTTGATCCCCCATACGCGGGAGAACTCGATCAACCCGGCAGTAGATAGCTGGTGCAACAGATCTGCACCCGCCACGACCTTCTTTTTTTCATCAGAAGAAAGCCCCTTCGATTAGGACCCCAAGATAACCGGACACTGTTTTTATCCCGTACGTCAGCGAATCCATGCACAACCACAGAAGTCGCAGCTACATCTTTTCCTTTGTTCCAAATTGTAGGCGTTTTTTCTCGACTTGGATACCCCCTTTTTCATCGCCCCCAAACGTCAAGCAAACCTCTAAGCGCCCCCTTTCGGACGGTTTAGTTTTTCCCCTGATTTTTCTTCCCCTTCGTCCATTTCCCAAAAGAGGTTCCCCCTTCCCCGGCCAATCGCCCTACCCTCAACTCCCCAAATCCCAGTGCCGGCAACACCACACCCCCCAAGTGACCGCAGTTTTTACTTTCCCTTTCTCTTGCCTGTGCGACCGAGTTTGCTGAAACTACTGTCTTCCATTGAATTCCAACCGTTTCTGCCCAACATAATTGGATCCGACTGTGAAGCCACGTCCCATCCTTCCCCGAAGTTTCGGCCCTCTCATTTTTTCCCTCGGCTCATGAACCCCCCTTTCCTTTTCTTTCCCCTGCCCCGATAAAGGATAATTACTCTTCCTGGCCAAGTTCCCCCCCTATCGTCCCGTTTCGTCGCCGTGAAACCTACTCATAACAACGAGGGGGGTGTAATTTTCTTTTCCTACTCACCCCAAGACACAGCTGTGAGTTTCCAGACCGGTACCAGGTTAACAGGAAAGAAACGGGTTCCGTTTCCCTTATCAGTCGTTTTCTTTTCGACTAGTCATGGATGTCTCCCTGGTGGTTGGGCCAATGCGGACCTCTCCCCCCCCCCCCTACGTGTTTGTGTTGTCTGAGATTCTTTGCGCCCCATGTTATTTTTTTGGAAGGAAAGGACCCCCCTCCTTTACGGACTGCAACTTGGACCCCCGGGGCTTCCAGATTGGCGTGGTGGTACAGGGTGATGGAGAGGCCCTCAGATTTTTTTTTGCCCCCTGATCATTCCCAAAACAGGCGTTTTTCTGAAGGTTTCTTTGAAGGACGACCCTGACGGATATAACTTGCCACGCAGTATCTTTGAGCGGGGACACTTGTCGTTTTATGATGCCGTTTAAAGATCAGGGAAGAAAGTCCCTCTAGGGTACGGGCTGTAGCCCCCCCCCGTAGGATCACGTGTTGGGCTTTGACACGGTGTCCATTTTGCCCCCTCCGGCAAGGTTCCTGAGCTTTCCTGCCTTCCCCCCGCCTTTTGTTTGATAAGAAAAAAAGTCCTCCCCCCCCCCCTTTTTTCACTGTGGGTGTTCTTCTGGGGAGTGGTTTTTATTCTTGAGATGGAGTCGGGGCCTTTTTTTAGATCCGGATACTTTGCATTGAAAATCTGCATCGATAACCCCCCCCCCCTTTTTCCGGAAAAGGGGCGACCTTCCTTTTTGAGGTGTTGTCTGACGTGTTCTTTTTCGATGGGTTCCACTTCGAGACCCAGCTAATTTGGCCACCAGGATTCAAATCTTTAGGGCCTTCCTGGGTTTCCCCTCCCTTTTCTTCTGGAGATGACGGATGCCTGCATACATCGACCCCCGGGCGTGCGGATTCGAATTCAGTGGAGGGTTGAGGCTGTGCGCCGTCCCCATTATTAGTACTTTCTCCCGGTCTTGTTTTTCCCCAGAAGGTATGGCTCATGCTTGCCACCTGACGAACCCCCTCTCATGAAGGAATTTTTCCCTCAAAGGTACGGCCAGTTTGCATCAGCTTGGTGTGCGCACCGGTATTTAGATTTCTTCTGTCCCTGAACAACTTCCAGCGTCCCCTCCTCATTCCTTTTCTACAGGCCATTTACCCCCTTTAAGATGGAGGTTCTCTGTCTTCATGTTCCGCCCGTGCCATCTTGAGTCGCTATGTGGCCTCGGCCCGCGCTTTCCCCTATCATCACTCCAGCTGTGAAACCCCTTTAGTATGTTGCCGTCTTGGACCTTTCCCAATCACATGAGCCTCCTGTACTTCTGCACGGTCTCGAACTTTCCGGCGAAAAATTCACGGTGTAATCTCCCGTAGGAGAATGGATTTTCTGCCTTTAGTTTTCCCTTTTTTGGAGAGGTACTTCCAGTATGTTCTTTTTGTCATGGATGGGCTCTGGGCGGAATAAAGTAAGGGTTGAGGTGACTGCCTTCTTCCCACGTGCCGGTCTGGGTGCCGGAGATTCCCCTCCTTCCCCTCTCCGCAGTGGTGGGCTCAGCCCTCTTTTTGAGCCTCTGCAGTTTGTGCATCCCAAGTAAGGTCAATCCCCCTAAACATTTGCATTTCGCTCTGCCACCCGCGTCCTTTTGACATCCGCCATTGCCCCGTCTTTTTCTCGCCCAGACATGTATCCCGCAGTCCTAGTCGGATAAGATTTGTTTACTCGTATCTTGGCACGTTTTTTTTTGCTCCCGACAATTTTTTCCTAGACGACGGCGTTTAGTTCTGGTTTTCACCGATGTTTATGGGAATTCCCCCAATTTCCCTTTCACCCTTCTAACCCCCTCTTCCCTTTTTTCATAGGCCCATCGAGCCTCCCCCTTTCAGGGATCCCCCCTTACCTCCCTGATCCCATGTGCTCGGACTTTTGTGTTTTATATTTTTTATACAACCCTTAATTTTTTGCGATTGACCCCTCCCTCCCCCCCCCTACTCGAAACTCCCCCCCCCGACCCCTTTTTAAAAGGTGCCCCCTTTTTCGCCGACGAATCCGACATGAACAAGTCCGTGCGAGGTCCTCTCACGAAACACTTCTCTCCCCAATCAGACATACCCTTTCCATCTGACTAGTGGTTTTGCCCCCCAACCGGCAACAACTAACAACCCCCTTTTTTGTCCCACTCTCAGTTCGTGACTCTCTTGCCACCCCCTTTTAGATTGTGCTGTTAGCTGTCAAGAACACAAACCCGTTCCGGGGGTTGGCCTTTGTGCCAAAATCAACCATTCCACCAATGGAAAAAGCCTTTAGCTCAGTTTTGAAGAGCGAGCCCCCCCCACTTTTCGATGGGTGTGACCTTGTCCCCCGCGCCCCGCGCTTCTTGCAACCTTCGGTATAGCTTTTGTAGAGGCTTTTTTTCTTTTCTCCAAGCCTCCTTTCTTTTTCCCACTTCCCTAAGTCTGGTTTTCTGGATAGTCCAACAGGTGAAGAAACCCTGACTCGACTCGGTCTGCCGCAGTCTGACCCTTTTTCCTCTCTTTAGATCCCCTTTTTTTTTCGGTCTTGAGATAGCGGCAGCGAGGCCTTTCCGTGCGCGAGCAACGCGGGGTAACTGGGGTAATTTCTACTTACACCGCTACAGCATTATGCTTTGTCTCTCTTTATTGGATAAGAATAACTTTCCAGCCACCGCTCGTCCCGCTAAAGGTCCTCGTGTTCTAGGGGCGCGAGAGGCTCCAACCCATTGCCGGGTCTCGGCCTTCTGAGAGCCGTTCTTTCGGAAGGGAGTGTTCGGGTTTTTACGTTCCCCCCCCCGTCAACCCATGACAAAGGTTGGTCTCTCGACCAGTTCCGCAACCGCTATCGTGGCCATCTTCATAAACGATGTATTCCCCCCCCCTTTCTTTGGAGGTTTGTTGCTGGAACCCTTTTCCCCAATCTAGTGATGGGTGAGGGTCTTTCCTGCACCAGGGTGTTGGACTTCCTCATCGGATTTCCTTTCTCTTTTTTTCTTCAGCGAAAGACTGGCACCGTCTGAAGTTTTTCGGTTTCTTTGGATTGTTCGAGTAGGGGCGTGGAGTTTCATAGAAGATAATTTCTCCTCCTTTCTCACAACAAAGATCCAGGGGTCTCACTCACACTCCCTCCCCCTTATAAGCATCGAAACCACCTTTTTTTTTGATGTTCCTTTGGAAATCTCCCCGGCTCCGCGATGGATGAGACTTCTCTCAACCCGGATTCTGTGCTATGAGTAGCAGTGATGTACCTAGGAAGGCAATACCAACCCCCCCTCCCCTTCTTTTCCCGACGATTAGTTTTAGGCCGTACTCGGTGGTACCGTCGCGGGGGTCAAAAGAGCGCCAACGTGCCAAGACTCATTCATCGCAAACTTGCCATCAACAAGGTCCTGCAGTAAACTTATGTTTTCCCCTTTTTTTTCCCTTAGAACGACGGGGGTGCCCCCTTAGGGTGGCGCTCCGCGTGCTGAATGGCAAATGCTGTGCCGGGACTGACCCCCTGACTTCTGTGGGCACATGTTTCACCTCAGGAGAGTTCTGAACCCCCTCGAATTTCTCTTCTTCACGGCAAACCCTTTCCCCTTCCAAAGGCCGCACTCACTAACAGACCCGGCGCTTCTATTCCGCCCAGCCGTTTGACTACTCCAGACCAGGCGATTCCCCCCCTTTTCTGCCCAGCCAAAAGGAAAGCGCAGTGCACTCAGACCCTCCCAATCTTCGTTCCATCTGTCTAGATGACATATCTGTGTGCCTCTCCTTTTTTCTCCGTCCGCAATCTGGCGGTCTTTTTCCTTTGATTTTGTCTTGTAGCCAAGCAGTCAATCCCCCCCTTCTAAAAGGTGTGGTTTACCCCTCTAATGCCGAGCAGAGTTTGCACGCCGCTTCCCCATCGCGACTCGGTTTGACCCGGCGTGCCCTCCTACAAGCAGCCCCACCCACTGGAAGGCAAAAGCCTTCTTCTTCATTCCTCATTGGCTCCCGCCGGACTTTTTTTCCTGCCACCGAGCACTCGTTTTACTAGCTGCAATAAAAAATTGATGGTGACTTGGGCTTGTCCCCACCGCTCCCCTCCCCCTCTTCGAAGGTACCTATATCGTCCCCCTTTTTCAAAAGATGAGCCCTGACTGGGTGATCCCCCCGCTGGAGTATCAAGCTCGATCCCCCCTGGATCTATCATGGACGGAGAAAACAGCTTTCCCACGACGCGGCATACAGCAAGCACTCCCATTCTTGTAGTCCCCGATAAAAGGCGCCCCTACTTTTAGTATTCCGTCATACGAATCCCCTGCCACAACCTTCCAGTTCCGCCCCTGCTTTACGACATCCTGGACCAATTTTAGCGTGCTAGGAGTGACCAGGTTTAACCTTCTCCCTGAAACCGTACAACCCCTTTCCCCCTCAGTAGAAACTTTTTGACGCTGTTGATTCTTCTTTTTTGTGATAAGATTTCGTCTCCAGAGTATTCGGATCTAACAAAAACTTGTCCCCTCTCAACCCTGCCTAACCTTCCTCAAACAACATACCCCCCGTACCAAACAAGCCCCACCCCCAGGTGACCTCCCTCTTTTTTTTTCGAATATAGAAAGATTGCCTGCTTGCGTCCGCAATCATCGATGGGAACGTATGATTTCATGACACCGTGCCCCCGCAAAACACGACTCTTTTTTTTAACTGTGGGAAAGACCCCCCGTATCGTCCGACGTGCTCATCTTTAAAGCGGCATAATGAACGCCACTAATGAGTTAGGTCATTTTTCCAGTATTCTCTTTTGCCCTTTGCCAAGTTCCTTTCTTAGCTTCCCCCCCTCGAACCGCTCATGGTTTTGAATGGATATTGAGCACCCAACTTGCCCGATTTTATGGCCCTCCTTCAACCGGGACCAATCCCCTTTCCGCCCATCGCAAGAAAAGGGTGGTCAGGTCCCCAGGGCCGTCCGCTTTATTATATGGATGCATTTTTGCCCGGGTGGTTGGCGCCCAAGCCGGATTCTCTCTTTACCTCTCCCGTTGTGTTGGCTTTCCCCGGTCTTGGCGCCAACCCAACCATGCTCCCCTCCCCATGACATGAGAAATCCCGACGGACTCCTTTCACCCTTGCTGTCATGGGATTTTGTTTCTTTTCGGAGAGGACCTCAATCTGTTTGTGTAAATTAATCCCCTTCCCACCCCGCTTTAGATTTCATTCCGACGAGCTCTCTTTCCCCTCCTGTGTAGAAGGAAATCTTTTGATCTTTGCCCCTCCTAATTGCGTATTCGAAAGTCCCCTGCAGCACTCGTCCCCGGGTTCACCGGCTTAACCAAGTCGAACCTTCGTCGTGTGGGCCCCCCCCTGTGTTTTCTATTTCAGGGACGGTCCCAGCCTGGATGCATGCTTACCGGCCCGCTGAACTTCCTCGACCCCCCCCCCAGTCTATGGACGGACCCCATGTCACTTTGGTGGGTTGGTTTTTTCCCCTTTTTTTACGGGTTTTCCTTGGCCAATGCCGGGAGTCTTCGCATCGTTTTGAGATCGGATACTTGCCAGCCGAACCAAATTTCCCTGAATCACCTCGACTCCGACAGGCGAAGTCCTTTTTAGGTGTTGAGGCCCGGGGAGATTCCCCTTGGAGCCAAGTCCCCGAGACCCACGACTACCAATAAGTCGGGACTTTCGGTCACCCTTTCTCTGCTGACCCTGTTTGCATGTCTTCCTTCCTCAGTTCCGGGAGATGAACTTCTTCCTTTTATCTTGTTGTTGCCTTACATCTCCATGGGCGTGCGCTTCCCGACTTTCGTGGAGGGGTGTGCGATTGTTCGCCGTCCATTATTCTCCGAAGTTTTTTTTATCGAGCTTTTTCTCCCGCGTCTTTCTCCACCCCGACAGGCCTGGATCAGGATTTTGCCTGACGACCCAGAGCAGTCTTTTTTTTGACCTGCGAGGCCCCAAAAGGGATAGCGTTTGACCAGCTTTTCCCCTGCATCAATGGGTTTATTGGGTCTAACATCCTGTAAACGCATGCTCCGCTGCACCCCCCCCCTTCCGGGAAGCCAATGAGAAGTCCTCCCCCCAGATGTTCCCTTAGATGTTGCTTCTTGCTTCCAGAATTTCAAACTGCTGAGCGATCTTTTTCCTCGGCTATGCTCAAACCGCTTCATACCCCCTCTTTAAAAAACTTCTTCTTTTCTTCGCTTGGCGCCATACAATAACCCATTTTTTCTCTGCCGCTTTCGGTACCCGGAGATCTTTCTACCACTCTACCTTGCCGTATGGAATATATCAGCTGCCCTCTCTTTTGGGGCTTTCTGAACTGCTTGGTTTTTTTTTTCTCATCAGTTTTTTTTTTCCCATTTTGATGTGTCCGTGTGGCCTGACCCCTGAGCGAATTTCGGGGTCCTTCACGGTGATAGTCCGGTTTTTTTGTCTTCCGAGTAGGTGCGGAAAATTAATCCCCCAAGCAGTCGAGGGTTGTTTAATTTACTCCCGAGTTTGACATATGGCGTAGAACTCCCCCCTCCTTCTTTCCAGCAAATGTTCCAGTTGGTCCCCTCCAAAGAGTACGCTCCCCGAATTGAACGTTAGCTCTCGACGACCTGATCACCCCCCCCCGCTTGTTGAATGCCATTCGGACCTTTTTCTCCGTGTTTAAGCTTTTTTCCCCCCCTGCCCTTCTGCAAGGAGCTAATTTTTTTCCCCCTTCCATTCGCTTGATCTCACCACTAATCGTCTTTCTGGACCCCTGTGTTTATGGGGACTAAATTCGGTTAATCTCACTACCCCATTGTTGGAAAATAAATGATGGGGTTCTATCCTCCCATCGCGGAATATGCTCAGATCCATTTCTCCGGCCAGAGTTAGAGGAACCCTTCCCTTTTGTTTTGCAGTGCTAACGGATTTCATTGTACGGAAAAACTTAGTGTTATCCCCTTCATCCCGGCATGACAACTCGCGCACCTTCCCTCCCCAAACCGGACCCCCCTCCCCCCCTTTTTTTTTCTCCCCCCGGTGCACGTTCTTTACGTGCTCTTGACCTTCAGCTTCTTCCGATCACAAACGGGCCCTCCTTGAAATCTGAAGAATCACCTCAGACGTCTGGTTTTCCGGCCTCCAAAGCTTCAACACCCTGTTGCAACTTCCTTTTTTTTCCCTTCCCCATTGACCAACTTAGCACTTTTGGACGGGTCGGTGTTTAGATCCCCACCAAACATTGTCAGGTTCTTTTTTCAAGGCGTAAAACCACGGCCCCCTGCACCGCTCCTTCCCTAGCGAAAAGAGCCAAGTTCCCCCCAAGTATGCCTGCAGCTCCCCGCGCCCAGCGATTTGCCCACCTGTGAGAGGACGTTTATTCCTTTGTAGCGGCTGTCTCGGATCCAAAATCATATCTTCCAATGACTCCCCTTGCTTTAGCGTATCTTCTTACCCTTTTCCCCAGCCTTGCCGCCCTTCGTCGCGGCGAATCCCAGCAAGAAATTCTCTCCCCTTTTATCTCCGTGGTGTGACGCGATGCGCGCGGCAAGAATCCTTCCCTTGGGCGGCAAAGTTTTGGGGGTTTTAAGGTATCCGCTACACGCTACAAGGCATTATTGCCTTTCGCTTAGCTTGATCGCCTACGCATCCGTCCACCGTCCGCCTACAAGTGTGGCAAGAAAGAGCTTGAGCTTTTTCGCGCGAGTTTCCCACAACCCCCATGAAAATTGAAAGGGTCCCTTCACGGCGCCCCCGCGTGCTTTGGGTTCTTGGGGTATTGTACGTTTCCCCCCCCTAAACACCTTTTAACATGTTGGGGATTCTAACTAGCCCCGTTAACCCCCCCTTCCTCCCCCTTGTCAATATTGCTGTCAAGACCCCGATGGATTTGCCCCACATTTGTGTTTCGATTTTTGTGCTGGCTCTTTTCCCCCCACTTCTGTATGAAAGTGAGCTGCGTTTCAGCGGTCACGGTGTGTCGAGAGGACTCTTTTTCCTTGGACTTTTCTTCGGTCTTATTCCGAACCGTCCCTGGCACCGTTGTTCTTTTTCGGTCCGGTTCGGGATGTTCGGGTCTTGGAGCGGCTTTTTTTCATCGCGAGGACTGCCCACGGGTTGCACCCCCCCTCACTCCCACCGGTCTCAAGTCCCCCAAGTTCGAGCACCCACGGGATCAGTGTGCCCCCCCTGGTTGGATCCGCTGTAATCTGGGCCCATGGCTTACTGGATGACTCTCCCGTCCTCATGTGGATTTCTCTCCTTCTTCAAGAGGGACGCGACCCCCCCAGCATTGCCAGCCCGGCAACTTCTTTTTTTTTCGGGGCGGCGTCGAGGCGGTAATGGAGTTTTCAAAAGGAGCGCCAAAACTGCCCCAGACTTAGCGCTAAAAACCTCCACACGCGGAAGATTCGTCCTGTAACTGCGTGCATGGTTCCTTTTTTGTCGGAGGAGGTCCACGGCTTGGTGCACTCGGATTGCGCTCACGCTTTTTTTTCCTTGGCAAACAATTGACTTACTTCTTCTGTGAGCTCACCACTTCCCTTTCTTCAAAATCAGGAGAGTCGTTCTGATCACCCCCAACAACTGACGATTGATATGAGTGGCTCCGCGCAATCCCTTTCCCAAAAAACACCCTCACAGACCTCCCCTTCCCTTCCCTAGCTTATGTATTTTTTTCAAATCACCCCCCTGCAGACCCAGATGAATGAACTTCAACCCAGCACGGACAGCCAGGGCAGCAGAACCAAGCCCCCCCACTTTCACTCCCCAATAATCTCTTTTCTCTTCCTGGAGACAGTCGGCAGGAGATTTCCTTTGCCTAAGGGTCTTTGCTCATTGGGATTGTCGTCCAATCGGCAAGCCAAGTCTTTAACCTTCCCAGTCCCTGAGGGGATTCCTCCTCCTTTGCATCGTGCCCCCCCAACAAAAAAAAAAAACAAAAAAACCAAAAAAAAAAAAAAAAAAAAAAAAAAACAAAAAAATAAAAAAAAAAAAAAAAAAAAAAAAAAAAATTTATTTTTTTAAAAAAGACCAAAAAAAAAAAAAGAAAAAAAAGGGGGGTTGGGGGGGGGGTTTTGGGGGGGGGGGGGGGGGGATGTTGGGGGGGGGGGGGGGGCGGGATATGGGTGGGGGGGGTGGGAGGGGGGGGGGGGGGGGGGGTGGTGGGTATTTTGTGTTGGGGTGGGATTTGATTTGGGGGGGGCGGTGGATGAGGGAGGGGCGGGTTTTTAGTCAGGGTGGGGGGGGTGGGATGGGGGGGGGAGGGGGGGGGGGGGGTTGTGAGGGGTCGTGTGTGGGGGTGTGGGGATGGGGGTGGGGTTTGTTGTTTTTAGGGGTGGTTGTGGGGGGGGGGGAGGGTGTGGGAGGGGGTTGGGGGGGGAGTTGTGGGGGGGGGGGGTGGGGGGGGGGGGGGGCGGGGGGGGGAGGGCGGTGGGGGGGGCGGGCGTGTGGGGGGGGGGGAGGGGGACGGGTTTGGGGGTTGGGGCGGGGGTTTTTCTTTGTGGGGGTGGGGGGTGTTGGGGTTGGTTGTGGTGTTGAGGGGGCGGGGAGGGTGGGGGTGGGTTGGGGGGGGGGGGGTGGGGGGGGGGTGTGTTTTTGGGGGGGGGGGAGTTGGTTTTGTTTTTGTTTGGGGGGGGTTTGTTTTGTTCCCAAAAACCCCAAAAAAAAACCCAACAAAAAAAAAAAAAAACGTGGGTGGGGGGGGTGGGGGTGGGGGGTTGTGGGGCGGTGGGGGGGGGGTGGGCGCGGGTTTTCGGGCGGGTCGGGGGGGTGTTTTTGTTGGCGGGGGGGGGGGGGTTGGGCTATTTCCTCGAGGTCGTTGTCTGGCGGCGTGCGGGCGCGGGTGGGGTGGGGGGGGGGGGGGGGGGTGTGGTTGGTGGGCGGGTGGTGGTTGGGAGTGGGGGTGTTGGGGGGGATGTTGGGGGGGGGGGTTGGGTTGGGTCGGGGAGGGGGGGGGGGCTGGCTCGGGGGTTGGCTGTTTAGGGGGAGGCTTGGGGTGGGGGGGGGGGGGTGGGGCATGCGCTGTTGGGTTGTATTTTTTTGGGGGTGGGAGGGTTGAGGGGGGGTGGTGGGGGCGGGGGAGGGGGGGGTTTGTGGCGGGGGGGGGGGGGGTTGGGTGTTGTGTGTGGGGGGTGGGCGTTGTTGGGTTGGGGTGGGGGTCTTGGGTTCCCGGTGGGGGGTGAGGGTCGGCGCGGCGGGGGGGGCGGTCTGGGGGGGGGGGGGGCGGAAGTTTACGGGGTGGGGCGGCGCGACGGCCGCGGTCTCCGGGGGGGGGTGGGGGGGGCCTGGGTGGGGGTGTTGGGAAGGTGGGTGTGGGGTGGGGGGGTGGTGGGGCGGGGGAGCGGGGGGAGGGGGGAGGACCACCCCTCTCCAGCCCATTCCCCCCCCTCTACAAAAAAAACCCTTCCAAAAACTAACCCTCTATCCGTCGGCCTTAATAAGTACATTTGCGGATTTCCATCAACTCGCAGATTACGTACATTGACCCAAATGCGCTTTTGGTGCTTCCTTCTCATTGAGTTCCTCCCTGCTTTTTTTTTTTGTCCAGGGGTGAAGGCGGAGTCATTACCCGGAGTCGACAACCCCTTTGTAACCTTTGGCGGTCCCCCGCCATTTTTGCCTTCCTCACTCCTCGGGACGCACCTCCCTTCCCCTTTTTTGTCTTTCAAAGGATTCCCAGGAACTGCGTGATAATACGCGATCGCACCTTTCTTCCCCCATGGCATCTTGGAAGTCTCACTATGAATAACCAAACTCCCTCCCCTTTCTTCCTCCAGCAGACCAAAGACCCTTTGATTTATTTGCACCCCGATACCCGTCGATTTCTTCCGTAGCCAGCCAATGCACAAACCAAGATCTCACAGTGCTCCTTTGATCCCCTCCTCTCAACAAAGTAGCGTGGGTCTCTCTTTTTTCTTTTCCAAAGGAAATCAACCAACGTCCCTAAACAAAGTCGCACCTGGGAGGAACGGGGTCGAGTTGATGATTCGTTTCCTCGTTTCCATAGTATCCGGAATCCACAAACCGTAGGTCTCCCCCAGAGACCCGAACCCTTTCCCTCACAAAAAATAAGCGTTCCTAACCCCAAGACCCCCACACCGAAAGTTCCAGCAAGCATTTGTTTGGTCGTTCCAACTCCCCCTTTTCTTGTTCTTCTGATCTCAACTTCCTCCGCCTTTGCGGGGCATTCTCAAATCCAAAGTGTATCCCCAACCCCCGATCCGCTTTGTAAAGACCGTACTCAGGACGACCGTGCACTTGATCATTTCCTATTGGCAAAACCTCAACTAATGATCCTGTTTTCCCTCTCAAAGTATTAAGTAGATTTGCCCCCGGCCCCTAAGTATTAGTACTACTCCAAACGGCATACAACGCGGTTGTTTGACTTCTTCTTGAGCCCTACACCTCTTGGCCCTACCCTCACCGGTACCGAGTACCACTCTTCCGCCAAGGGAAGGTGCCTTGATTCCGTCGGATTTAGATATTTGTCTGATGCAGTAAATGTGGTTTCGCCAAGCCGGTATTTTCCTCCTCGTTTCTTTTTTCTATAGATGCTTTTCTCCCCCCCCCCTTTTTACATTCCTCTTTCATAGTTCGAAACTCCCCCAGGTTGCCCTTGAGTACACAGTGGATGGGAAGTGCTTTCTGTAAACGGCTGCCGTAGGGCCCTCCAAGAGGGGCTGTGCTTTTCAAGACTCCCACTCCTTTTCTTGCATTCCCCTCCTCCCTGGATGGAAATTGCCCCCGGGACCCGAATTTATACTGGAGGGACAATGAATCATTTAGTTTTTCTGGGGAAAGATCTATTTCGCACTTCTTCTCTTTTAAGGTCTTCCCAGTAAAATCTTCGTTTTTTTTTGCATTCAGCAGAAGCCGGTCAGGCGGATGATGCGGACCTGTCAGGCGATTTATGAGTTCGTACCCACCTAGCTTTCCACTTCTTTTTTTGGTTAAGGCCACTTGTAGTTTTTTTCGTAGGGCGCTTGGAGTAGTACCGTTTTTAGATCCCGATACTACAAAATCTTCATTTAATCAACTCGGACCCGTCTCCCCTTGGTACTTCCTTTCTTTTTTTCTGGGACTGTTGTTAGGGATGTTTCCTTTTCTTCAACCCGTCTAAAAAACGGGTTCAAAGCTAGTCTAGCTTTTATACTAATGTTGGTTCGTTATCTTCTGGCTTTCTCCTCTTCAACGTGATGCATTTTATCTCTACATTCTACCTTTTTAGTGCTTCGATGACGATAGTAGTTGGTTGAGCATCTTTTTCCTCTTTACATATATACATTTTTCTGCCTTTATCTCCCTCCTTGTCTAAAACCAGCTCGTACCCTCATTTTCCAGGATCACCATTGAGCATTATGTTCCCGATTAGCTAAGGGTTCCACTTTCTCCTTTCCGAAAAGCTGTTGTTCGATACATGGTTTGCTGCGCACGCGGGTTAAAGGTAGCGCATTCCCCCTTAATCCTTCCCTTCTAATTCAGATAAAAGGCATTTTTTCCTACCGTTGAATGTTTTCTGGGTGCACCAATGATGATTATGCTCTTGGTCGGCGGAATGGTACCTTATGTTGACCTAATTATTTTCACCCCCCCCCTTTTAGGTCTTTTCTTTCCGCCTTTTTTCAATCCCAAGAGCACGCCATTTTTCGGACGGCGTGGATCCTCTGCACGAAGGCGCCCAGGCCTATATCAGATTTTCCGACGACCTCTTTCTTTTTTCTTTCTGCGATTCTTTTTTCTTTTTTCTGGTCCATTAAGTCTTAGTCTAGGGTCGTAGCGTCGTGGACGAATCACAGGCAAAGCGCTTCAAGGGGGAGGTGACGGTGTTGCCTTCTGGGGTCCTTTTTTTCCTTGAAGCCTTTTTCATATACCGCTTTTGCTCAGTCCGACTCTCGGAGTTGTCCAGCTTGCAGTTAGCATAAACATAATGCAGGTGTTTTCCTTGTTGAAGTGTTGCCTTTCTCGCCAAAAGCGGCGACTCCAGACTTGCCCAATTTCTTAACCTACCTAACACCCATAAGAAGTGACATTGCCTTTTTTTCGATTTGTTAGCGTTTACTGTCCTTTGGAAGCTCCCTTTTTTCCCTTCGGACATTTACAGCCTCCGAACTAATCGTCTTTTTCCATTCTTTCTGAGGCTTCAATTAGGTTACTGCCCACCACTTATGCGGGTTAGATGCTCACCATGAGTAATCCAATTGCTCATCATGCTGATCCCCCACCTGTTCTCTTTCACTGTTTCATTGTGTCTTTCTTCTTTTTTTTTGCGACATTTTTCTTCTTTTGTACAAAAATAGTATACAATGCTACCCCCCAAGCCCCCAATACCTCGAACCTCTACAAAGGCCCCCCCCCGAAAACCCGACAACTGTGTCTTTTCGTCCTACGACTAAGATAATTCCCAGTCTGAGTCAAAACAAAAATTGTAATTTTTTCCGTTCCCATTTTACGAATCACCACCCCTTTCTACTCTTGGTTCGGGTCCTTCCAATTGCCCTCTCAACCACCTCCAATGTTTTTGCCCCCTCGTTCTCTACCCCCCTTCCCCGAGCAAGGGGTTATCTAGTTTGAACCCCAACACATCCCTTTTTTTCCTGCTGCTTTGTCCCCCCCTCATTCCGAGACTATTCATCGCCAAGGGTCGAGACCAAATCCTGGTGAGTGCTCTCCCCCCCTACTCCCCTCCTTCTTCACCTTTTCTCTTCAGTAGCAGTTGTAGAGTTTTGCGGATCAAAAACCTCAATGAATCCAATTCTTATGTTTAGCGATAACATTCCCACCACCAAGCCCCAAAATTGCATCCTCCGGTATGAAGAGATAGAATTTCTCGCTCTCTTTTAATAATCCTTTCGTGTTGTTGTTTATCCTTCTTTCATGCTCTCTTTTCAAGACATGTCGAGATTCGTTCTTTCCCCTTTTTTTCTTTTCTTCCTTAACCCTTCCACTCCATGATTTCATTTCGATTTTTTCCTTTTGGCTCCGCTACATTCTCCTCCAAACCGCTACTCCAGCTCCACTTTGGCCCAAGCCTTGCGCGGGTCGCGCTTTCTTCCCCCCCCCTGAACTGAACGGTTCTCCCCTTCATCTCTTCGGGCTACGCGCTTTTCAGAGTTTTATTTTACCCCGTCACCCTCCCCCTGACAATGTTGTGATCTCGTACCCACTACCCCACCCCTTGCTATCTTGGATACCCCTTCTGGCCTCCCCCCTTCTTTTTTCGAGGTTGTTTGCTTTTTCTCTGACCCGTCCCCCAGAACGAGGGTGATTGCGTCCGATCTCTTCACCGGTTTTTATTAGCGTCAAGCTGAAATTGGGAATGTATTCGCTTTCTTATCCGACTGGCACTTGGTCTTCATTTTCGGTTGGCCTTGGATGAGTTAGAGGTCGGATTTATTCATCGCCGATGTTCTCCACTCGTTTTTTTCTAACCCAAGACTAACACCTTTTTTAGTTCCTTCCCCCTTCCCTAGACAATCTTTATGCCCGAATTTTCAGTTGGACATTCAATGGACTCCGCGCTTCGTACTTGCACTCATTTTGATCCTATTTCTCAGTTTTTCTTCCGCAAACCTTCCCCCATATACATCCAGACCGGTCCGAAGTGGTCGGGTCGAACTTCTCTTTTTTTTGGTCAATTCTCCATGGTAAACTGAGCGCCCCCAAATTGCAAAGAATCGCTCATCCTACAAAACGCGGGAAGCCAAATCCCCTCCTCCCCCCTTTACCCCTTTTGGTGGCTTTTTTGATTTGCCAGGTGCGTGATTGGCTCCTACGACGGGGGCATTGGATGGCGCCGCTTTTTGCCTTCCTTTTGCCCCCAAAATGTCAGTGCTGATCTTTTGGGGTATGCTACTGTCAAACCAAGGAAGGTAGTCTGTCCCCACACCTCCTGCTGGACTATGAAGTGCGTCTTACCTCCCCACACGTGAACCTCCCCTTTTTCCCTCCCGTCCCTTCCTCTTGCCTCCGGTCCTCATCACTGAAGTCTCTAATGACCCTCGCCATCCACCCGGACAGCTCGGGGTCGCAGGACCCACACATTCTGTCTCCCACTCTTGCTTTTACTACGCTGCGCCTCTTCATGCGATCTTTCTCTCCTCCAGCTTTTTTGCTCATTGGTTGATTCTGTAGCCCGGTCTCCCCAGTCCTCCACTTTTTTTTTTCCCGATTGGGCTTCCCTCTCGCGGTTCTCTCCCCCGGCCCACAATAGCGCTCACTCATTTTTTTCCCCGGGTGGTCCATCATACCCGCACGCCATACTCCATCTTCAGGTCCCCACTGCCCATGGTTTCATTCTCATTGGGTCCCCCCAGTTGGGGCGCCCTCCTTTTCTTTCACTTGGGCTCCGCAATAAACATTTTATGCTGAAACCTTGGCTTTCCCTGCTATATTTGAGTACCTTCTTTCCGCATTTCCTTCTGTTGTCCGGTGCAACTCCTGAGGTCCTCTTTGTAAATAGGGAGGCCCTGCACTCCTCTACTATATATGACCGGGCTCTCACCCCCGCACTACCGTCGGATCTCCTGACCATGCCCGATTGGGAACAAGTTATAACGCCTTTCTCGTAGACCGTCCGTCAATCCGCCTGACACTCCCCAAAAAGGAAGTCTTATTTTCTTTGGACTCACCCGCAACTTCTCTTGTATAGTTTTGTCCGACCAATAAGACAGTTTCCACAACGTCCTCCCCAAACTCCACCTTAAGTCGTATTCTTTTCTAGTTGATGATTAGAGCTTCGTCCATCTCCCCCCCCCCCACCCCCCCCCGCCGGCCCCCCCCCCCCGCCACCTCCCCCCCCCCTAAACACAAACTAGGCGTACGCCGCCCTCTCCCTACATTTCAAAAACCGCGAGACCCCACCAATTTACAACCATTACATTTTCCCTCACTGTTTGGTCGTCCACTAGCCAAGCTTGGCCGCTTAGCTGTAGAATAATCCGTTCCGGCTGTGTCCGTTCTGGCTTCATGACGTTTATAACCCCACACTATTTGATTCGACCTTGGTAACTAATTCCTCTCCGACCCGTGGGCCCTGTCTTACCTAGGGCCATACACCTCCCTCCGGTCATTTTCCCGATAAAGTTTATTTCCTGCCAAAGCCTATTCCTCTTTTTGCTTCGACGGAACCCCCCCCCGGTGGGTGAGGTCCCATGGATTTTCGAACCCAACGAATTTTCAGGCAATAAGGAACCAGGTATACCCACCACCTTTCCCCCCCTCTGACATGGGGGTCAGCAATTTTAGGGTTCCGTCTGATAGACATTCCTGTAATTTGTTGGAGCAAAGCAGGCCCTCCCCCCTCCTTTTGTTGGGTTTTCTTGAGAGATCCGGCGCCCCCAAAGGTCTGCATACTGACATATCCTGCCCCCCTTCCCTCTTTCACGTCCTTGAACCCTTGAGTTGACCCAGGGCTTTCCGTATGGGAAGTGAGGGATGGTTCCCTTTTCTTTGCTGGGACCCCACGTGCGGATTGTGGTATCCCTCTTTTCCCCCCCCCCCTGTTTTATTGTTCGCGGTTTTTATCCCTAAGAACCCTCTCAGGATATAAATTTCCCTTTTCCCCCCCTAAGGAATTATTGAGAGGGGACCATGCCCCCCCCCTTCTTTCAGATGTTTCCCGATGGAAATATCTTCCGAACGTTCGGCGCGTACTTTTTCCCCCCCACGAGCAATCGTGTTGGGTCCCCGGTTCCCCTTTTTTTTGATACCAGTTCCGTCGGATGCCCTTCCTGCTCCCTCCCCCCTCTCTTGGGATTTCACGACCACCTATGCTGTCACTTCCGGGTGTTGTGTTTCGGGGCGTTGGGTCGTGGCCATTTTTGCGCTTTGGCGCGGACGCATCTTTTTTTTTCTCTCGGATAAATTTGCGCGAAAAATCCCACCCCCCCCTCATGGCCGACGGTCCAAGTTTTTTGGAGGTGTTTGGACTTTCCGGGCGATGCTTGGAGCACCTCGAGCCAACGAGCTAAAATTTTTTTAGCTAGGTAGTAAAAGCTATGGCCAGCTCCCCTTGTTGGAGTTCAGGATTCGGTTACGTGACGGGATACCGCTGAACTCGTTTCCCCCCCCCCCCCCCCCCCTACCGTTTCTCTTTTGGACATAATCGACAGGGGAGTTCGTTATTTTTAGTGTTGTTGAAGCATACCGTTTTTTCTCCCCATTTTTCTACTGCCAGTTTTTATCAACCCTTCGGAGTGATACCCCCCCGAAACTTGTCTTTTTTCGGTCACGGTAAAGAGTTTTCCCCCTGCCCGGGCTTAAGGAAGTACCTTACAATTCATATCTTTTGCACACTTTTTGTCCCAAGAATCAATGTTTTGCTTTCCCAGAGATGCTCGCGCTTTCCCCCGTCCTTTTTCCTCCCCCCAGAATCCCTACCCCTGTTTTTCCCCTTAAGATTTTTTTCTTCTGGTGGATGTAATGGTCCGCTCCCCCATGATTGAGTCCATTTGGGCCGCGCTTATCCCCTTCTCGTGAAGAAGTCTTATCGTGAAACACCTTAGTCTGGTCCCTGGCCTTTCCTCCTTCGTCCCCCCTTTCGGACCCGGAGCTCACTATCCTCCCCCTCCGGGCCGAAAACTGGTTTCTTTTTACTCCTTATATCAGATTGCTACATGTGCTGGTCTGTCCTGCGTCTTTCCTTTGTGGTGAGTTCATTCAGGATCCTTGCCCGGGATGAGTTTTTTTTTCCTACAGAGAGAGGGTTTTTTTTCGGTGACGGTGCTGTCATAGGTTTTTCGAAATTGTGTTTTTGACGGAGGAACCCATCCCATCCCTTCTACCTTTTCTCTTTTTGGTGATTCCCAGACAGACTCTCCTTGAACGTGGCGTGTAGCAAACTCCCGCAGCAAGGCAAAGTTCCTTTGCCTTTCCAGTTTATACCCGCTGTGACCCATCCTGCATTGCCCCCCCGTTCTTTTCTAATACCTGTCTGAAGTACTGCAGGTTTCCCCCCTCCCCCCGCGTGGTGAGCCCGCCCTGGCACTTTTTCTCCCTTTTTGTTTCCACCCCTGAGCCTTTACTTCTGCCAGGCTCCGACCCACCCTCGTCTTTTTTCCCTCCCTTATTTGACTTTCCTCAGGTTACCATAATTTACTCATGATCCACATGATTGCGTTCTCCTTTACCCGCTAGAAATGCTCCATCTTGCTGATCCCGGAACAGATGTTAGCTTCCCCCTTTTCTCCTCTTTGCCGTGCTGTGCCTGAGACGGTATCTTTTTGTAGCCCCCCCTTACCCCGAGAACCAAGTACCCCCCCATTACCGACGAACATCCCCCTTCCCCCCCGAAACCCTCAACCGACCCTGTCGAGTTTCCCCGACGAATCCTACCCACCATTTCCCTCTGAGTCCTAACGCAACCCACTGGTTCCTCCTCAAGGACTCCCCCCCCCCTTCATTGACGAGGTTTCTGGTCCCCCAACCCCCCCTCTCAAATCCAACCATGTTTTTGCAACCAACTTTTTTCCGAAAGATTGTCCCCGATAGCCAAGGGGTTGATTTTTGTCGTTTAGGTCGACCAACCACCAGTGTCAATTGGTTGACGGGTTGACGGGTCCCCCCCCCCCCCCAGATGCACTAATGAAAGCGCCCTCTCTTTCCTGAAGGAGAGGCACAGTACCTGTTATCTTTTGATTATTTTGCGAACAGTCAACTTTTTTTTTTTTTTTCACCCAAATTGTAAGGACTTTTCTGTTTTTTCTTTTTTCCGATGTAGCCCAACCCCTTTCCCTCAATGACTACCCCTTTTCGCTTTTTTTCGCTGATAACCCCCCCCTTTGAAGCCAAAACCTGCCTGCTGCTATATTCTGCCGCGATTGATGCCG
>Ga0179591_1345054_pt1 | contig 21150 bp, 28 predicted proteins | sample CZOMad2_1_08_16f_FD_182891 | JGI IMG/M metagenome (GOLD analysis project Ga0179591, IMG submission 182891) | Vadose zone soil fungal communities from Angelo Coast Range Reserve, California, USA - CZOMad2_1_08_16fungal (PacBio error correction) | ecosystem: Environmental > Terrestrial > Soil >... | reverse complement strand
TGGTCCTTCTTTTTTAGTTTTTTTTCCTCTTTGGCGCCCGCCGAGCGAGGATACTGAAGAAGAAAGAACTCTCCTCCCTTTTTTCAGGCCTTCCCCCCCCCCCCCGGCGAAAGAGAATAGAATCCCACAGGCTTTCCCCCTTCCCCCTCTTCCCCTTTCCACTTTGAGCTCCCCCCCCTCTTTCCTGTGGAAAAAGAAGGGAAATGGAAGATTTCCCATACCCCCCTTTTCCTCTTTTCCCCTTTTTCCCCCCCATCATCTTCTTTTTTTCCGTAAGAAGGAGCATAGAAAGAAAAGGAAAATTATACTTTTTTAAACTAGAAGGTGCGAACGGGTTCGCAGCGGGACTTTTTTTTCCCTCCTCATTTCCTACCCCCCCTTTTTTTCCTCCCGCACCGGCAAAAAAAAAGAGGGTTCGGCAGCTTCTCTTTTTTCTCTTTCCCCCCTCCCCCCTCTCTTTCTTTTCTCCCGAAGGATGAGAGAAAAGAGAGAATCGGTGGGCGACCTGCTCTTTCCTTTTCTCTTTCTCCCTCCGTCTTTTCCCCCCCCCCTTTTAGCCATGCAGGGAGGGGAAAAGAAAAGCGGAAGACCAGCTTTTCTTTCTCCCCCCTTCAAATCCCCCCTTTTTTTTTTGAGAAGATCTGTCATCGGAGGAAGTGATGGCCCGAGTTCTCGTCTTCTTTCTTCTCTTTTTTTCCGAATTTTCCTTCCCCACGGAACCGCGAACCTTTGATCCCCTCCTTTTGCTTTTTTGCGGGTTTAGAAAAGCCACGCGCTTGGCCTCTCCTTCGTCTTCCAATTCTGCCCTTTAGGTTTCTCGGAAGGAAGAAGAGAGAGGACTTCCCCCCAACCGTACCCTTTTTGGTTGAGGGGGGGGGATTCCTTCCTATTTTCCGCCCTTTTTTCCCCTTAACGGGAGAGAGACGAGGAATATTCTTCTCCCATTTCCTTTCCTTTCCCCCTTGATCTCCTTCAGAGCTCCCCCCTTTCTGGCTGGAAGTAAGGGAGGGAGCTCTTTTTCCTTTTTTCTTCCCCTCAGTGTCGGCCCCCCTTCTCCCTTTGAACCGGCCCCCCTCTTTCCTCTCCTTTTTTTTCCACCCCCCCTCGGAATTCGCGGGAATTCGTAGAGGACGGCGGATACGGCTCCCCCCTCTTCTTGGACTTCTTTTTTTTTCTAATGGCAGGAAAGGAGAGACGGGGGTTTTTTTCTCCTTCCTTTTCCGCTTTTTTCGAGACTTTTTCCTTTTAGTGTTCGTCAAAGAGGTAGAGGGAAGCCCCCCGCTGCCCCTTTTTTTCCTCCCAGACGAAGCAGGAATGGGGGTGTGAATTTCCCCTTCCCCCCCCCTCTTCCCCTCCTTCCCCGTTCTTAAGGAGAAGGGAGGTGGAAGTGGGGATATTCCGATCCTCCTTTTTTTTCCCCCCCCTCTCTTTTTTTCTTTTTTTCTGCGCGGAAGGAGAAGAGCTTTCGGCTGCCTGCCTCTTTCTTCTTTTCTTCTCCTTCCCCTTCCTCCTTCCCCTACCAGAATAATAGGAGAAATGGTTCGGCACGCTCTTTTCTCTCTTTCCACCTTCTCCCTTGATCCTTTTAAAGAAATTAGGCAACGACCGACCGGACCCTCCCCTCTTTTCTTTCCCCTTTCCTTTGCCTTGGAGTCTTTCTTTCCTCATCGTTGATCTAGGAAAGTGGAATATTCGGCGTCGAGTTCAACGGTTTCTCTTCCTTTTTTTCCCTTTTTTTTTCCCCTTTGTTATTTCCTATTCCTTTCTTTTTTCAGACCAATAGGGGATAGCAATGGGAATGGACATTGCCGGGTTTCTTTCTTTTTCTCTTTTTTGTCTTTCCTTCTTCCTAACCCTTTTCTCCTTTTCCGGTGCGCTGCAATAAAGATGTAGTGGATTAATGTGTGCTCTTTCTTTCCCCTCTCCTCTTCTTCCAATGACCTTCCTTCTTTTCATCGCGGCAGGAATAGTGACGGCCGTCCATCCCTCTCTTCCTTTCCTCTTCCCCGAACCTTTTTTTTTTTTCCTCCCACAGGAACACCGGAAGAAAAAGAAATAGGCGGAAATCTATCTTTTTCCTCCTCCTCTCTTTTTCCCCTCTGCCCTTTTTGAGTTCCCCCTCCCCCTCTCTGTGCTATACCCAAAAAAAGGAAAAGGTAGGGCCAGACGGAGGAGTGAAGTGGCCGTCCCCTCTTTTCTCCTCCCCCCCCCCCCCCCCACTCCTTGTTTTTTCTTTAATGATGCAGAAATGAGGAAAGGAAAGAGAAAGAATGAGAGAGCACTGACATCTTCTCCTTTTTCCTTTCCCCGTCTCCGAGCCTTTTTCACTTCCCTTCTTCCCACGCCGTAAAAAGAGTAGAGAGGGGCCTTTTCCCCTTCCCCCCCCCCTTCCCCCCCCCCCCCTTTTTTCTTATCCAGAAGAGAGAAATCTCGATAATCACCCCCTTTCTCCTTTTTTTCTCCCCTTTCCGGATGGCGAGAGCAACAGTGAACTCGACGCCGAAATAGTCCCCCTTTTTCTTTTTCCTTTCTTTGTTTTCTTTTCTTTTCACCCCTCAACGTTCGGAAGCCGGAGAAGAAGTCGTTCGGTCTTGTTCTTCTGGCTTTTTCTTGATCTTCCTCTTCCCGAACCTTGCGCGGGCAGAAAAAGCGGATCCGGGTGGAGTATTCCCCTTTTTTTTTCTCCCTTTTTTTTCTCCTTTCATTTCCCGATGCTCCCCTCCCCCCCCCTTCAGCCGAAAGGAGATGTAGAAGTAAGAGCAGGCCTCTCCCCTCCCCTCACCCTCCCCTTTCGTGTCCTTTCCTTTTCCCCCCTGACCCAAGCGACGGCGAAAATAGGAAAGTCGACAGGAAGTTCGGGCACTTTTTTTCCCTTTTTTTCCCCCTCTCCTTTGACTTCTTCTTCTCCCAGGCGGAAAAGAGAATAGGCCATCTACCCCCTTCCCCCTCTTCACCCCCCCCTTACCCCCCCCCTGAAACGAGATAGAGAAGGAAAGTAAAAACCCCGTCGCTTCCTTTTTTTTTCCCTCTTTTCATGGTTCCCTTTTTCCGGGCTGGTCGCTCCAAATTCAGGAGCAAGTAGAAGAAGGCTCTGACTCCCCTTCCTCCCCTTTCTTGCTCTTTTTTTTTTCCCCTCTGCGTCGTATCGTGACGAAAATTTATAGGTGTAGAAGACGAAGACGTCTTCTTCTTTCCCCTCCTCCCCTTTTTTCCCTTCCTTTCCTCCGGTTCCTTTCTTTCCTTCCGCTCGCAGAGGGGAAGTAGGGCGAGGCATCTTTCCCCCCTCCTTCCCCCCCCTCTCCCCCCTCCCCATCTCTTTTCTTCCTTTCTTCGAAAGAAAGAGAGGATAGTCGTTTCTTCTTCTCTCCCTCCCCCCCCTTTTCCCCGACTTCCCTTTTTTCTTTTTCCTTGCAGGTCGAGCTTGCAAGAGAGTGGAATGGGAGACCTTTCCCCTCTTTCCCCTTCCCCTTCAGCTTTTTTTTTTCCTTTTTTCAGCGTCCAGTATTCGTGGAACAAGCCGACCTTTTCTTTTTTTTTCTTTTTTTTTCCTACCCTCCGATGACAGATATTCGTCAAGCGCAGGGTGCGATGACGTTGCCTCCCTGCCTCTTTCCTTCCCCTCTGTGTCGGCCGCTGGGGCGTGACAAGAAATGAATGGAATGGTCATAATCCTCCCCCTTTTCCCCCCCCCCCTTTTTTTCCCACCTTGAGAGCATAATGAGGCGGAATAGGACATATCTCTCATTTTCACTTTCCCCTCTCTTACTGAGCCCCCCCCTCAGGAGGAGAAAAGCCTTTTTTTCCTTTCTTCTCTTGGGTTGGGGGGGAGTGTTGTGATAAGGGACGATATTCATTTCTTTTTTCCCCTCCTTTTTCCTTCCGCTGCAGAACTCGTTGCGCAACTGCGCGACCCCCCCCCCCCCCCTTCTCTGCTCTTCCTTTCCCCCTTGTAACCCCCCCCTATTTCTCGATATAGTAAGAAAGGGGATATGGGAAATAGGAAAATTTTTTCTCTCCCCCCTCTTCCCCACTACTTCTCCTGTCCCTCTCCTATAGTGGGGAGAAAGGCTGCTCCTTTTTTTCGTCCCTCCCCCCCTTTTTTGTCTCCCTCCCCCCCCCCTGATGGAAGAGAGAAAGGACTACCCCCTCCCCCTCCCTTGCGGTTTTCCCTATCTACTTTCCTGTGACTGATAGGCGGAGAAAAAGAAGATGGGCCGGGCGCTTATTTCCCCCCCTCCTAAATGAGGAAAGGAATGTAGAGCTCTCCCCCTTCCCCCTATGAACCCTTCCCCCTTCATGGGGAGAAGAAGGAAGAGCTTGGGTGGTTGAAGGGAGACGAGGACGCCCTTTTTTTCCCCCCCTCCTTGCTCTCCCCAAGACCCCCTCTCCTTTCTAAAGGGAGAAAATTATGACTCCCCCTCTTTCCCCCCTTTTACTTTTTTTTTCCCCCATTTCCCCCCCCTTCCATTAGAGGAATTAGTAAGGAAGGAGGTCTTCTCCCCTCCCCCTCTCAGAACCCCTTCTCCCCCGAAGAAGGAGAAGATGGCAGCCCTCCCTTCCCTCGCCGTTTCCCCACGATAGAGAGGGAGAGGCGTTCTCTCCCTCTCCCTTTTTTAGTGTTCCCTTTCCTTCCGAGGGTGGGTGCCGCTTGGTCCCCCCTTCCTCCCCAATTATGGGAAGCCGAAGAAAGAGGGCCAGCCAGTGCCGACGGCTGCTGTGTCCTTCTTTCCTTTCTTTTCCTTCCCCCCGGGCTTTTTCCCCTCCCTTCCCCGGGACCACGCCAATCTCGATTAGGCCTTAGACGACCCCCCCTTTCCCTCGTCCACCCCCCTCCCCCTCCCCCCCTTTTTCCCCTTTAGGAGACCCCCCAGGCCAACCGTGAAGGCAACGTATTGCTTCCTCCCCCCCCCCTCCTTCCTTTCCCCCATCCCCCTCCTTTCCACGCGCAAGTTATGAGGGGAGGATGATGTTCAACTATCACCTCCTTTTTCCCCCCCTTTCTTTCCCCCTCTTTTTTCAACCCCCCGTTGTGAGTATTGAGGAAGCGTCGCAGGGGCCCTTTTTTCTCCCTTCTTCGTCCTCTCTATTCTCCTTCTTTTTTCACGGTTGCTCGCAGAAATAGGATGAAGTCTAGTGTTCGCCGACATTTTTTCTTTCTCCTTCCTCCCCCCTCCCCCCCCGTTTCCTTTTTTTTTCCTTGTGTGAGGTCCGACCAATCGGGCTAGATGGAATGCCCTTTCGGCATCCTGGTCTTCCCCCCCCTTTTTTTCTTCCCTTTGCCGCCCTTTTCCCTTTCCCTTTCTACCGGTGCCGGTGCGAGAAATACAATATGTCGTGCGCATCCTTTCCCCTTTCTTCCCCCCTTCTTCCCCTTCACGAAATGAGATTTGGATAAAAAGTAGAAGGGATAATAGAGGCAGGGCATAGTGGTGACTTCCCCTTTTCCCCTCCCCTTTTCTTTTTGCTCACCCACCGCAGATCAGAGCAGGAAAGTATGGAGGGAGAAAACGAGGAAACACCTTTTCCCCTTCTCCCCTTTTCCCTCCCCTTTTTTCCCCCCTCCTTTTGTTTCCTTTTTTTTCTTTCCCTCCTGTGTACTAGTGTGAGGAAAGAAAGAATTTTCCCGGTATGGGGTCACCCCCTTTCTCTAAACCCTTTTTCCCCTCTCTTTCCTCTCGTGACGGCAGTAAAGATGAATGACGACGTGGATCGCGTGCACTTTCCCTTTTCCTCTTTTTCGCCCCTTTTTTCGCACATTTTTTTTTCCTCTTTTCCCTTCTGGTGCAGGCCCGGACACCGGGCGAGAAAACGAGAGGGTGAAGGCGGCCAGCGGCGCCATGACTTCTCCCCTTTCCTTCTTCTTTTTTTTCTTTCTTTTCTTTTCCCCTTATTTCTTCCCCTTCACTTTTCCCCAGACGCGCGCAATAGAGATAAGACAAAAGTGACGAGGGGATCTCATTACCCCTCCCCCCTTTCTTTTTTTTCCCCTCTTCTCCCTCTTCCCCGTTGTTCCCCCCCCCTCTTCTTCCTTTTTCCCCGATGATGACAGCATTGCGAAGCGTAATGTGAACGAACAGGAGACGATTCTCATAACGTCACACTTTCTTCCCCTTTTTTTTTTCTTTTTTTTTCTTTCCCTTTTTCCCTTCTGCAGGATCTTTCCCTCCTTCCGCCGCGAAGAAAATGGAGAGTGAAAACCAGGCTCGGAGTATTCCTTTTTCTCTTTCCCCCCCCTCTTTCCCTTTTCGATCTTTCCTCCTTCTCCTGCCGGCAGCCGAAAGAGATGTGCACGTCCGCGCAGTCCTTTCCCCTTTCTCCTCTTCAATCTTTTTCTTTTCTGCGCGGCATCGACAAAAGGAAAGCGAAGGCGCACCTCGGGCCATTCTCTTTCTCTTTTTTCCTTCCCTTCTCTTCTGGCCCTTTTTTCCTAACACGGAAAGGAGAATTAGGCGCCAACGTCCTCCCTCCCCCCCCTTTCTCCTTTTAATTTTTTTCTTTTCCCTTCGGCGCTGCCGCCAGGCACAGAAGGAGTAGATAAGGGAATTCCAGCGGCGCCGTTTTATGCCGACTTCCTCCTTCCCCTCCCCCCCCCCCCTCCCTTTTTCTTTGGTCCTCCCCTGGTCGCCAAGAGTAGATAGTGAGAAAATTTATAGTTGAGACTACCCCCTCTTCCCTCAGCCCACTTCACGGCCCTCCCTTCACGTGCAACAAGAAGAAGGGAAGGAGGAATAGAAGATTTTTCCCCCCTTTCCCTGACTCTTCTAATCTTTTTTTCCTCTTTAGAAATACGCGAGGAATAGAGGGGAGGGTCCTCCCCTCTTTCTCTCCCCTCTTCTTCCTTTCCCCCTTTCCGTTCCTTTTTTTCTGGGCACCGCGCTTAGAATCCCCACAGCACGGTAGCACGCGCGACAAACTTTTTTTTCTTTTTTCTTTCGCTTTTTTTTTTCCCCCCCCGCCGACATGGACAGATTTAAAAGAGAACGCGGATGAAGATATCGCTCCCCTTTTTCCCCCTTTCTTCTCCCGTCCTTTTTTTTTTTTTCCCACCTTTTTTTTCTCCCCGAGTTCGGCAGAGGAAGAAAAAGATGGTAGGACGCTGGGAGTGTCCGTCCTTCTTTTTTCCCTCCCCCCTCCACCCCCCTGGCATTCCTTCCAAAACCGCGTCGCGCTGAGAGATGGAGCGAGAATAATGAGGTGGTGCCCCCCCTCCCTCTTCTTTTCTCCTCTCCCCCCTCCTGATGAGAGAAAAGAGAGGACAGATGTACTCCCCTTTTCTGGTTGCTCAGAAGATATTAATGGACAAATAGCATTGCCGGTCTTTTTCTTTTCTTTTTTTTTCTTTTCCCCCCCCTTCCCCTACTTTTTTCCTTCCCCTTCGCTGACGGAGTTCTGTCATCGGAGGAATTGGAGGGGCACGAGCTCGATATCTTCCCCCCCCCCCCCCCTTTTTTTCTTCCGTTTCGATCCGCCATGGACAAAGGGCCGTCGCACCTTCTCCTCTTTTTTCTCCTTTTTTTTTTCCGGCTCTCCTCTCGACCGCCCGACAAGCACCGGAATTATCGAGACCTTTCTTTTTTCTTCCCCCTTCTTTCCCTTCCTTTCTAACTTTCTTTCTTTTCTGCGCGCGGCGTTATTGCTACTCCTTCCCTTCTCCTTTTTTCCTTCCCAACTCCCTTCCCTCGGCCCGAGGAATGGCTGATCGCGCCGGTCGTCTTTCCCCTAGTGCCCCCTCCGCGACGGGCTTCGTTCTTCGAAACGAGAAATGGGCTTTTTCCTTCTCTTCCTTCTCTTTTCCCCTCCCGTTTCCCCCAACGAGGAATTTAGAGGAATTAGTCGAGGGACGGAGGCGCTACGGCTCCCTTTCCTTCTCCTTTCCCCCCCTTTCCCTCCTTTCCGAGAGGAAGAGGTATAAGGGCAGGAAACGGCTCTCCTTTTTCTCTTTTTCCCTCCCCCCTGGTTTCTCCCCTCCCCTCTTTCTTTTTTTTCGTCACCTGGTTAGAGGAAGAGAGTGGTGAAGATGGGCCGTCCTTCCTTCCTTCCTTTCCTCCTCCCCGCCATAGGCAAGAAAGTGAAAGAAGGAATGAGAAGGGAAGAGGGGTGAGAAGGCGGGTTTTTTTCCCCTTTTTCGTCCCTCCCCCCTTTCCAAATCCTTTTTTTTTCCCGATGTAGAGGATCTCCCCCTCGCCTTTCCTCGGTTTTCTTTGACGGAATCGGAATTAAGGGAAGTTAGCAGGCTTTTCACGCCGCCCCTCCCTTTTTCCCTTCTCTCTTTTTTTTCCTTTTTTTCTTTATTCTTTCCTTCCCTAACGCAATTTTTCAAGAAAGAAAGAAAGGAAGTATTAGCCGGCTTCCTCCCCCTCTTCTCTCCTGCTTCTCTTGTTCTTCTTTTTTTTTCTTCTTGAATCACGTTTGCTCTCTGAAATTTGAATAGGTAGGAGTCGAGTTAACGGTTGATAGCGCCCTCTTTCCCCTTCTTTCCCTTTTTCCCCCATTTCTTTTGATTCCCCCCCCTTTTTCTTCTTTTCCCTGAATGGCCCTTGCCGGAATACATGATAAGAAAAGGACTAGAGAAGCTGTGGACGGCGTGGGGGTCTCCCTTCTTTTTTTTTCCCCCTCTTTTTAGCTTGGAAGAATGGCAATCAATCTGTCGTGCGCCTTCCTTCTTTTTTCTTCCTTCCCCCTCCGTCTTTTTCTTTTTTTCAGTCGCGATTAAGAGAGGAAGGAAGAGGAAGGGGCCTTTTTTCTTCTTCTCTTTCTTTTTTTCTTTCTTGCAAGTTTTTTTTTTTTTTTTTCCTGGACCCGAGGAAACACCGGGCAAGCAAAAAGAGAGGAGGCAAATCTCTGCGTTTCCGCCTCCTCGTGTTGTCTTCTTTCTCTTTTTTTTTTCGTTCCCCCTGTTTTCCCGGACAGTTTTTCGCTTTTTTTGCGAGACACAAAACAACGACAAGGTCGGCCAGCCCCTGTCTTTTTTTTTTTTCTCCCTGATGACTTTTTTTTCCCTTCCTGCGCCCGCGTAAGGCTGCCGCAATGGGCCCGGAAAGCGCCAGTCATGTACTTCTCCCCCTTCTCTACCTTTCTTCTTTTTTCTTTCCCCCCCCCGACAACCCCTTTGACTCCTTTTCACCTTTTTCTCCAAGAAGGCAAAGAGTAGAGAGGAAGGGATGAGAAGGATGCAGGCAAGGTCCCCCTCCTTTTTATTTTGGCTTTTGTCGTTTGGGAATAAAGAAGAGCGCAATCGCGGTATCCCCTCCCCTTCTTCTTTTTTTTTTACCCCCCCCTGTACTTCTTCCCCCCCTGTGGGGGGGGAGCAAAAGTGCCCAATAGAAGAAGAAATAGAAAAGGTAAGAAGATGCAAAGATATTCCCTTCTCCTTTCCCCTCTCCCATACCCCTTCCCCCTTTTTTCCGGTCCTTTTCTTCCTAAATTGGAGGTAGGAAGGAAGGGAGATTTTTTCTTTTTTTTCCCCCCCCTTTTTCCCTTTTCCCTCCCCCCCTCCCTTCAGAGTTTCCCCTTTTTTTTCCTCACGTGGTAGGAATCCGATTGGCCGTAAAATCAAAGAAGTTGAAGATATCTGCAGGAAGCCTACATCTCTCCTTTTTCTTTTCTTCCCATTTCTTACTTGGACCCCTCTCTTGGCGTGGTCTGGAGTCGCGACGGAATAGGAAAAAAGGAAAGAGCGGACGCCACCTTCTTCCCCCCCCCCCCCTTTTTTTTTTCTTTTATCCTTTCTGGGAGGAGAAGGAAGGAAAAGAGGAAACGCATCGGCCTGCGAAACCTTTTCTTTCCCCTTTTTTTCCCCTTTTTTCCCCCCCCCCGATCCCTCTCGGACCGTCAACAAAAGTAGAGAAGGGAATGAAAGATTATACCTGCCTCCCTTTTCTCTTCCCTTCCTTTTCCCCCCTCCCCTTTCTTTTTGGCAGCGAATTAAGAGTTAGGTAAAGGGAGTGAGGGCGATGAGTAAATTCTTCCCCCCTCCCCTTTCCTTCTTTTTTCTCCGACCCTTTTTCTTCTAGCCCAGCCGAAAAGTAAAGAAAGGGAAGGACGAGTCGGCCCTTCCCCCCTTTCTTCTTCGTTTTTTCCTCTTCATAGGAAAAGGTCTGGAGGAGAATAGGTAAGACTCCTCGACTCCCCTCCTCCCCCCGAGCCCTTTTTTCTCCGCCGAGAGAGTAATAATAACGCGAAATTCACTTCCTCTTTCCCTCTTCTCTTTCTTTCCTAGACAATGGCGAACAGCGATCTTTTCCAACCCCTCACCCTCCTGATCAAAAGGGTGGAGGAAGTGGGAATGGCTCCCTCCTCCCCTTTTTCCCCTCAGAACCCCTCGAACGGATTGAAGATATAGAGATAGGGACCATTTCCCCCCTCTTTCTCCCTCTCCTTTTTGAAGTCCCCCTCTTTTTTAAGCGTTAAGACCAGCCTGGTAGGAAAGATGGGAGATGGAAAAGAACTGCATGGGCTATTTCCTCCTCTCCCTCTTCTCCCCTCCCCCTTTCCCCTCCGATTCTTTTCTTTTGGATCGGCCAAATCTATATATTTGTAATACTAATAAGTGGTTGTTGTTGAGAGAGAGGACGAGGCCCCCCTTCTCTTTTTCTCCTCCCTTTTTTTTGCTTCTTTTTTTTGTTGATAAGGGCTCTTTTTTTTCTTTTTTTTTTCTTTCTCGGCTTTTTTCCCCCCCCTTACGCGCGGCCCGTCATAGAACAGGCGCTTGACGGAAGAATGCCTATCTTTCCTCCCCTTCTTCACTCCTCCCCCCCCCTCCCTTCCTTTTCCACGGAATAATGGAATGAGAAATGCCCACTTCCCCCTTCTCCCCCTTCCTCGTTTCCTCCTCCCGGGTAGCAAAATGAAACGCCCCTTTCCCCCTCTCATTTTATCGATACTGGAGGAAGTGATGGATGGTCTTCCTTCCTTGACTTCCTCCGCTTTTCAGGCGGTAGTTATAAGAGATAGAAATAAGCACATTCTTACTTCCCTCCCCCCTCCCTCTCCCCCATCAGAGGCATAGGGAGCGCCGTGACTTCCCCCCTCTTTTTTTTTTTTTTTTTCGTCCCCCCTCGTTCCCTCCTTCCCTTCCCCCCTCCCCGACGGATTAGTATTAGAAAAGAGAAATGGGCGGCCCTTTTCTCTTTTTTTTTTTTCCCCGCCTCTTTTCGCTTTTCTTTCCTTCGGCTACGGCAGCCCGAGGAATTATGGAGAGAAGAAGGATGGGACTGGAGCAGCGTCTCCCCCTCTTTTCTTTTTTTTCCCTCTTTTTTTTTCCTTTGTTTTTTTTTTTTTGATTTTTTTCTCCTTTCTTTGGCGCCGAAGGAGAAGGTGAGTGTTCGTCAACCTCCCCTTCTTTTTTTTTTTCCCCTCCCCGCTTCTGAAAAGAGAAGAAGAATGGGAAGCCGCCTCCCCTTCCTTTTTTTCGCGCCCGTCCCCCCTCCTTTGTACTTCCCCCCTTCCTTTATGCCGTAGACGGAAAGGTAGATTTTTTTCTTTCTTTCTTGCCCCCTTCCCTCGGTTTTCCCCCCTTTCCCTCCGTTCGCCAGGGCTCTTTGCAGCCGATCCATACCAGGACTACTCGGAAAGCCCTTTTTTTTTTTTCTTTTTTTTTTTTTTTCCTTTCCTTTTTCTTTCACGCCCGACGAAACGAGTCTTCGCCGGCTCCGCCTTTTCTTTCTTCTCCCCTTTTTTCTCCTCCCCCCCTTTTTTTTCCCGTTCCCCCTAAACCCCCCCCTTCTTCTCGCGCAATCGGTTCCGTATAGTTGTTAGAAGAAAGACGTGGCTTCCTGGAGGATGCCTCGTTCCCCCCCCTTTTCCCTCTCTCCCGAAAACCCCCCTCCTGACCTTGCCGGCATAATGATAATAAAAGGGAAAATCGCGAAGAGGTGGACGGGTTTTTTTCTCCCTTTTTTCCCCCCTTTCCCTTCTTTCAGACTTTCCCCCCTTTCTTCGCATTAAGCTGGCGAGAGTTTAAGGGAAAATGGAGGAAGCCTGACCTCCTTTTTTTATTTTCTTTCTTTCCCTTTTTTTTCCCTAGATTCTTTTTTTCTTTCCTTCCCTGTCTCTCCGGCTGGACAAGAAATGGGTAGTTGGTTGGGTATAGAGGACCAATGAACTGTTGTCCTTTCTTTCCCCTCTTCCCCCCCCCTTCCTCCTGGGTTTTTTTTTCCCTCTAGATGGCCGCCGCTAGGGAGTTGGAGGCCGGGTTTTTTTTTTCTCTTCCCCTCCTCCTCCCCCCCCATACCCCCCCCCCCCCCCACGACCATGTCGGGCCAGCCGGAGAGAGTGAGGACGTAAAGATGCCTGCCGCGATGTTATTTTCGGTCCCCCTTCTTTTTCTTTTCTTCTTAGGTTCCCCTTCCCCCCTTTTCTCCCGGATTGATGGCCAGAAGAACGGCCAAAGGTCCGCGACCCTTTTTTTTCTTCTTCTTTTTTCCCCCCTTTTCCCGTCAACTTTTTCTTTTTATGAGAAGGATGAAGGAAAGGGCCATTCCCAGGCCCTCTCCTTTTTCCCTTCCCTTCCTCCAACTCCCCCTTTTCCTTTCCGGCCCCTTCCCTTCCCGATGGCGCGAGCAACAGTGAAATAGAAGAAGAAATAGGCAAAGTTAGTCATGAGCAACCCTCTTCTTTTTTTCCCTTCTTTTTCCTCCCCCCTACCTTTCCTCCCTTTTCGTTTCGGTGGGAGTGAAGAAATTGAGGGTAGGCCGGCCCCCCCCTTTTTCCCTCTTCCAACTTTCCTTTTCTTCCTGGTAGGGAGCGCGGAACAAAGCCTGCGGAACGGGGCCTTCCTTCCTTTCCCTTTCCGCACTCTCCCTCGCAGGCCGCAGGAAATAGAAAGGTAGTCGAATGTGGCATAATCTCTCTTTTGTCCCCCCTTTTTTTCTTTCCCTTCTCGCCCCCCCCCCCTTCAGTTTCCTCTCCCCTTCCCAGTAGAAGGAAGGAGGGAAAGAGGAGGGAAGAGAGGTGTCTTCCTTTTTCCTTTTCGATTTTCCTTTGGACCCCCTTTTCCCCGTCTAGAAAAAAGGGGAAGAAAAGAACGGGCGAATTTTCTTCTCTCCCCCTTCCACTTTTGACCTCCCCCCCCACGTCGCGACGGGAATGAAAGGAGAAGGAAGATAGGAATGGAGGAGCTGAAGACAGGTCCCTCCCCTTCCCCTTCTTTTTTTCCCTGCCTTCCCCCCTTCCCGGTCCTTTTTTTTTTTTTTCGCGGAAAGGAGAAAGAGGAGGAGAGGCAGAAAATTGAGAGGTGTCGACGCCCGGCCTTTTTTTTTCAATTTTTTTTTTTTGCGCGTACGACAGGAAAGAAAACCGACTTTATTCTTTCTTCCGTCTTCTTCCCTTCCCTGATTTTCCTTTCCCTCGCCTGGGGAATGCATGTATAAGAATGGAGGATGGAAGCTTCTCTTTTTTTTTTTTTTACTGTTTCCTTTCCGATTTTCTTTCCCTCCCTTTCCGCAGGTAGAGAGAAGTGAACGGTGAGGTTTTCCCCTTTTCTTTCCCCCCGGACGCTTTCCCTGGTTTTCAAGAAAAAAGAAGGTAGCCACGCTCTCCCTTTTCCCCTTTTTCTTTTCGAACCCCTTTTCCTTTCCCTTTAACAAGAAGGAAAGAGGAAGAGTTCCCAGATCCCTTCTCTCCCCTTTTCTACCCCTTTCCCGTCCCCTTTCCCGCGGTGAGAGGAAGGGAATAGCGCAGTTTGCCTCCTTTTTCTCGTACTCCCCTTTTTTTTTCCCCGAACGAAAGGAGATGTAAATGAAGATCTTCCTTACTTCCCTTTTTTCTCCCCTTTTTTCTTCTCCCCCCTCCTCGCATCCCTTTTTTGCCTCGCCATCTAGAGAGGGGCATCTCATCGTGTTGTTTTTCCTCTTTCTCTTTTTTTTCAGCTCTTCCCCAGCGCGCAGCAGGAGAAGAGTTCGGTGCTTTGCCTCTCTTTTTTCCCTTCTTTTTTTTCAGGTCCTTTCCCGCGGGAAAAGAACAAGCGGCTTTTTTTTCCCTTTCCGGCCTTTCCTGCCCCGGAAGAGCAACGGCGCTTGGCCCCTCTTTTTTTCCCTTCTCTTTTTTTTTTCCTCTTTCCTCGCTTTCCCCGGGAAATCGGAAAGGGAGGATGGTGTCACGAAAATCCTGTCCTTCCCAAGGAAGAGGAAAATGTGATAGAGAGTGGCGACCGGCTTTTTTTTTCTCTTCTCTTCCTCCCCCCCCCATTTTCTTTTACCTGACCGACCGCACCGGAAATATAGCTAAATGGCGGACGTTTTCTTTTTTTCCCCCTCCCCCCCAAACCTTCCGCGAGGTATTATAAGAGCTCGCATCCGCCATGATGTTCTTTTCTTTCCTACTCTCCGGGTACCTCCCCTTTTTCCCGCCGGAAGATTAGAGGTGAGTGAAGGAGAGACCTTCCCCCCTTTTTTAGTTTTCCCTCTCCTGCTCACGAGGAGAAGCTGGCGATTTAAGAATAGAAAGAAAGAAAGTGAACAACGCGGAATTCTCCTTCTTTTTCTTCTTTTCTCTTTTTTTCTTTCCCTTCTCTCCCCTTTTTTTGACTTTTCTCCCTCCATGCCGAGCGGGAGGTATAATGGAAGGCCCACGGCGATGACTTGGGGGTGGAATTTCTCGTTTCATTTTCTTTTTTTTTTGAATGGCGCCGGCTTTTTTTCTCGAAGAGGAGTGGTGAAGATGGGAGGACGGGCGAATTACCCATCTTCTCTCCTTTCCCCCCCTCTTTTTTCCCCTTCTTCCCTGCAGCCCTTCGCCGGGAGCTAGGAAGTGGGGAGATGAAGAGAAGAACGAAAGACCCACTCCCTCCCTTCCTCCTTTTTTTCCTCCTTTCTCGGGACTTTTCCTTTTTTCTGTCGGAACGTATGGGAGTGGACGGGCCCTTTTCCCTTTTTTTTTCCTTTCCCTCTCCCCCCCCCTCGCAAGGTTCTGAGAGGAGGATGATGGAACGAGCATGTCGCCCCCTTTTTTTTCACCCCCCCTCCCCCCCCCCTAATCTTTTTTTCCCTAACGTGTGCGTTATGAGAACGTAGAAGGGGAGGGACAGACGCGACGCAATTCCTCCCCCTCCCCTCCCTTTCTCTTCAAGCTTCTTTTCCCGGTGACAGAGTGGATTTATGGAGGATGCCTCGGTCACCTCTCTTCTTCCTTCCCTCCTGAGGAATGGCACAATTTGAGGAATCATGCTCATACCCGTCCTCTGCTCTTTTTTCCCTTTTTTTCTCTCCTCCTCCCCTGCGTTTCTTTTTCCCCCCCCCCCTTCGTGCGCCTCATGCTGGCGAGTTTCCGGGCCCATGCTGCAGGCCTTTTTTTTTTTTCTCTTTTTCTCCTTCTCATAGTCCTTTCTGGCCCGACCGTCGTTGGTTTGGGTATAGAGGAAAGGAAAGCAGATGCAGAGCGGAAAGGGTCTGGCGGGGGCCCGCCCCCCTCTTTTTTTTTTTTTTTCTCTTCTCTTTTTTTTCCCCCCCGTGTGTTTCCTTTCTTTTCCTGTTTCCTCGTTGCGAGCCCGCCAGACTTGCAGAGAGGCATAGGAGTTCAGTGCCGCCCCCCTTTTCCCCTTCGGGACAGCCGGAGAGCGTGAAGGAAGTAAAGAGGCCATGAAGAGATGATAGCGACTTTCGCCAACTCTTTTTCTCTTTTTTTTTCCTCTCCTCCCTTCCCCCCCGTCGACCCTCCCTCCTCCTTCCTTCTCACCGGCACGAGGGCAAGCGAAAAAAGGAGGGGTGAAGGCGGCCGCTTCCCCCTTCCCCTTTTCCCCCTGCCTTTCATTTCCCCCCCCCCTTTCCTTTTTCCATTCCCAGGCGAGCACGATTGGTCGGGAAGAAAGAAGAGCGCAATCGCGATCAGCCCCCCTCTTCCCCTTTTCACCCCCCCTTGACTCTCCCCTCCCGCCGAATAGGAAAAGTGGAAGAGAGAAAAGATGATGACAGACTTGAGCATCTTCCTCCTTCTCTTTCCCTCCCTTCCCCCCGTTCTGAAGCTCCCCGCTTTTTTTTTTTTCCGAATTGAGGTAGGAAGGCAGGGAGCTTCTCCCCCTCCTCTCAAGCCTTCCCCCTTCTCCGGTAGTCATGTAGGGTTAGGAGGCAAAGCCTTCTTCCCCCCCCCCTTTTTTCCTTTGCCCCTCCCCTCTTTCAGCCTCTTCGCGGGACATCAGAAAGGTAAGTCGAGGCATAATCGAGACTGTCCTTTTCCCCTTTCCCCTTCCCCGTCTTTCAGGCAAGTCGGGAAAGGTGGAGATGGACGGCAGGACTTACAATTTCTCTCTTTCCCCTTCTCTTTCTCCCCCCCCCTTCCGGAAGATTTTCTTCCCCCCCGGCTGACAGAAAAAGGGACCGGAGCATTTCCTTTTCCCCCTGGCGATGAGAGCAGGGAACCGTCCCCACCCCCCCCCCCTTTTTTTTTCTCCCCTCCCTTTTTCGATGATCCCCCCTACCCCTGGGCGGCCTTAGGCAGCCGGCAGAGAAGAAGGCCGCGAATTTCCGCGTGTTGGTCCCTTTTTCTCTTTCTTCCCTTTCCCAAGCTTTTTTCTCCGACGAAGCGTCGGCGGAGGGTCGAGCCCAGCCGCCAGTCCCGCCGGGGTCCCCCTTTTTTTTCCCCCTGCCCCCCCCCCTTTTTCGCCTCGCCGAGGCGTCGGCTCGGGTCTTCCTTCCTTTTAGTTTTTTCTTGGCTGCGCTCGTAGAAATACCGCGCGGCCTCGTCGGTTCCCTTCTTCCCTTCGTCCTAATGAAGAGAAAGGAACGTCAGCCAGTCTTTCTCTTTTCTCATTTCCTTCCTGCACCCTTTTTTTTCTTCTTTTCTGCTTTCCCCTAATCACACAGCGTAGAAAAGATAGAATAAAAGTGAGAGGAATGGGCCTTTCTCTCCCTTTTTTTTCCCCCCTTTCCTCCCCACCCCTCCCCCCTTTCTCCGGGGAGTGGACGATATAGAGATAGGGAAAATAAATTCCGCCGATGACCTATCCCCCCCTTTTTTCCCCTTCTTCTTCTCACCTTCGTCCTCCCCCCTGGTAGGAAGCCTGGGCGTGGCCCCCCCCTTTTTTCCCCTTCACCCTAGTCTCTTCTCCCCCTTTCCCCTTTTCACGCACAGGAAAAACGAGTCAGAAGATGCGCGCGGGCGCTCCTTCCTTCTTTTCCCCCCCCCTCCTTTTTTCTCTCCCCCTCCTTCCAGGCTGAAAGAGGAGAAGAGGGTTGCCGTCCCTTTTTTTTCTTTTTTTTCTCTTAAGACCTTCCCATCAGGGAGAGGGCCCCTCCCCGACAATTCCCCCCCCCCCTCTCTCCCCCCTTTTTCTTCCTTTCCTCACCCGGCGCTTGAAGGAAAGAATATGTAATAGGAGGAATTGATTTCCTTTCCCCTCTCTTTTTTTAACCTTTTTTTGGATCCCCCCTTCCAGATGGAAATGAAAAGGAAAGAGAACATTGATCTTTTTTTTTTTTTTTTTTTTTTCTCTTTTATTCGAGAGATTAGGCAAGATTGCATCTCTCCCCCCCTTCCTTTACCTCCCCCTGAATTTTGAGGAAGGAGGATTTCTTCTCCCCCCTCCTGGTGAGGGAGAAGAGCTCGCAATCCGCCATTTTATTCTCCCCCTTTTTTTTTCTTCCTTTCCATTGCTCTTTTTTCCCCTTTCCCCTTTCAGAGAGAAGAAGGAAGGATTAGGGTTTCTTTCTTCTTCTTTCCCTGATGTTTCTTCCCCTCTTTTTCTCTTTCTTCGACAACGAGAAATGGGAGACCACAGACCCTCCTTTTCCTTTCCCCTCGTTTACTTTTTTTTTTTTTCCTTGCTGCGGAATTATGGAGAGGAAGAGGCTGGGTTTCTCTTTCGCCCCCCTACCCTTCCCTCCTTTTTGGACGGTACGGCGAATCGCGCGGGTCGAGGCCCTTTGTTCCCTTTTTCCTTTTCGTCACTTCTTCGTTTTTTACCCCTTCCTGACCTTTCTTCCTCCTCGCATAGGAAAGAAAGTGCCCTTTTCCCTTTCCTCTTTTGAGCCTTTTTTTCGATGCGCGCCGACGCAAGACAAAGAAAATCTCGACTATTCCCCTTCTTCTTTTCCTCTTCCCTGAGTACATGTCCCCTTCGTTTTCCCCCTTTTGGTGAGTGGAAGGAATAGGATTAATAGAAGTTAGCAGGCTTTGCTCTTTCTCCCCTTTCTTCTCACGCTCCCAGCTCTTATTTTCCCCACCTCATGAGAATAGAACGGACGGCCCTTTTTTTCCCCCCTTTTCCCCTCTTTTTCTTTTTTTCCTCCCCTTTTCATCTTTTTCTCCTTCCCTTTTGCGTGAACATGAAGAATGAGAAAAGGAGTAATAAATAGTTGATATTATGAACTTTTTTTTTTTTTCATTTTTTTCTTCTCTTCTCCCCTTCCCCTTTCCTTTTTTCTAAGCCTCTTTCCCCTTCCCCATCTTATAAGAGATTGAATAGGATGGAGTACGTGACCACTCTTCCTCCTCCTTTCTCTCCTCATTTCCCCCGAGTCTTTTGCGAGAGTTCATTTTCTCCCCCCCCCCTTTTTTTTCCCCTTTCCGTTCCTTTCTCATAACCTTTCCCCTCCCTTCTGGAGAGGTTAAGGGAAATGGAGGAAGAATGAAGCGGCGGCATCTGTCTTCTTCCTTCACTTCCCCTCCTCTTTCCCTTCGCCTTCCTTCCTGGACGTCCCCTCCCCCTTCTTCTGTTTGGGTATAGCGGAAATGAAACGCCGATGCGCGTCTTCACTGTTTCCCCAGAGGCCCCCCCCTACCCTTTCCCTTCCATCTCTCTTATGTTATAGAAGCAGTTGGGGGTTTGTTGAGAGAGATGCAGCCCTAGGCTTTGTCTCCCCCCTTTTTCTTTTTTCCGCCAGCCTTTTTCGAATTTTTCTCTCCTTTTTCCTGCAAGGATAAAACAAAAAAAGAAAGGTCTGGGCCAGCGGTATCTTTTTTTCTCCCTGCCCCCGTACTCCCCCTTTCCTTTCTCCGACAGGAATGAAGAAAGAGGAAGGATGAAGACATGGGCCCGGACAACCTCCTCCCTCTTTCCCCTCCCCCCTCTGCTGGCCCCATCTTCCCAGTCCTCCCCCCTCTCGGGGTGAAGGAGGAAAGAGGAGCCCTCTTTTCCCCCCCCCCTTTTTTTTCCTCCTTTCTTCCCGGTTACTTCCCCTTTCAGTCCCAGGAGAGAAAGATTGGTCTTCCCCCCTCTCCCCCTCTTAAGTCCCCCGACCCCCCTCCCTTTTTCTGGAAAACGAGAAGGGAAAAGATGGACCGCTCTCCCCCCTCCCTCTTCCCCCCCAACTTCACGACGGATCCCCCCCTTGACTTCCTCCCCTTCCTCCCTCTTCTATAAAGAAACAACGTTAGGAGCCGGCTAATCCCTTTTCCTCCCATTCCCCTTTATTGCCGGCCCGGTCTCTCTTTTTTCCAAGAAGAAGCCGCAGAAGAACCTTGGCGTTTTTTTTCCTTCCCCCTTCTTTCTCCTTCGGCCAAACTGCAGACCTTTTCCTTTTTACTCTGCGTAAAATAAAAGAAGTATGAGATCAATGCACGGCAGTCCTCCTCCTTCCTCGCCATCTCCTGGTCTCTCTCTTCTTTTTTTTCTTTGGCTTTTTCGGAGCGGAATCGAAACAAGCAGCGCCTTCTCCTTTTCCGGGCTGGCTTCGTCTTTCTTTCCTTGCAGGCGCCGGCCAGGCAAAGACACCACGCCTCGGCCTCTCCCCCCCCCCCCCCTTTCCCCCCCCCTCCCTCGACCCTGCTTCTTATCCCCCCCACCCTTTTTAGCGCAGGAATGACAAGTAGACCGGTTCCTTTTTTTCCTTTTTCCCTCCCCTTCCCAGCCTTTCGCCCCTTTCTCCTTCTCCCATCCGGCATCGACCCAGAAGAAGAGAATTCAGGGGGGGGGGTGACCCCAAAAAAAAAAACACCCCACCCAAAAATAAAAAAAAACAACCCGGGATTGTGGTTGGGGGGGGTGGGGGGGGGGGGGGGGGGGGGGGGGGGGGGGGGGGGGGGGGTTTTTTTTTCTTGTTGTTTGTTTTGGGGGGGTTTGGGTTGTGCGGGGAGAGGGGGGCGATGCGGACATTCTCCTTTCTCTTTCCATTCTTTCTCTTTATCCTTTTCCCCCCCTCCCGTGCTGCAGCGGTAAGAGAGAAGAAGAAATTTTTCCCTTTCCCCCCTTTTCCCTTCCCTCACCCTAAGCCTTCGGACCCCCTTCCCCTCTTCCTTCGGAGAGGCATATTACCCTCTTCCTTCGCCAGCAGTCTTTATCCTCCTCTTCTTCGTAGAAATAAAGAGAGGAATCGTCGGGGGCGCCGCCTTCTTTCTCCTTCTCCTCACGTAACCATTCCTTCCCAAGTGCAGGTGAGGTAGAGGAAGGTCGAGCTGCCAGCGCTCTTCCCCGGCGAGAATCCCACATCCTTTTCTCTTTTTCGATCAAAGGTGAGAGGAAGTGGAATGGCGCAAGGCGTCCAGTTCTCCTTTTCCCCCCGTTCCCAGAGCCACGGTTGTTTTTTCTCTCTTCTCCCTCGGGCCCTCAATTCCGACGATGGAAAGATATTAGGAAAGCCGCCGGGTGGCTCTTTCCTCTTTTTTTTTTTCTTCTTGCAGCGGAAGCCCCCTTTTCTGCTTCTTTTCCCTTTCCCCCCCGCCCTGCATGGCTATGGTAAATGAAGATAGTAAGTATAAAAACAGAGGGCCGAATTCACTCACCTTCCCTTTTTTCTTCTCCTGCGGGGGCCTCGGCCATCTATGAATTTATCTTTTGTTTTTTCTTCTTCTTCCTTTCCCCTCGGCCCCGAAGGAAGGATGCGCGCCCTCTCGCCTCTTCTCTTTTTTTTTTCCCAGTGGCCCGCGGGGTGATCCCCTTTCCTTTCCCCTTCTCCATGCAGGGCGGAAACGAACAGAGGAACGACCATCTTGGCTTCCTTTTTTTCCCCTGCGCGGCCCGTCATCGCACCCGGCGCTTGATACTCCTCCTGCTGAATTGATGGGACCGAGGTCTCTCTTCTTCCCCTCCTGCTTGGTTCCACGATACTTAAGTTCTTTCATTTGCCCAAGGCCGCGCAACCCTCCCTTTCTGGGGGATTAGAGTCTCCTTTCGCCCATGAAAAGAGATTTGTCCTCCCTCCCTCCCCCCCCTTTTCCCGGCGGACGTGATGCCTCCACTAGTTCCCCTCTCGCTCGCGGCTCAAAAGAAGATGGAAGAGA
>Ga0179591_1279238_pt1 | contig 21151 bp, 31 predicted proteins | sample CZOMad2_1_08_16f_FD_182891 | JGI IMG/M metagenome (GOLD analysis project Ga0179591, IMG submission 182891) | Vadose zone soil fungal communities from Angelo Coast Range Reserve, California, USA - CZOMad2_1_08_16fungal (PacBio error correction) | ecosystem: Environmental > Terrestrial > Soil >... | reverse complement strand
CACCCTTCATAGGTTAACCCCCTCTCAAACCGGTCCTTTTGCTATGTCTTTGGGTCCCCCTCCCTTTTATGGGTCCTTCTCGGCCAGTTGTCCGCCCGCTGACGTTTTTTTTTTTTTTTCGCACCACCGCTTCCGCCTTGAATATCTTCTTTTTCCCTCGCAGTTCAACCTTTATTTTTTTTCAGGTTTCGCAAAGCCCCGCTCTACTCTTCCCCCCGAACCATCATCCCCCCGCTAGACTTTTTGAAGAATGCGCAAAGACCTTTTCAGCATCTCTAGAGTGAAACTTCACCCCGGTCCCTCTTTTTGTGGCCTGCCCACCCCCTATTTTTTCCTTTTGGGGGCAGAATTTTTTGTTGTCCATCACCCCCCTATCTCCTTTCCTCTTTGCCCTTTCTGGGAAAACCTTCCCTCTCCCCCCCAACTTTTTTCCCCCCGGGAAATTCACTCCAACCTCATCTAAAAAGAAAAAGATTCTCCGCCAAGTATCTTTTCGAACTCCCCGGGTTGTGCCAAATCCACCCTCCCCCCCCTATATTTCCTTACTCCCCTTTCTGGTGGTTAATTTTTTCTTAGGAGGTCCCTGGATTGCTACATCTATTGAAATGGGCCCTTTGTGGCGGTAGTCTTTCTTTTATTTTTAGTATATTGGAGACTTCTTTGCTTGGTGAGTTGTCTTGCAGAATTGCAGTTTCTCTTTCCTCTGGCTTTCTCTTCTATTTTTTTTGGGGAAGTAGAACTCTCTGGCCGACTATGGGACCTGGTGCCCCCTTCCCAGGCGGGCACCCGGAACACAAGTGAAAAGGAAAAGTTGATTACATTTTTTTGGCGCGGCCCAAGAAAACTCGCGGTTTTTGCCTCCCCATGTTACCCCCCCCTCTCGTTTTCCCAAATTCTTTCCAGTCCGATTAAGTCAGGAAAGTTCCCTGACGTGATAATTGGCATAATCTCCCCTTGCAGTTTTGGAATTTAACCTTTTATTAACCCATCCCCGCCCGTTTTGACCCCCCCCCAGATTCTTCCTTCCCCCTATCTTTTTGTCTCCTCTTTTCATTGCTCACCTTTTTTGAAGAAAATGCTTTTAGGCAAACCAATAACACCTGGTTTTCGTGGCCTTGGTCCTTTGCTGGGTTACAAGCTGACTCTTCGATTTCTTTTTTCAATTTCTCTGTTTTGGTATTGTGAGTGGGAAATTAGACCCGTTCCTGAGTCTTACCCTTCTTTTTCCGGGTTCCCCGGACCCCGATGGCACTTCGACGGCGGCAGGGCAGATCGATTTCCCTTTTGTTTTTTTTCTTATTTTTCAGTCATCCCTTCCTGATATTTCTTTGTATCCCCCCATTTGCGAAGACTTGGCCGTTCCCCCCTTTTTTGAGTGAGTTTTCGATTTTTGGGCGATGTGGTGAGCGCTGGCCGCCCGGGTTGGTCTGGTGATGCATTTTACCTGTCGTTTTCTTGGTTTTCTTCTTTCCACGATTCTATTCCTGCTGGCTCTGTGGTACTAGGAAGGAAGAATATTTTTTTTTTTTTTTTTCCCCAAACGCCCTGATTTGAGGCTTTTAAGATGAAAAAAACCTCGTTCTTTTCCCAATTTTTCTCCCCCCCCACCTCGCTTTCTTGATTTTTTTTCACCGTTCTTTTTTTTTTTCGGATTTTGATATGGTGTGTACCAGTCTGTTTTTTTGGATTTCCCTTTTGCTTTCCCCCCCGCGCTTTGGTTAAAAAAAATCCCCCCCGTTTAGCCTGTGGCCAGTTTCCCTCGTCCTCCGAATTTCCCGTTACAGGGGTTATCCTCCCGTCAAGAGTAACGGGTGTCGGTCTTTCCCGCATGTCTCATGAAAATGGAGTTTCACTGATTCCCCAAAGCTCGCTCTTTTTCCTTTTTTTTTTTTTTCCCCCCTGGTTAATTTAGCAAATGACATTTCCAGCAACTCGGTTTTTTTTTTTTTCCCCCAGGTTCTTGATCGGAAATCTTTTATTTTTTCCTCCCCCCCCCGTTGCACCCCCAGTTTCTCAACCGCGTTCTTTATGATTTTTTGCATTCCTTGTTGGGCACGACGCTTATTCCTCCAGTAAAGACAGTCGTGCTGTTCTTGTTTCTGGCTGCCCGGAGGTGCCCCTCACTCGTCCGTTCTACTCTCTTTGACGGCCATGGCCCCAAAAACCCCAAAGGCCCGTAGTGACCCTAGCCCCCCAACCTGACTCCCCCCCCCCCCTACCAGACCCTTTCAAAAATAGCTTTTGCGACGGCGCATATACTTAAGCTGTCTTCCGTTTGGTTTTCCTTTTTTTTCTTTTTTAATACCTGAATTGAGGGCTCCTTTATTTTCTTTTTCGATGGTTGCAGTCCTCGCTCCTTTATTCTCCCCCCTTAATACCTGAGTTCCACCATGACGTGGTTTTCTCTTTCCTCCCCCGAATGATAGATCGAGATTCTTTTTTCCCAAACGGATTTTTTCTGTCCTGGCCTTAGAGTATGGTTTTAGTTCTTTGGACCACCAAATGACGATTCCTTTAACGGTTTTTTTTTTTTGACCAAATCTCCATTTGCCACATAACAGAGCCGACCCCCTTGATTGGGTTTCAGTCTCCTTAGTAGGCTCCCTCCTGTTTCTTCCCCCTTAATCTCTGGTTCTTGCCGTATCCTTCTTTTTATTTTTGTGTTTCTTTTTCCCGTCCCACACGAGGCAAACTTCCCTTTTTTTTCCTTTCTTTTTCCATTCCAGTTTTTTTTTTTTGCTCGAGATGACCCAGTTTCCCTTTTGACCTTCCCTCCCTCTTTGTCGCCCAACCCCCTTTGCAGTTTTTTGTTTCCCTCATCAGGCTCTTGCCCCGTGGGGCCGTCCCTTTTTTTTGGAAGGAGAAACTGGTCAACTCCAGATCGTTATCCTCCTTTTTCCCAGGCGCTGGCCCTGTTTTCCGTCTCCTCCGTGCCGCTCCCTCCCCTCCCCCTCGAATGGCAGTCCTTTCCGAATCTGCCAGGACTGAAAAGGCCGTGCCTCTGCTCCTTTTTATCCCTTTGCTTGTCTTTTCCAGTCAGGCCCCCCTCGCTTTTTTTTTTTTTTTTCCCGTTTAATCGTAGGCCTTTTTAGCGGCGGGACGAAGCTCCGTTTTCTGAGGCTCCGATGCACAACCCCTTTTTGTCCCTCCCCGTGTAATGACCTCTTCCTCTCCCCCGTTTTCGTCTCTCGTTTTTTCCCTATTTTTTCCTTTTTTTGAGGGTGAGTTCGCTGCCGTTTTTTTTTTCCTTTTCGGCATTGGCCCCCGCACAAGCATCATTTTTTTCTCCCCTCGTTACTGTCGACCCTTCCCCCCCCCCCCGGCGTTGACCCCCTCCCTTCCTGCCTTTCCCCCCCCCCCCCCATTGCCCGCCTTCATTAGAGTTTTAGTTTTCCCTGAAAACTTGCATCGACTTAGATTATGGTGCAAATGTGCCAATTTTCTGTTGATTTGTCCCCCCCTTTCTGCAAGAGGTCTTTCCAACCTTAAATTGTGCCTCAGTTCTTTCGTGCTGACACGAAGGTCGATAGCGTTTTTTTCCCGTTTGAAGAGTTTCATGTCACCTAGAGTCTTTTCTACGTGGCTTGTATCCCGGAAACGGGTTCTGGCTCCCTCGCTTTTCCCGGGGGACGCTGATTTCCCTCAAGAATTCTTTTGCGGAATCCTGTTGTCCCCCCCCAGGACCGGGTGTCGTTTCCACCCCCCCTTCAAAGATTTTCCCTGCTCAAAATCCCTCACCTTTTCCCCTCTGACTTCTTTTTTTTTTTGATGAACCTGCCACCTCCCCCCCCCCCGGTCGTCGGGGTGGTTAGACCTTTTTCATCTCTATTTTTCATCCTTGTTCCCACTTCCCCCAACCCCCCGGAGGTGGGTTTTGAAGTCTTCTTCCGGCATTACGTCCAAGAGCCCGGCCTACGTCCCTTCTGGCATCCACATCCCTTTCGTGCTGCCTCCCCGCATTGCACTGTACCCCACCTCTGCAATCCGTCTTTTTTTTCCTGCATTTGACCCCTTTTTCCCCCCCCCCCCCCTAACTGCGCGACATGTCGCTCCCCCGATCATCCCCCCCCCTTATGGTCCGTCCAACGAGACCCGCGCACCCCCTAAGAGCGTATTGCCTCGTCTCTACAACGTTGTAGTGGCCCCGTTCTGCATCTGACCTTTTTTCTCTTTCCACCCTGCACAAACTTTTCCCCCTCCCTCCCTCCCCAAGTTTCCCCCTCTCCCTACCCGAGGTCCACCTCTCCCCTTTGCTGGGTCTTTTTTTTTTTTTTAGTCGAATTTTTACGTATTTCGCGTCTGGAAGAACTTTAAAGACTCGCTCCCCAAATGTGCTTTTTCCCCTCTGTAGGCGCTTCCCCTCCTCCCCTTCCCTGGACCCAGTGACCCCTCCACCGCCACCTCGTGTTTTTTCCCTTTTTTTACTAAGTCCCAAGGGGCCCTTTCGCCGGCTGCCTCTGGATGAAACGTTCCTCCCTCCTTTGGCGGTTCCTCTCGTCATTCTTTTTTCTCCCAAACGCTCCGTTTTCCCCTACTTCTGGCAAGTTTTGCTTGGGTTCTTCGCAAATGGGACATCCCATTCGTCCTCTTCCCCTAGGGCACCTGACCTTTCTCTCCCCGTCGTTCCCCCCCCCCCCCCCTTCATCGGCCTTCCCTCAAATTTCCTTTTTCCATCGAAAAAACCGCCCTCTCCAGTTAAGGGAAAATGGTTATGCTCCTTGACCTCAATCTTATTCTCCTCCCTTTGTTTTTTTTTTCTGCTATGTGTTCCTTGTAAAAGTTGCATTGCCCCCCCCCCCCCCCCCCCCCATTTTTTTTTTGTGGTGCTGCTGGTCCTTGTTTTTTCCTATTTGTCCGGTGGCTTCCTTCGGACCCTTGGCATCGACGTTTTCCTGAAAGGGTTTACCGCGCATGGATTGAGGAAAAGGTGTCTTGTTTCTTCCCCCCTTTCGCGGGCGGGCACAGGTTACACAATGGAAAGAGCTTTGAGCTCCAAACTTGGTCTTTTTACCCCCCTTTTGTTTTTTTCCCCTTTAGAACAAGGCTGCTACGTCCGTTGAAGCGAGGACATTTCCTCTTTTTTTCTTTTATGGTTTCTCTTTTCTTTTTTTTAGAACCGCCGCGGGGCGTGACCTTTCACCCCCCTTCTTTCCCCCCTATTGGACAATATTCCCAGTCCTTTTTTCGCTTTCAGGTTTTATATCCCTTTTTAAAGTTTTTGCCCCTAGTTTCCAGTCCTCCTTTGCAATTTACGAGCCCCTCCTTTGTTTTCCACCTACCCCTTTTCGAAGCGTTTTTTTTTTAGCCTGTGTACCTCGATGATTGATGCTTTGATTCTGACTGTTCCCTTCTTCTGTCATCGGAAAGATTTTCGGACTCCCTAGTCCCTCAACTCTTTTTCTAAAGGAGACGTTTCCTTCCCCTCCCTCCTTTGATTGTTGATGGTTCCTTTTTTCCTTTTCTCTTTTCCACTATACTGTTTTTTAGTTATAAGATTTCGGTCCCCACTACAACCCCAGACCTTCAGTTTCTTTTCGATTTGTAATTGCTCTGAAAGATCCCCTTCGTTGGGGCTTTTGGTGTTTGTCCTTTTTTCTTGTGAGACAGAAGAAATTTTTTTTGATGTTGGGCTCCCGACGAGGCCCTCCTTTCCCCCATCGTGGCCCAATTCCCTAAAGCTACATCACACCCGGGGGGGGTTTCAATTGGTCCCTTCCTGACCTTTCCTTGTTTTTCCTCTTCCCCCCGTTATCACACCTAGCTTTGTGGTTTTTTTTTTTAACGTTTATCGTACTTCTTCCCGTTTCCTGAGCTTTCTTTTTTGGTCTTGCCCGGTTTCCCCCCCCCCATCAGTGGAAGCGGGTCTCGTCCCCCTGCCCCCGGGGCCTTTCAAACCCATCTCCCCCCGTCACGTGATCCCCCCTCGTGCGGCATGCGGTCTGCTTTTTTTCACCTTCCGGTCCCTGCCGATTGATTTTTTTTTTGGGTTCCTTTTTTGGGTTCCCCCTTTTCCTGGTCACGAGCTGAGTCCCTGTTGCCCATTCCTCCTGAAATGCATTCCCCCACGCTATCTAGCTTTTTTTCAGTTCTAATGTCCCTTCCCCACCCCGTCTACTTCACTACCCCTGGCTTTTCCCCTTTTATGGACGACCTCATTGCCGCAATTGACCTTGGAAGGATATTTTTTACCTTTTTGACCCCCTTTCTTTTTGGCCCGATTTCCCCCGTGAGACTTTCTTCCTTTTTGACCGGGTTTTGGACTTGAATCTTTCCATCGGATGGCCGCACTGCTCCTTTTTCAGTGAGATTTTGGTGGTCCCCCTTCCGGCTTTTGACACCCCTCCCCTTCGTTCCCCCCCCTTCCCCCCCGTCCCGGTCTTTTGCACCTGGGCCAAAATGCCCCCTGTTCTACTTTGCGGCCCCCCTCCAGACCCTTTCCCACCATTCCTAGTCGCGGAAGCAAATTTGCCCTATTTCTTCCAAGTGGTTTTTCTCCCTTCCCTTTTTTTCCCCCTCAGGTCTCTGCCCACGAATAACTAAACTCTGGAGTTCTTTCTGACTTTCTATCCTGCGGAAATCTACCGACCCCTTTTCGTTGGACGACCACCTAGTTTGGGTGGACAGGCCTATCTCTTCCATCCTGCTACCTTTCCCAGCTCCCCATATGGAAGGATTTAGAGACGTTTCAGTCTCTTCTTTTTCTGACCTCGGGATCGTTTTCCAAAATTCATTTTTCGCTGATTCGTTCTTTGAACAAAGATGAAAGTTTATACTGACCATCCACATGTGCTTCCCCAGCTCTGGACTTTCTTTTTGGCTTCCTTCTCTGTAAGCCTGGGGAATGTTGAGATGGTTGTGTCTCTTTTTGTTTTTTTTTTTTGGTTTTTTTTTTTTCAGCCCCCCCCCTCTTTGGTACCTCTTCGGTGGCTGTTACGTAGAAGGCGTCTTCTTGTTCTTTTAAACAGAGCACTCCTTTTCTTCCTTTTTTTTTTCCATCCTCCCCCCCCTTTTGTTTTTTTTTGAGGAATGTTTCTTCCTTCCGGTTTTTTTTTTTTTTTGAGAGACAACCCCCCTCCGGAGAGTCTTCGGCTAGGGTCAGGTTTTTTTTTTGAAAACCTTAGTTTTGACAGCCCTCCTCATTCCCGAGCCCTTCCTCCCCCCCCCCCCCCCCGGGACTCTTTTTTTAAATGCCCTGTAGGCATTCGGGCTCTTGTTTCCCCGAACGATATCAATAGTCCCCCTTTTTTTTAGAATTTTTTTCATCTTTCCCCCCAGCACCGTGCCGAACCTCCTTTTTTACCTTTTTTCCCCTCCGTGATAGAGACTCTTTGAGCCCCCACCCCACTACTGTCTGTGGTTGAGTGGTTGGAGTTCTTATGCGACTCTGTTCTCAAGTCCCCTGCCTCCTTCTCCCCGCGTTATTTCTTTCTCTCTCAGCAAGCCCTTCCCCCTTTTTCAAAACAATTCCCCGACCGGCTTTCGATGAAGTGTAATGTCCCTTCCTAGAGTGTTGGCCGCTGATTTTTTTTTCCCCTTTTTTGATTTTTTGTCTGTTTCGCAGTTTTAGGAAAGCAATTTGGCACCCCCTCGTTCACTGCCGTACCGTTCCCTTTTTCCCCCCGCAACTTTAACCCCCCCCGGCCCCCCCTTTGTACGCATCTCTTCCCCCGGATGCGTCTTCTTCTCCCATTTCACCCCCTTTTTTCTTTTTTCAACACGACGCCCATCGGCCGACCGGTATAGTGGTGCCTGTGGGGTTTTGAAGCCACCCTTCCCCCCAGTTTTCAGAGCCCCCCCCTTGCTGCCACCACCTGTTCGGACCAATGCATATTTTTTGCCCCGTCCCATGGTCAAAAGCCCTTTTTTTCCAAGCGGTCTTCCGCTTTCCCCCCCCCTCGTTCCTCCCCCTCTTTGGCAATTTTTTTGGTTTTTTTCTTTTTCCGTGAGTCGGCCCCTCACAGTATAGGCAATTTATCCAGCGGCCCGGGACACCCCCCTTCCCTCCTTTCTCTCCCCCCCCCCCTTCCGTTCTTCCAGATGTTGTCTTTTTGCTTTTCGCTTTTTTTGGGTGGATGGACCACCTGTCCCAAGGGCGTTTTCGTTCTGGCAATCTTTTTCCTCATACAGACCATTGCTCACTTAATAAAAACCGCAACAATCTTTTTTGGGTTTTTTTCCTTTGGTTCAAAGCGCCTTCCATCCCGGAAAATGCCCCCCCTCCTTTGGATTTTTTCTTTTGTCGGACTTAGTATTCTTTGCCCGTCCAGGCTTTTTATGACGCCTCCCGGCCGGCGGTGGAATCAAACACCCCCTTCTTGCCGCCCCCTATCCGTCAAAATCTGCCTCACTTCCTTTCTCCGCATGACATTTCTTTCGCAAATCCACTGCGGTCGCTTCTAGGACCGGAAACGCTTTGTCCCAGAACGTAGTTTTTTTTTTTTTGTCAAACTCTCCCCCTCCCTAGGTCTTAAGGTGGGGGACCCCCCCTGCCGTTTTTTTTTTTTTCCCAGAGCGGTTTGATAGACATTTAGACGTCGTCTGGCCCCTAATTCCTCTTTCCCTTTTTCCAGCAGAATCCCCCCTCCCCTCGTACCCCCCCCCCCCCCCCTTTCCCCCTGACCCGGACCATGCTATTTTTCTTTTGACCTGTGGAATAGTTTCTTCCCCTGAGGGTCAGACAATTAAAGGATCGTTTTTTCCGTTTCTTTTAAAAGCTCCCCCCTCCCCTTTGCGCTTTTCTCCTCATTTTCCCCCCCCAATAGTATTCATGTTCCTTTTTCTGGCGGCCTGTGATTCCCATCACGAGAGGTGGAATTTAGGTTCCGAGACTGACCCTCTTTTCTTGAAGTTCCCGATTTTCCCTTCGAAAGTTTTTTTCTAAAATTAGAGGCCGCCGTTCCGATATTGGTCGTTTTGTGTACGCCCTCCCTTGATTTGCAAGGTCCCCCAGCCCCCTTCCCCATCGCCGGACCTTTTTTTCTCTCTCGTTTTTTTTTTAAAGGAATACGGCTCCCGGAAATACCGTCGTCCCTCCTACCCACACCGCAACTGGCCCCCCCCCCTCCCAATTGCCCAGTTTCCCTTTTTTTGCCAGTTTGAAAAACTCAACACTTTCTTTTTCCCCGTGTTTTTGCTCTCGATTTTTGCTGGTTTTTTTTTTCAAAACACTTCTCGATCATATTTATGCAACATCCCCCGTGATTGGTGACTCTTCTGGTTTTTTTTTTTCCTTTCTTTCCCGCTCTTGTGGAGTTGCACTTTAGGCTGGGGACGAAAGTTTGACTTTCCCTAAGGTTATGGCCCTCGAATAGCGCTCACTTTCGCCTTGTGACCTTTCTGTCCGCCCCCCCTCCTTTCCGTATTTTTTTTCGCGGTAAAACCCTCATTTTTTTCTTTGTTACATGCGTCTGGACGTTCCCCCACCGATTCATGTCTTTGCTTCTTCATTTTCCCCCGGCGGCCCTGGCGGTTCTGATGGGGCGATGCCGAGAGTGCCGGTGTTCTTCCCCCCACTTCTTACTCCCCTTCCAATGGCGACCAATCGTCTCTTTTGAATCGTTTTGTCGCGCCGATTGGAAAGTAAATTTGGCTGTTTCCCCCTCCTTTTCTTTTTTTTTCTTTCAGGAAGGTCATAATGCGTTCACTTACCACCCCCCCCATAAGAAGCCTTTTCTGTTTTACCCGAGATTTGATTCTCTTTTCCAAACTTCCTACTGGAAGGTGTTTTGCTACCGACTTCCCTTCTGTGATTTTCTCAAAACCCCCGGGAGTCCACTGTACCTTGATCGGGCTACATTTTCTTCTTGCCGCCCCTCTCCCCTGATGATCTTTTTTTTTTTCTTTTCTTTTTCCCCTGATACCCTTTTTCGTTCTCCTGTTTCGTGGGTTAACTGCGAACTTAGACGCAGTTTTGGAGCGTCTTTTTTTTTCCCCTTTTCTAAGATGAAGATCGCATTCCCCGGGGTTCTTTTTTTTTTGGTTTTGCGCCACCTTTTTGACCCCCCTCCGTGTTCTTCTTTTTGAGACCCCCGTAGGTTCCCTTTCTGGAGCTTTTTTTTTATTTTGCACAGTTTCTGCCCCGAAGTTTCCTAATAAACCTGAAGGCAGTTTTTTGGTTGCAGTGGAAATTCCCCCCTTTTTTCCCCCTCTTTTTTCTCCCCCCAATTCCCAAACACCGGTCCGATTTTTTGGCTTGTTCGATAGGATTTATATTGTTTGGCTTGTTTTTTTCTTATTCCCTATGGGTCGTTTTTCCTTCCGTCCCTTTTTTTTTTCTGGAACACAAATTCTTCTCTCGGTGAAGTGGACGTTTTTGAAGGGGTTCGCGGTTGACCTTCTTTTTGGGACCCTTGCTCCAAGCCCTCCTCCTCCCCACTTTGTCCGGAAAGGTGTCTGGGCGCGTCCAGCTTGAGAATTTGAAACCTAGTTTGTCAATGTCCCCCCCGGGACGATCTGCGTAAATTTGCTGCTCTCTTCAAAGACCCCGACATAGTACTCCCCCTTTTCATTTGGACCCTTCATTCATGCCTTTCCCCCCCCCTTTGAGATTCCTTCGGTCTTATTTTGGTCCCTCCCCCCCCCACGTGAAACCTTTTCGACCGACTTCCTCGATGAGGAACGGTGACCCTTTTCCCCGTGCCAACTCCTGATCTCTCCCTTTCCGCCTAATTAAGCGTGATTTCGTCTCGCTTTTTGAAGGATTGCCTTAACTTTACTCTTTCCTTTAGATTGAGGTTTAATTGAAAAAACGGAATTATCTGCTCCCCCTACATCAACCGACCCCCCTGAGTCAACTTTTTTTGTGAGAATCCGTCATTTCTTTTTAAGGTTTCTTGACACACCTTGGTTTTCTGATTTTTCGTCTGTGCATAGAGTGCGGTTTTTTTTTTTTTTTTTTTTTTTCCCCCCCGAATACGCGTCGTTGTTTTGACTTTTTTCTGAATAAATATTCCGACTTAAACCCGATCAGTTTCCATTTCCTGGTGGAAGACGCGCCCCCACTCCCTCCCAGCGCCTGTCTTGACCACGTTAGATGCCGTCAGGGCTTTTTCTTTCCTTCCAAAGATTCCCACACCCTGGGGATCGGAGATGAGTTGCTTTCCCCCCCCCTTGGCGCTTTACCCCTCATTCCCATTTCATATCTACCCTTCCCCTCCATTTGACCGTGTTTTCTTTTTGGGGATGATTTGATTTGTTCTTTGATTTTCCTTTTTTTACCCGTTTCCCTCCCCCTTTTTCAGGCGCTTTTTTCGGCCTGCGGGTTGGCCCTCGATTTTTTTTCTATGAAGAGCTGGTTCCACCCGTCCACTTCCTATCTATCTTTTACTTACCTCTTGTTTGTTTTTTTTTTGTTGTGGAGAGATGAACCTTTCGGTTCCTGTTTTTCGCTGTTCGCCCCCCCCCCCTCACGCCTGGAGGATTCTAATACTTCGTGTCCCCCAAAATTCTCGACAGCTGACGCCCCTGCCCTTCCTTGTCGTTAGCCTGCCCTCCCCTCCCCGCTGGTGTATTCTTTTTCCTTGTCCCCCGGGCGGGGCCTTTAACGAGATCCCTCATTTTTCTCTTTTCTTTCTGACACAGCTTGCGGACCGCCTCGGTAGACTACCCGAATTGTTGGTCCCTCTTTTTCCTTTTTAGGATCCTTTCTTCGCCCCTTCCAACAATTCTTTTGACCGGCGGAGTTTTTTTTTTTTTTTTTTTTCCAAGATGTTTAGGGCAGTCCTGAAGCCTCCTACCAAAAGAGTATTTCCTTTGTCCTCCTGACATCGTCCCCCCCCTCAAGTCATCCCTGGCCGAACCGTCCGGCCCTCTTTGGTTTTTTTAGGTCTTCATCCATGTCTTGCGTTTTTTTTTTTTTTTGAGGGTTTTTTTGAGCTGATGTTCCGCTTGGGTCCCCCCTGTTTTTTTTCCCCCACCGAATCTCCCTTTCCCTGGTACCTAGTTTTCCCCCTCCGTCCGACACCCCTTTTTTCCGACCTGAAGAAAACTCCTTTGTGGATGCCCAGGCCGGCCGCGATTAACCGTTTAATGGCCCCTTGCGCCCATCCCTTTTCCTTGGTCAGGGGCTTTTCCGAGCCCCCCCCCCCCCCCCGTTTAGATTTTCCAAACCTTTTTCACCCCGAGGTAGGGGCAAACTTGCCCCTGGAGCAGATTGGCCCCTTCCGTTTTGCTGCCTTTTTTCCTTCCCAATTTAGCTCCTCTCCTTTTTTTTTTCCTCGACGCTTCTTTTTCTTGTTCATCAGGAGTGCCTATGGCGATGTCCAACTCTTTTTTTTTTTTCCCTTCTCACCCGGGTGGAGTTTTCCCAATTGATATTTCCCCTACAAACGGTAAGGCTTTTTTTCTCGGCCCCCCCTTTAATCTTTCCGGTGGAACAGTTAGAAAAAACCCCCTTTATTTTTCAGATCCCGACTCAGATAACCCTTTTTAAAGGCTCGATCCCCCATGCCCTTTTTACCCCTCTTGTTGGCCTTTGTTTCCGAAGTAGATTTCCCCCCCTTCGGCCAATGCCACACAGGCTTTTTTTGATTCTTTTAGGGGGTCTCCCTTCCCCCCGTCTCCGCCTTTTCTCCCCCTGGTTTTCCCCCCAACTGGTTGCCCGCCACATAGTGGAAGCACCGCCCTCCCAGATCTCTTTTCTGAAATGGTTCCCCTCTTTCCGAGTCCGCATTTTCCCAGATGGTTCCCCCCCCTGTTCTCCGCTAGCCCTTCCAACTAGACCCCCAGCGCAGCCCCCTGCAGGCCTCGTAAGCACTGGATACCCAGCGTTTCGTTTTTTCGGCGGCTCCCTTTCGTTCGATTTCCCCTCCCACTTACTTTTTTTTTTTTAACCCACAATCAGCACCTCTCGGTACCCCCCTGTCCCCTTTTCTTTCATGATGTATTTGCACGGAGTTTGGTTTGCTATTAGACCCACAGAGGGACCCCCCGAAATTATAGTGAGTATTTTTCCCCCCCCCCCCTTATCCGCATGGTATCGCTTTTCCTGCTCTCCCCCCAGTTATAAGGTCCCCCGAAGTTCAAATCCAGTGGATTCCCCTTTTTCCCAGAAGATTTCCCAAGTTCCCCGATCTTGACGACCGCCGGTCCCCCCTTTCCCTCTCAAATCCCCCGTTTGAAGTTGAGCATTCGGCATGATGTTTTGCCTCCGGACGATTTGACCCCTTAATATTCTTCCCCTTCAGATGTGCATTGCCCCCCAAGTTTCTTTACCCCAGGCCCCCTCCCAAGGAATCTCGCCTGCCTCCACCCATCGCCCAAGACCAGAGGTTCCGACCGCAATTTTACAATGTACGATCACTTTTGTTCCCCTCTCCCCTCTTATATTTTCTACTCTCCTTTTTTTTTAGAGAATCTTTTTATTGTCCCTTTTTTTTTGAGCCCTTTAACTCGTGCTCGTATGATGTTTGTGGCTTTGGGACCCTTTTGCCTCTTCCGTGAGGGACTTTGCTAGGAATTTTTGTCAAAGGCCGCGGCACGCTGTCAGTTCTTTTTTTTTCGTGACCCTCGTAGGCTTCCATCCAGCAATGCCCCAAGGCGTCGCGGTCCACTCTTTTTTTTTTTGGGGTTTTTGTTGTGAGATAATACTTTTTTTTCCGAGTCTTTCTTGCGCCGCCCTTTCCGAGGGTTCCGGCTCGCTGATTATGGATTTTCTCTAACCTGCGGGTTGGTTTGGAAAAACCTACCCTTGGTTTTTTTAACTGACTCTCCAAGTCGACTGGTTTTTTTTTTTCCTTTTTTTTTTGCGCGCCTCTCCAGTTGCTTCCCATCTGTGGAAGCCGCTTTTTTTTTTTGGATATTTCACCTCTTTACCCAAGGACTCCTCCTTGTCCCTTTCTTTTTTCCCCCCCGCTTGATGATGCGGATTGAAGGTAGGTTTCGGGCCTTTTTACGTCCTTTTTATGGGATCTTTCCAATTTTTTTTTTCCCAAAACAGCTTGGCTAAAGGAGGGTTTGGAAGTCGGAAAGCGTCTATATGGCATGGTCTTCTCCTGATTTCCGGGACGGGGTTAGTGATTTTACTCCCTTTAGGACTGTTCCCTGGGCGACCGCAGTGTGTTTTTTTTCCCTGTCAAGAGGCGGACTACTGGCACTTCCCCCCCGAGTTTTGGCTGGCTCTTTTTTTTTCCTTTTTTCAGTGACAGGTGGACTGTTGCTGTAACCCGCCCGACGGCCTGCATGATGGTGGGGACCTTTCCAGCCTCCTTTACTCTCTCAATCCCCCCGACATCGTTTTCCCCTTTTTGGCCCGCTGAAATTTTGGCTGCCTGAACCAAAACCCGCGATTTCCTTTGTGTGCTCTATCAGAGATCGAATCCTGGTTTTGGATCATCTAGGAAACGAGGTGCAGGTTGTTGAAACCTTTAACGTGCCCCCTCGCGAGAACCTCCGTTAAGTTAGGATTTTCCATGCGGTCCTCTGCCCGCGGGGAGTTCCCCCCGAAATTTTTGGACTCTTTTTCTGCGTTCTCCTTTCGCCTCTTGACGACTTTCCAATCTCGTAAATGATGCCCCTCGAGGCGCCTTTTTGGACGTGTCATTGGTTTCCTTCCCCTCCGTTGTGGCCCCCTGGCGCCAATTGCCCTTGGCCGAACCTTTGCAGTTTTTTCATTTTTTGTTTTGACTCGCCTTATGGTGCTACAGTGCACACTCCTTAGGAGTGTTCCGGGGAAGGAGCTCTTTTTTTCGTTCTCCCCTTTTCTTTTTTTCCCGGTGATGTGTCTTTCAAGTGCGCTTTTTTGTGGTTTTTTTGACGTCCCGTCCGAAACTCGGGATTCCCGTGTAGGTGGCCCAAAGGCTTCTCCCCCCCCCTTTCTGAGTCTACACGCCTCAACAATTTTTTCCCACCAACATGAACTTCCCCCCCCCCCCCCTGTCTGACTTGAAGTCCCTTCATTTCTTCTTTTCTTTTTTTTTACGTGGGATGACGGTTGGTTTTCTCCGAGGAGTGGCCGCAAGAATACGTAGGATTGTGCTCTGAAGTGGCTTCCGATGAGACTGGGAAGAACTACCCCTTTTTTTTGTTCCTTTGATGTGCTTCGTGGTAGTCCCCTGATTGATTTTTTCATCCCCCTTAGGCAGTTTATTTCCCAAGGTGACCTTTTAGCTTCCTATGTGGCGTTTTTTCGGGCTGGGAGGATATGTCCCCTGGAGAAGGACTTCCTTTGCTTTTCCCAGTGGACCTTTTTTTTCTTCCCCCCCGATGACCATTTGTTGAAATCTCCATTTACTTTTTGAAGTTTTGGAATGCTTTGATGGCATCTGGCAAGAGTTCTCCCAGAAGGTTCTTTCCCGGGAAGATTTGGAGGAGACTCCTTTTCAGGGGCCTTTCCGTTTTGGTTGGCTTTTCACCCTGTCGCTTTCACCCGCGCCCTTCATCTTTCCCCGTTGTTGTTGTGCCTTTGACCGGGTTGAAAAGTTTGTTTCCGCGGGCTCCTCCCCAAACGCTTCTTCCCCCCACGGCACCTGGTCCTTAGTTCAAGGCGCGGTCAGTTTCTCCAACCCTGTCTCCCCGCGCCAGTTCCCTTCCCGTCCTCGTTTTTGACGTAAGGCTGGATTGTTTCATCTTCCTTGCCGTTTCAGTTTGATCTACGTCCGAAGGCAAGCCTCTCCAACATTATACTGTCAACTCTTTTTTTTCTCGGAGGTCCTTTTGTAGCAGTTTTTTTTTTGCAACCGAGTGTGGTTAGAGGGTTAGTGCGCTTTCCCCAGTTTATGCGGCGGTCCCATGACGTCCCGACTTCGATGATTTTTTTCTTTTTTTTTTTTCGGATGCCAACAGTCACTTCTGCCCCCCCCCTTTTTTTGGCGTGACCCCTCGGACGCTTGCGTTGAGTTAGAGTTAAAATTTCTGATTGTTGAGGAGTGTCTGCCCTTCGGTCCTGTTTTTTTTCAAACGTTCACACTCCTCCGGCCTCTTTGGTTTAGGGCCCCTCCCCGGCCCACCCTTCTGAAAAGTCCCCCCTCGAGCTTGATAGAGTGCGATCTTCCCTTGATCCCCCCACACGGATGCATTCGAAGAGGTCACGTTTCAACTGTGTGCTATCCCCTTACTTATCAGTGCATGTCCGAGTTTGGGGTGGCCCCCCTGAATTGGTCTCTTTTATTCCCGGCTTTGTTGTTCCTCCCCAGACATAGAACTTCCCGAGTTTGGCCCGTACTCAGTTGCATGGCGCTGAGTTGATGCGACGCCTTCACTGTCTAGGACCCCCCCTTTTTTTTAACGGGCATTTTCAGGTCACTGTCTCTTTTTTTTCTTTTTTCCCCAGGTCCAGGCGTTTTTCTCGAGGACCAACCTGAATGTTTTTGTCCAGTTCTCTCCAGTGGGAGACCCCCTCCCCCCCCCGAGTGTTTTTTTTCTAAGACCCCTAAACTACGATCCACCCCGCCACCGCGCGGGTTTGTTAGGAATGGGGTCCGCGTCGTTCATTCGACACTGTTTCCCTGTTGTTATTTTTCCTTTTTTTTTTGTCTCCTTTTTCCCCCAGAGGCCTTTCCCTCGCATTTTTTTGGGCCTCAACCATCACCTGCCCAGTCTGTGCGAAACTTGCATACGATCTCTAAAGTGCGCGCCAGGACTCCTGACTTTCGCGGTCCCCAACCCTTCTCCCCCTTAAACCGTTGAAAGTCTGACCAGGAGTCCCTCTTTTTTCCATCGTTCCGGGAAGCCCCCTTTTTCTTTTTGTTCTCCCCCCTTATGTCAGGACCCCTCTGCTCCCAAAGGTGAAATTGACCTTCTTCCCATCCAAGACATATCAGAGCCGGTACAAAGCCACCGGTTGTTTCCTCTATTTGTCTGGTTTGCACAACAGTTCCCCGCTCTTCAGTCCCCCTCCTTACTTTGCCCCGGAGATGCACCCCTCTCGGAGCCCCCCACCGTTTTGCTAACCGTGCCACCCCCATAACCCACCCCCCCCCCCCCCCCACCCCCCCCCAGACTCCCCCTCCCCCCTATCCGCCGTCAACACTCCCCCACCCAAACCCTCCCCCCCGGCACATAACCCACACGGCATCCCTCCACCTCCCTCCTCTGACCTGCCCAGCTGCACCACCCCACCCCTTCTCCCCATCCCCCCCCTTCTCCTACCACCCCCCACTCTCCCAGCGATACTTCTACTCAGATCCCCTCCCTCTTCAGCTCTACCCCTCCCCCTCCCCCCCCCCCCCCCCCGACCTTTCGCACCGCAGGAGCCCCCCCCCCCCCCCCACCTTCCTCCCCCTCCCCCACCCCCCTCCACCCCCACCTCCCCTCACCCACCCCCGTTCCCCCCCCGCACTCGTCTCACACCCCCATCACCGGTAAAGTTCTGGCTAAAGTGTAAGCACCCCCGACCCAACAACACGTTTAAATCAGAAGTCTCCTTACTTTTTTTTTTGACCTACCCTCCGTCTTTGCGCTCTGAGAGCGCCACCGTCTTTCCCCCAAGTCCTGGAGTGGGGCTGCATCTGGATTTTAGTGGAATCTAAGATGGTGCAAGACCATTTTTCTAGACGGGTTTTTCAAATACCCTTCGAGACCGTTTTCCCTTTTCATCGGCCCTCCCACCCGGAGACTAGGAACAACTACCAGTTTTTTTTTTTTCAGCCCAGAACTGGGATCTTTTACCCCCGTGTCATTTCTTTAATAATAATCGTTTTGTGAGTGAGAGTCTTTTTCCTTTGTCAAACAACAGGTGACACCATCCCTCTCTGGGTTTCGGCATCAGGAAACCCTTTTTTTCATCGGTGCATTCTGTTGAGACGTTCTTGAGTTGACAGTCGTCCTGTGTAGTCCGTTTTCTCCCTGGTTGGTTTCTGGCGAGCTTTTTTTTTTGTTGCGCTATTTTGGGACATCTCTGCCACAGCAACTGGCGGAGTGTGGTTTACTTATCGGTTTCTGTCGGATCCCTTTTTGGTATTCTGCGCGTTAAAAGCTTGCTGTAATTTTAAGCTTTCTTTCGGCCGGACGCCGGTGCGTGGCTTTATGGATTTATCGCTGCGAGGTTTCTTTGCAGGAAAAACCCTTTCCCCCTTTCTTCCTTTTTCCAAATCTCCGGCGGGAGGCGTTTGGCGGCTGCCGGCTTTACGTTGAACCCCGGTTGTTTAACCGCCCTCTGAGTCCCCTAATTCACCCGACCATCCGGGTCTTTTTGCGCTTGGCTTGCTCTTTGATTTTGGCTGGTTGCCGGTCGGGTTGGGCCATCGGGACGTACTCCACCATTTTTAAACATGCTGCTTCCGGCGACGCCAATGTGCGGGCGCTGTTTCGTTTTTCTATCCTTCGGTTCGTGGTCAGAGTTTCCGGCGTCAACATGTCGACCAGTTTTTTTTTTTTGGGCGCGTATTTTTATGCTAGTCATGGAGTGTGGCTTTTTCCCGCCCTGTTTGACTCAGTGGTGGTTTCTTACCAGACGACATGAGCGCGGCGATGCAGAATTTCTCCTGTTTGTTCCCCCGTACGTTTTAGTCCCTCCTCGGGGGGGGATTTTATTGACACTCCTGTCTGTCCCCCCCCCATTCCCCTCCCCCCCCAAGATGAACGTGCGGTTTGTGTGCCGTGGGATCACGGGCGTTCCCGGGCTTATCGATAGGTCCCCCGGAGGTTGGTCGGCCCCCTTTTGGGCCGCCGTCACGGGCCCCCCCCAAAAATTTTCCCGCCGAGTTACGGGTGGCCGGGCGAGTCGCGTTTGCGAAAGCTTGAACTTTTCAGGAGAACTGCTGGTTTCAGAGGCGCACGTCTGCGGTCCCAGATTTTTTAACCTGCTGCACTGGCTTCTTCCTTGCTGCATGAGAACCCCTCCGGCCTCCTCTGTTCCGCCCCCTTCCGGCCTCACCCCGTTTTCCCCAGGGCATTCTACTTTCTTTTCTGCACATTTTGTCCCCACTTCTTCTTCGTTCGTCGGCTTTTGGACACTAGACTCTCGCTCCCCAGCCCTTTCTGGGCCCAGTGCTGTGCGTCAAGTGCGCTTTGCACCGTTGAGGGCTCCCCTAGTACCTCGGAGGTGTCCGGTGCCCCACTTGTCGGACTTTCGTCTACCACGGAACGCCCCCCCACTCGCTTTTCTTTTTTTTTTTCGTGTCCGTCACTTATCGTTTTCTGGTCGGCTTTTTTTTCAGTATTTTTTTTCTATGGGCTTCGCAGAATTCGGCGCTGCAGGTTCTCTTGCGCCAAGCGTGCCCGCGAAATATCGTGTGGACCCCTTCTTTTCCCCCCCCTGATCTCGATCCCCCCAGCCCGACTGAGGCCCCGGCTTTCGTTTCAGGGCATGTTGACCCTTTCGGAGGGGGACATGATATGTGTCGATTCTTTCTTCCCGTCAAAGCTTCGATGACTGAAATGTGGGCAAGGCTACTCGTGAGATTGGCCCAGGAGCTGATCCTGGTTGAGTCTTTTGAGGCCTTGGATTTCTTCGCCTTGCGGGAACGCGTGCTGTTGGTCGCGACAGCGAGGCCTTCCCCTGACTTCTCTATTTCCCCCCATACTACGTTTTTGTTCCTTTTTGAGTCTTCTATCAGTGATCTGCGCCCCGTTTCGGGCGACACCACCGTGTTTGGCAAGCGCTTCCTCCAGCCTCCGACTAGCAGATCGGCATCGGCCCACTCCCGTCGGTTTTCACCCCGCGTAATTACATCTCTTGAATTTCTTTGAAGGCGGTACGTCAGCACCTATGCGATCCGTAATTTTTCAAGGCCGCGTCCCTCCGGCCGAACCACCATCCGTGGCTCGTTTTTCTGCTTTTTGATCTTTTCCCTTTCCAGCCGTTCCTTCAACTGGACGCCGGTTTGAGTCCGTCTTGGGAGCAGTCTTCATGCAGCAAGAATTTCAACGCGGAGTATTTCTTTTTTTCTGCCTTCATGAACCGGAACAGTCCTCCCGTCCTACTGGAACGGATTTCGTTTTGTCTGGCTTTGTCTCAGTGTTTCGGGGTGAGGGCCTATCATGTAGACTCTTTGGCACCAACCGCATAGAAGCCCCCCCCTCTCGTCGTGCATGCCGGCCCCAGCGCACTCCGCACACAGCATCGGTTTTTGGGCAGGCAGGCGGGATTCGCTATTCCCCAGGCCTGCACCCTGGGCCCCGACCTTTCGAAGTGGTTTCACTTTCTCCCCTCCAAGCGTCGTCGAATCCTTCCCACGGGGCTTTTCATGCGATTTTTCGATTGAGACATGCCCCACGTCTTTTTGTGGGTTTTTTTGAAGCTTTCGCGTTGTTTTTTGCCGTGGACCCTCTGAGGGTTGCCTGATCCCTATGCCGCTGACCAGTTCGGTCCAAGGCTTCGCATCCCAAGACATGCTTTTGGGTACCCCCGTGGCCACCTTCTTCCTCGGTACCTGACTTTTGCCAGTTCTGTACGGTACCAAGTAACAGCTTTCTGACTGATAACCTCAAGCGCCTATCCCTTGCACCCCCAACCACACCTGCGAGGGTATGGTTAAGCAGCGCGTATTTTTTCCCCCCTTATGCCCTGCCGGCGGGTTTTTTTCTTCCCCCAGGCTGTCATTTTTACCCCCCCCCCTTATCATTCATCGCCGTCCTAAAATTCCGCTGATTACCGCAAACCCGCTCACCTCATATCTGCGCATGTCACCTTCCTACTGCGTCGTAAATGTTCCCTTGGAGCAGCCGATTTCCTCTCCCAACCCCTTCTTCGTAACCTGTTCTCCACCCCAAGGCACTTTCCCAGCGATTTTTTTGGCCTCGTCCCGCCCGGGGCTTTAGGGCCGGGGCTTTTCTCTCTGTTGATGGGCCAAGCCCCCCACAGACCCCTTTCCAGTCAGCGTGCTCCCCAGCGCAACCTGCCCTTTGAATTCTTTTTGCATAGGCCGTTATTCTCCACCCTCGGGCCTTTTTTCATCTTTTTTCGAAAAAGGATAATGTTTCCTTGACGCTGTGCATTTACATTATGTTCCTTTCAACGCCCCCGGGCCCCCCTTGCCATTACCAGATTAGCTTTCCAGTCTCATGAAAGTTCTGCCTTTCGCCTGGGACGTATCTTGCCCCTTCCCCAGACTTGACGCGCAAGATATGGAGTTGTTTTGATCCCCCCACGCTTATTTTCCTGAATCTGTATCGTTTCCCGTAGGGCCCCAGTCGCACCGGCATCCTCATCAAGAGCCTTAAAAAGAGCGGTCCCATGCATATCTTTTGGGCTTCAAGTTGACCTCAAATATTT
>Ga0179591_1302233_pt1 | contig 21163 bp, 18 predicted proteins | sample CZOMad2_1_08_16f_FD_182891 | JGI IMG/M metagenome (GOLD analysis project Ga0179591, IMG submission 182891) | Vadose zone soil fungal communities from Angelo Coast Range Reserve, California, USA - CZOMad2_1_08_16fungal (PacBio error correction) | ecosystem: Environmental > Terrestrial > Soil >... | reverse complement strand
TCCCCGTTGCACAAAAAAAAGACCCCCCTTTCGGCGGCTCTTTTTAGAATGGAGTTTCCAGGTATAAGTCCCTGAAAACCAGTTTTTCCATGGAGGCTTTTTCCTTTATGTCAAATTCCAGGATCGGCGTTCGTTGCCGGCCGACCGTCCAGCCATCAAGAGATCTGAAGCTCTATTCAGGGTCAGGATCCAACCCCTTGCCAATTTTCCCGCACCCCCAGTGGTTGTTTTTTTTTTTTCCCACTCCCAGGACAGCTTAGAAAGTTGGCTGCGTTGCCCAGACAAGGAGCGGGTAACCCCGCTCTTTCGAACCCTTGTGCAGTGGTACTGTTTCCCCTTGAAGAAGCTTTCTTTTTTTCTTTGCCCTTCCCCGGCCTTTTCCACACTTTTACTCTTTCTCTTTCCCCTTCGCCCTCCCCTCTCTGAAAATAGTGAGTCTGCCAAGGAGTTAAGAGCGGGAGTAGAGCAACCTCAACTGGACATTTTTCCTCCGCTTTTTTTGGTTTGATCGCTGCCTTTCGTTGTCATTGGTGCATGTTGCTTTACGGAGGGTCTTAATAGACTGTGGGATCGGCCTCCCAACTTCTTCAGTGTTCAATCTACAGGACAGCCTTTTCAATACGCTTCCTTTTACTTAGAACCTCTGCTGAGGTTCACGTGCTCTCTTTGAGACTTTGTGGTTAGCCCGGTAGAACCTGATTCCTGAACGACTGTCTTTTATCCTTTTTTCGGCGATCTTTGAACGTTGGGTATCGTAGCAGCGGATCCCCCCATTCCCCCCCCCCCAGCTCAACTGCAAGGTATCATGTCTTTTAGGAACCATGGAGCAGTCTGCAGGAGCGCACGGCCCTTCTTCCTAGTTTGTCGGTCCAGCTCTGTCCCACCTGGAGCCTTTTGAGAAGCTCCCCTTTCCATTTCTTCCTCAAGACGAACAGTACCGTACGAGGGACAGTGGTTCCTCCTGAGTCCCCTTTCATTGGAGGTTGTCTCCCCTTGAATTCGCCGGGTTCCTGGGGTAACTCTCCTACATTCTGGTACAACTGCGGGTCCCGCCTTTAAACCCCGTCAAATTCTGCATACCCGCCGCTGGAAAAGCCGATGAGTCCTTTTTTGACAATTGGCCGGAACATGTCGTCGAGTGCTTCCCCGTTTTATCCCCTCTACGTCACATCCTTTCCTGGCTCGGGCGACCTTCAACATGGATCGGTGATCTGAGAGAAAGAAAAACTCACTTCTCGTTACGAGCCCTGCTTTCCCATCGCCCTCTTTTCTTTCTGTACCTCGACCATAGCCCAAGCTCCCCGTACCCCACCGCCAGACTTTGTTACTTCAAATGAGCCGGCACGCTTTTTGCTGAAGTGCCGGTGACCTGTCGCCGAGGCGGTTTCGTACCAACACCTCTCCCTTTCGTTCCCCTTTTCTCTTGGTCTTCTTTTTGGTGTGATAGGAGTGTTTTTGTTTCTTTGTTTTTGAATAAGAAGACTGCTCGTTGGAGCTACCTTTCCTTGTAGGTTTCCTTTTTCACCTTTTTTGTCTCCCCGGACTCCCCCCCAGAACTGCCCGCCGTGGTGGTCCTGATGAACGGGTTTCCCCTACCCCTTTGAGATGGACCTGGGCCGGCAGGTTTTATTACCCCCTGTCGGTACGACTGCCTGTCAGGTGAGCCTTGTGATGCCCTCGGTTCTTCTTCCGATGTCAAGGTACTTTGAGCGCCCTTTTTAGTCCATGGTGGCCCGTTGTTTTTTTTTCCCCCGACTTTCGTTAGGGATGAATACCGCACCTTTTCTCTTCCGTCTCCCATTTCTACTAAGTGTTGCTGTGTGGATTTCTTTTGCAGCGCTGTTTCGGGTTTTCACTCCCTTTTTTTTTACTCTTTTTTTTTTTCCAATTTCTTTTGAAAGCGGTCTTCTTCTGCCACCTTCCCTGTTAAGTGTCTGAGGGACGTCCTTTTTCACTGTTTTCGCCTTAGCACTGTTCGGAGTTTTTTCCCAGGAGTCACGTTCCGGCGACATTCCTCCGTCCCTGTCCACCAAGTTCAATGGCCGTCTTCTGAATGGCAGAGGAGGTTCCTGAATTTCTTCGAACCGGCCGGAGCCTGGTTTTTCCTTGCGTATGCTTTTCCTGGTTCTTGGGCCCAGCCTGGTGAGGACCACCCTCAACGGCTCCAGTAAAGAGACAAGTAACTTTTGTCTGAAGGGCATGCTTCGGGTTTCTCGCCTGTACTTTCTCCTTTACCGGATCTCCCCCAGCCTAGGATCCTCTGCAAGAGGTCTGTGCTGCTGCTTGCTAGTAGGCTCTGTCACACCCGAGGCCTTCTTTCTTTTTTGTAGTTTTTCCCCCTCCCCCCTTTGCTGCTGGACGGTCTTTTTCCAGTTCGCGCTGGACGCCAAAAGGATTGCAGGGGTTGTGGACGGGTCTTGCTCAGGTGTTTCTTTCCTCCCCTGCGGCGGTCCTTCCCACCCTCCCCTCTTCCCTGAAAGGGGACCCTTATACAGATGTCAGTTAGATCCGGCAGCTCTTCCGTCACTCCGAGTGTCGTTGACGCTGACCCCCCGGTCAGGTTGGTATAAGATCTTAACGTAGGCATAGTTAATGACATTATGGTTAGATCCATCCTGGCTTTCATTTACGTGCCACGGGACACTTGTTTTTTCATCCCCTTTGCGGGCCCGCTAGTCAGTTTCTACGCCCTTTTTCCCCCTTTCACGGACCTCGAGTCCGGGTCGCACCAGTAACGTTTCGGTCGTAATCTCTTTTCGTTTTCAATACTGGTACTTCTGAGCTCTGCATCGCCAATTTTTCTTTTTATACTCATCCCCTGTCTCCTCCGCGGCCTCACTGGGTCGCTTCGGGTTCTCAGCCCACCCACCGTTTCCCACCGTGGAACTTAGTTTCCGCCACCTTTCCCCCTTCCCCGGTGAGTTTTGTTATAAAGTTGCTTAACCCGCTTCCCTCTAACGGCTTGTAAGGAATGATTTTCTTTTCGTTTGGGAATGAAACTTGAGAGCAATTGGACCTTTTTTCCCCTCAGCCGCCAGCAGCACTCCCCAGCACCACCTCCCCAAAGGACCTTCTTTCTCGGCACCCACCCCCCCAGGAGATGAGGTGCTCTTAGGACTTGCCCTTCAGGCTGATTTCTACCTCTCCGTTGGCTCGGTCCTTTCCTCCTCCGCCCTCCTAGACAAGCAAGCACCTTCTGGAAAACTTTCCTTGGATCGTCTCCCCGTAATCTCGGTACCGCTAACATCTATCTTAACGGGCGGATTTCCTTTGATCAGTCTTGCACCCCCAATGATCTGCACCCTTGGCGGGACACACCGCGAATCCTTCCACATCCGGGAACTTTTTCGATATATCTTCTACTCCATCTTTTAGATGATCCTATGTCTCTTTTTGTGATTTTTTTCGTCCCTTTTTTTCCTTTTTACCGCACCGTGCCTCTCCGTTGTTTATTTCCTGAAAACTTTTTGGCCAGATATTGGATTGGGTACCAGATGACGAGGCGTAGTTTTTATTTTATTGCCTTTGTTGAGTATTTCTTCTTCGGACCGGTCCTCTCTGCCTCGTGAGGAGCAAGTCAGGCCCTCTTTAGTTTTTTCAGCCCCCTAAAGACGCGAGGAGTGGTTGTTGTTGCCTTATTAGGTTTTTCTGGGTTTTTGAATTGATGATGCGTGGCCGTTTGGTGCTTCGGTGCTTTTTCTTCCTTTGGTATCAGTTTGTAGCGGCGGTCGTATCGGTTTTCGGCTTGGAAACGCTTCCCTTTACAACCGCAGTCACTCCGCTTCTCATTTTTTGAGTGTGTTTTTGTCCCGTTCGACACTCCCCCTTGATGGAAGGCGACGAATTTTTTTTTTCGCTCAAACACTACGTCAATCTACCTTATAAAAGAACGTTTCCTTTTGGTGATTTCTTAACTGAAAAAGAGTACCCCAGTCGGTTCGAAGATGTGGGGTTGAGACCACTTTTCGAGTCGGAAGCTTAATCTTGGCTAATCATTTTTCGCTCCAGTGGTATTTGTATGACTTTTTAGAGTGGTGCGTGGTTTTAACTTTTGTCGGTTCGACCCGTCCTCGCGCCGTTGGGAAGGGACCCTGTTTGTTTTTTTCGGACTTCTTCGCTAACCGCGGAACCCCTGCGAAAAGGCTGATGACGTCCCTGGAGTTAAGAAGGAGCTTAGCTCCTTGTGATTTTTTGATGATCTTCGGTCCACAAAACTTTTAACCGGTTTCAGTCCTTGTCAGCTTCCCTAACTACGAGGGGACCGGCCACCCCCATCATCTTTCCTCAATACCGACGCGCCTCTTTTCATACTTGTATCGACTTGGTCCCGGTGGTAATCAGCTTGAGTGGGACTGCACGCACTTTTTTGGACATACTTATTCACGACTTACGTAAGACACCATCACTTTGCCCATTTCCCTTGGTTACTCATTGCCTGCGTCCGTGATCAATCCCTAAGGACTACCTTTCTTCCGGTTGGCTCTCGGGACGGCGAGCGCCTTCCTCACGCTTTTTAAAGCTGGCTTGAATGTTTTCCTATCCGGTAAACTTCACTAATCGGAAAGTCCCGGTCCATGGTGAAGTGCACTGATTGATTCTTCTACCTAATAAAGATCGTTTCAGGCGACTCCCCCCCCGTGCTTCCCCCAAGGATTGGCGACCTCGCACCATGTTCCTCCTAAGTGTCCAGAGAACCACCTTTGTCGCTTGTAAGGAATCTTTCGAGAGAGAATGACCTTTTCTTTTTTTGGAAGCTTAGTATCGCGGCCTTCCACTACCTTGGGTACACCCTTGCGTTCCCGAAAGCCACTTCTTTTAAGTCACCGGGCCCCGCGAGATTCTATCTCCAAGACTCCTTCAGGCCCTCCTACCCTCCGCCTGCGGCCGATGTCCCTTTTTTTGCGCAGCCGTATATAAAATGCAGTGTTTTTCCTTTTTACCAATGAGACCGCCGCCCATTCCTCTCACATTTTTTCCCCCCCCCCTTGTCTAGCACTCACATTCCCGCACCAAGTTCTGCCTTTTCAACTTTTCGACAAAAATAATCCCGAGAGCGTTTACCCCCCGTTACGGCTATCCCTCTCGGTCGCGTTGTTGTCGGAACCCCCCCTGCTGGTCCTTTTGACCCGCCGTCGTCCTTCTCCTTCGCATCGCCTCCCTTGACCACCCGTTCCCTCCCGTACCGCGGCTGTGTCCAGCATTCGACACAGCCTGGTCAGGTCTTTTTTGCGGGGCACACGTGCCCATTACGTCCATTTCTTTTTTGATTAGTCCCGTTCTCACCTCCCAGTTTTTTTCCGTCTGGTTCACTTCCCCGGACAGGCCCCGTCCCCCCGGAACCACCTTTTACGTTAGTTGAGACTTGCAACCCTGCTCCAGCTTGACTTCCACTTATACACCCTAGCTAGACCACGGTACGTCTCAGTATTGCTCGCCTTCGCCACTGGTGCGAACCCCATGTCGACGATGTTTTCTTAACCAGTCTGTCGGCTAGCCGGATGATGCTTCTCTCTCTTAACGGTGTGTTTGGTCTTGTCTCGACGAGGTCGAGGCTCCCTAAAGAGATTCTTTGAGTTTGTTATTTTCTTTTTTTTGAGTAATTTTCGCCCTACCGACTTTCTGTTGCATTTTTCCGCCGCATCCGGATGGATGGACTCGTTTATTTGGTACCCGAAGTTTTTTTTCTTCTTGATCTGAGGGCTTGCGCCTTTTACGTTTCTTTTGGGCCTGAGTCGCTGGAAGAGTTTATTGGTTCCCCTGTTTAGGGTTTCCTTGCGCTTTTCTCGTTTAGGATCCCGTCTCCTTCCGAAGCATTTACCTCCCTTCAAAAAATCAGGCCTCTTTCCTTTATGAGCGAACCTTTTTGGCCAGCGTGCGTTTTCGTATAGTTGTTTATTGCTCTTTCTTCGAACGGGTTAACACTGCCCAGGTGCCGTCGTGTGAAAGGAATTTTCTCTTGTCTTTTTTTTTAGCCGCGAGGCGGGCCTGCTCCTCTTTTTGGAATACTTCCTCGAGCGAATTGATAATCCTTTTCCTTCTCTGGGGCGTTCGGGGTTTATCAGCTTGGTCTTGGTTCCTGCTTTCGAGGGGAGCCCAGATTTCCCCCCTTCAAGACTTTTTTTTTTTGTTTTTTTGTTAGTCCCCGGCCCGCGCCGCCCATCCGCTCTAGGTGGTCCCGGTCCTGATTCCAGTCACTAAGAGAGGTATTTGGGATTTTCCCCCCCCTGTCCACCAAAGTGTTTTTTTTTGAGGCCCACTTTCTCTGGTAGCCCCCCCTTATCAGGCCCCCCACCTTCACCACTTACATTAATATAGACTCCAAAGAAAGCGAAGGATGTACGGTCTCCTTGAGGATTGGTTTTGCCCTGAGGAACGACTTTGAGTGCTCTTTTTTCCGGCCTGCTGCTTCGGGCTTCGATGAGTTTTGCGACCGGCCGGGGAGTGCGGCCGGGAAAGGTAGCGTTTTATGCCAGTCCACCTAGTGGAGGGATCCGTTTTTCCTTTTCAGAGGATGGGGACCCCCCTCCTTGGGTTCTTGGCGGCCCATGTTCACGCGGCCTCATTCCTAGGGGCTTTTTTCGTAATGGCCTCTGCACTTTTTTTTTACTGCCGGGAGGGCCTATTGGCTGATGTTTCCTCCTCTCAGTGAGGAGTGAACGTCAATTGGAGCGTTTTTGGTTGAGGCACTCTTTAATTTTCCTGGCTCCGCTGACCCTCGCTCCTGGCGCCGGTCCTCTTAGATGGGGGTCTCCGGCTGTTTTCCCAGAGTCGGATTGGGTTCTTTCGCCGCCGAGGGTGCTGTTTTCAACAATTTCTCCTATCTCTTTTTTTTTCTGAGTCTTTCCAGTTGCCTGCACCGTCTTACTGCCTCCGGGCCCCGTGTCTCATTTTTGTTGGAGGTGTATAACGGTTCGGTTGAATACCCAGCGGCGCTTGGGGTTGGGACGTCCCAACTGTTGCTTTTTTTTATGACAAGTTTCTTTCGGCTTTTCCCGGCCTTCCGGCCTCGCCCGCGCAGTTTATTCCCATAAACTCGATGCGGTCAGTTGTCCCCGAGGCCGAAACCCCCCGTGCCGGGGCACCCCCACCTTTTTTTTTTTTGATCCTCTTTTGCTGCCTGTGGCCGCCACGCCATCTTGGAAAAAGCGGCCTTCCGGGTCCTTGAATCGTGCGAGTTTGTCCTGACCAGGCTCAGCCTTTCCTTTTGTGGACCCCCCCTTTTTTTTTTTAATACTTCTCGAATCCGGCCCGCGCCCTCCGCTAGACCCACGCCCCTTCTAAACTTGTAGACCGGAAGTTTTCGGTGAGAAGCAATAATCCGTCTGGACATCTCCTTCTTTTTAGGCGGCCTGAATTTTTTCCCCATTGTTGTCATTTGGTGCCTGCTCCGGAGGTTCCGCGGTACTCGAACGGTGGGGACTCGGAAGCTTCTTTTCCTTTCTGGATAGGTTTCCCATCCCGCGGTCACCTTCTTCTGGATACGTTCAACCCTCCTGCCTTCGGGACAGGCTATAGATTGTTCGGTATGTCCGGGAGACGTCGCCAACCAGGAATCCATTGGTGATCTTCCAGCCTCTCGGGTGCGCTCCTTTTTTTTGCCCTCCCGCCGGCGATGCACGGGTTCGATTACGAGGATCCCCCGAATGACAATTCGACCCTTAAGGGCATGCGCTTCATTTTTTTTTTCTGCCTCCCCCCGTTCTGCCCGGCTTCCCCTCGCAAGGCGCGTGGGCCGTAAAGGAATCCCCCGCAGTTCACGTTGGTAAGATCTCGACCTGGAGAATAACGCCTCGAGGACTCCCAAATCTTACTTCGGCTAGTTTTTTTTTGTTCCCCTTTTTTTTTTCCGAGCGGAATGCCTTCAAGTCTAGTTTCCCGTCCTGCGGTCACAGATAAGAAGGCTTTTTTGCAATGTTTTTTTGACCCTAAAGTAATTTTCTACTGTGCAATTCCCCCCCCAGCGTTGACCTTTTGCCCATGTGGCCTTTCCCGCTGCCGACGATCATCAGGAAACTTTCACGGCACCGCACCGTCCCCACCGTCTCCGGACGTCCCCCCTGTTACCATCGCACGAATACAGTAGCACGCTTTCCTGACCATTCTTTGTATGTCTTACTCTCTTACCATCGCCTCCCTGCTAACCCCTCACCCACCGGTCTTTGAGGTGTCGGTCCTTTTTCACTTGAAGCAATTTTTTTTTCGGCCGGACCCATACTGAAGGTCAATCTCGTTTCCCATTGTCTCGAGGTCCTTCCCCTTTCTCTCCCTGACCTTTTATTCTCGTACACGTGTTCTAGTTTGTCTTCTTTTTTTGTGAATCTGTATTGTCGAGTGATAATTTTTTGTACTCGCTAGTTAAGGGTCGTTGACGTTGCCTCTATCCCCAGTTATTTCTTTCTTGTCATCCTCCACCTAAATTCCTCCTTTTATTTCGGAGCTTGGTTTCCAACGATATCCTTTCCCGGTTTTTCCGGTGGCTATGCCACCTTTTTGACACGTTTCGTACTTTTTCTTCCTCTTCTTATACGTGATTCCACTGACCCTTGAAGAAGGGAAGGTGCTGAGAGCCTATGTTACCTCGTTGGTGGATCACGGCCGATGGCTGCACCCCCCTCACTTTCCTAGTCGCGCTCTCATGACCCGTATGCGTTGTTGTTCTAGATGACGGGTTTTGGACTCCATCCACTTTGAGTTAAGGCATGATGCTACCTGTCGCCTTACCTTTTTTTTGGGGGGCCTTTTTTTTTCCCCCGTTTCTTTGTCATATGACTCCCATGCTGCTGTGTTCTGGAGGGAAGGTCTTTCTTCTGTTTTTCTTGAGTAGGGTCGGCCGTGCGGCTCGTTAGGGGGCTATTTCAGGCCCTTTTTTTCACTGTCCTGCCTGACTCCTGGGACCACTCGCCGATGGATTTCACAGGCGTTTTTTGAGCGGTCCCCGTTGCCTATCTGACTTTATAGGCACTTTTCTTTTGCGTCCCCGCCTGGTGGATTGCCTACACTCCTCGTTGGTTTTTCCCGTGCACGCACCCGAGCGGTTAACTACACTGAGGTTCTCAAATGCCTGTTTTTTGGTTTGTGCTCACTCACCATGGTCTATAAGTAGATTCCAGTACTTTAAGATTTCCCAATTTTCGAGTGACATACTGTAACCGTGGGGCTTCCCGCGCATTATAATTAACGCCCTTTTCTTTCTCGGAGTCCGATGGCTAGGTTCGACTGGCCGGGATTTTTGAGGTTGGCCCTTCGACCATACCCTGCTGTTTTGTAGCCCCCATTTTTTTTTTTTTTAGTCCTGTCTCCTGTCTTCCCGCAACTGGGCGGTTCCCCCCCTCCAAGAGTTTTGGAACTCACCTTTTCTTTCCACAGGCTTGTCCGACCGTCTTTTGCCGGTGCTGTTTTTCCAAGCGATACTAACTTACAACGACGTTTTTTACTCTGACCTGTTCTGGTTTGTTGAATCATCGACGGTAATTTCTCCACGTTTATAAGTCCCTCGGGCTTTCTCTAAGGCGGGAACGACTCCGTCCACCAAGAATTTTTTACCAAGGAATCTGGCCTTGGTCGCTGAAGACAGGTCCGCAGCATTATTTTCCCCATTTTTTTTGGAGAAGGGTGAACCGAAGAAGGAAGTCAAAAGGCTTCTCATCCGTTTCCCATGAGACATGCAGTTTTTTATAGTACTACCCCTCATTTACTATGGATCACTTGTATCTGGGAAAGTCTTTTTCTGATTTCCTTTTTAACGCCCATCCCACCCCGTTCGGGACTCCCTTCACACCTCTTCTTCTCCCTCCCCCCCCCCTCCCCTCTACATTCCCAAAGTCGCGGGTCGGGAGTGGACGTGGTTTTTTTAGTTTCATGACCCTTGACGGGGACCTTGCTTGGTGCTCGCACCGGGCGCCAAAGAGTCCCAACCTCGGTTGTTTTAATAGGCATCTCTGGTGAGCCCCTGCGGAACCGCTTTCCCACCCGCGCCACAGATGCCCCAGCGGAAGATTTTCTGTCAAAAGATTTAATACAGCATCCTAAGACACTCCACCTTTCCCAAAAAATTTTTAAGAAAAACCATGCGAGCTCTTGGTCCGAATCTTCTTGCTTTTTCCAGGGAGCTCCGGTTCCGGCCTTGCCTTTTTTGTTGGCAAAACCTTTCAGGCTCCCCTCCTCCTCCCTTCTGCGCGCCCAGACGCAGATGGCCCCCCCCGCTTTGGCTTGTCTTAAGCTCGTAGAATGTACCCCTCCATCAACTATCATTTTCACTAATGATGTTATTCTTCCTTTCTCAGGAAACACCCACACGGTACCCCTGTCTTAGTCCGAACCGCGCTACGGACCCCATACGGGTTTGCGTAATAGACTATATTTCTATTTAACTCTCATTCCAATTTTTGAGAGAGTCTAATCATAGGTTACATCTTTTTGTCCGTGAAGCTTTTTGGTTGCTGTTTGAACCCCCAGGTCTTTCTTCCGAGACTGTGTTTAATTACTTTATATTCGTGGATCATCTTGGATTTGTTGTACCAAGCGGATTCCGGTTTTGGGGATACTTAAAATACCCTTTCTTTATTGAAAGATTGAGGCGTTTTTATTCGTCTTTGGAGGTAGTCGGACGAAGATTTTTTGGAGACCACTTTCATTCATCTGCCTTAGCATAAACGTCGGTCCCCCAGCACTTCCAACTTCGCTGGGTGTGAGTCTGGTGGCCCTTTTCTTTCCTGGGGTTTGTTTTTCGGGCTTCCCGATTGAAGCAGTGATCTTTTTTCTGTTGTAATGAGGACTTTTTTTTTTTTAAACGGGTTTGTTTGACTAAATCTCCCTGGCGAAAGTCTGCTGACTTCTTACCACCCTTTCAGAGTTGTTAACCGGTTGTTCTTTTTCGATTAATCGACTTTTCTTGAAGTCGCCCTGGGAGATTGACCGACCCACCGACGTCTTCCACGTGGTTTCGTCAACCCTACCTTTTTTTGGTGGTCGGGGTATATAAAAAGCGCCCCCCAGGCCACCCACAAGTCCTTGGTCAATGCTTGGAGGCCAGTTCGTTGAGCAAGATGGTATCTTTTTCGCCCATTGTGTTTTTTTCTCCTTGCTGCATGTTCCGTTCTGTTTGCGACGTGGTGTTTTTTTGACATCTCGTCGCTCAGTCTTTTTTTTTAAGTTTTTCCAGGTCCTTTTCTTGTGTATTTTTTCTCGCCCGGTTTAAACCTGAAACTTATTCATGCACGTTCCTCTGAAGGTGGGCTTTTTGAATGTCCCAATTGGTCTCCGATAATGACGGATCATGCCCCTCTGATGATTAGGCAACCAAACATGACCTTTTTGAATCGTACAGAAAGAGTTTCCGGGAACCTTCCCCATTTAGTTGACGTGCTTTGAGTTTGGAATAGGGTTCCTGCCGGTTGTTCCCGGTGGTGTTTGATCTGGTTGAGTACCGTCCCTTTGCGGGACCTTCCTTCCCACCTGAACTTCCTGAAGAAACACTTCAAGTCCCTTCTTTTAGCAGTACCCCCGGATTGATCGTCCACGTCGTGCCCCCGTTCTCTCGCACACTATCCATCAGGTATTCTTCTCCTGGGAGTTAATTCAGGCTCATACGAGCCTTTTCCTTTTTTATCCCCCGATGCCCCGCGATCTCCTTTTTTTTGATTCCCGTAATCATCGCATAGTTCTCCGGCCAGGTTTTCCTGTTTGACAATCTATGCCGTCGGATTGCGACTTTTTCGTTCCCTAGTGATGCCCCCCCAGGGCCGCACATACGTGTGTTTGATGAGGCCTCAACAGTTCCCCCCGCAGCCGTCACCACTGAGACCTCTGAGAATGGCTTTCTATTGAGAAGCGGAGCGACATGAATCGTGCTCCGGTCGATGAGCACTAGGCTTGATTTTTTTTGGACCGTCTTTCTGTCTTCTCCTGCTGGAATAAGAGAAGATGTCCGGCCCTCCGTCTCTTGACCCCTCTCAGATTTCATCAACCTCCAGATCACTAGTTTTCCTCTGTCGTTTTTCGCCTGACCCCCGATTGTTTTTTCCCAAGCCATGTCCCCAGAGCCGTCCACAGCACACCATGGTGTCACATTCCGCACCAGTCTTCTTCCACCTCCCGTCTCCTAGACCCCCCAATGCGACTTCTGCTCTGTGGATCGTTGACCAGTTTTACCTTTAATCTATCTTCTTTTCGAGAGTCTCCGCCCCCAATCTTCACAATTGGTCAGAAAGAGTCTTCTTAGTTAAGAAAGTGTCAGTTATTCCTTCTCTTTCCTCTTTTCCAACTTTGCCCTCCCGTTTCCTCTGCCGTTTTTCAGCATCCCCCCCTGCCAGGTAAGTTCCGTTGGTGTTGGTAGTTCCCTTGATCCCTTAGCCAAGCGGACGGTCTTTGTAGACAGCGTTCCTTTTTTCCCCCCCGTATCCTGGTGCGGTCGGCAAAACGTTCTCCCTTACCACCGTACGAGTGCTGATTTGAAAAAATGAACGTCTAATTGACCAGCTCACCCTTCTCCAATTGTAGTCCTTCTTTTTTTATCGTATTTCTAACTTTTCCCTCAACCTCTTTTTCTATAGTTTTTCTTCCTCCTATTTCCCCCTTGGCCCCCTCCTCTTTGTTGCATGGCTTTTATCTGGAGTTACCGCTTTCGATGTCTTCTCTTCCCGAGAGGCTTTACACTACGCTTTTCTGAGTTGTCTGTCCCGGAGTGGAATTTTTTGTTCATATAGCTTTGGCCGTGTCTCCGCGTTCCCATATAACCGTGTCCGTCTCCCTCTTTGGTTCCTTCCGTCAGTTCCCTGACCTCGGCGAGGTGCGCCCCTTTCTGTCCACTTCCTAGTCCCCTTCCGATATTTTTTTATGGGGCGGTAATTTCAGGTCTCTTTGTTGACTTTTCTCCCGACTCGTCTCTTTGACTCCTGTCCTTTGAGACCTTCGAAGTCCTCTTTCCTCTCCCGACTTTTTTAAGGAGCAGGTCTTTTTTGAACGCATGCATCTTGGTGCGTAAGTGACTCTTTCTTTTTTTCTTTCTTCTTCTCAGTCTGCGATTTTCGCGTCTTCCGTCCGACGACAGGTGCATGTTTTTCTGCACATTTATGATCTGGGGCGTCCCTTTCCCCTCTCCCCCCTGCGCAGCGAATGTTGACGGCATCGATGCATTGATAACCCGCTGTACTGTCTCTTTTCTTCATTTTTTCCTCACATTCCGATTGTCCTCTTAGCACTGATCCGTGTCCGTCCATCCCTGCTGATTCGTGTTGGTGTCTGAAAGGTCTTCCCAAAGGCCCTCCCGGCCCCTCACGAGAGTCCGGCAGTTCCCCCTCTAAATAGCAGATTTGACCCTTTCTTTGAGCCGTTTATTGCTCCCCTGTTTGACCCAGAGCGGGGATGCATTTTTCAACCGTTTCTTGATCCTTTTTTTAGCAACCCACTCCAAGCAGTCAGCGAGTCAGCGTCCCCTTTCCCTTGGTTACGGATGATTGGTTGTTTTTTCGACGCCGGGGCCTTCTTTCGACCAGTTGAGAGGGTTTTAGTTCCCTCCTCTCTCGTACTGGTTTTGGTGCGTCCGCCGTTTCGCGGCTGTTTAAACTGTAGCAGGTCTTTCCTCCCTTCCTGGCGGTTTATTTTCCCCCGTTGCTTGGGGAAAAGGAAGCCCTTTTTCTCCGAGCCTCGGTTTACCTAGTTTTTATCAAGTTTTCTTGATTCTGTTTTCACGGCGACCCTTGATGCGACGCTTCTTTCCCCGAGGGCGAGCTTGCCCTTCTCCTTTTCCGGCCGGGAACACGCAGGGCGCCTTGAAGGCAGGCGCCTTCTCCGTGCTCCAGGGTGGCCCAGCATTTCCTGTTCTGTCGTACCTCCCCCAGAACTGGTCGGCTTTAGTTGGTGGCTTCTTCTGGACGGTTTTTGCTGCTAAACTGGTCCATCCTTTTACCATCTTTTCTGAGTCTGACAGTTGAGAAGCCTCCTGCGTCTTCTTTGAGCGGGCGTTTCCTTTCTGACAAAGCTACGCCCCTCCGGCAACCCTTTCTCTCACGTGTCAAGCGCCCTTCCCCCTTTCAGTCGCCTTCTTTCCCTCAGACCGCCTCATCTCTCACTTTCCCTTCACTCGAAGCTCCGGTCGGATAAGTACTTTTTACCCAGTTTTTCTCTTCTGAGGAAGACCTTCCCGAGTGACATAGACAGAGTGTTTTCTTGCAAGAATCCCCGGTCATCAAGACCTTTACGGATACGGTGAGAAGCTTGAAACAGGCTTCTCCTCCCATGAAGGATCCGGCTTTTCCCGGCGGGTCTTCAGATTTCTACCTCTTCCCCCCTTCTCACCTCTCTCTCCCCCTTTGTCCGAATTTAGGCCTTCGGGGTATTCTCCATCTGTTCAGCAGTATGTTTTTTCGGTAGTCGGCTCTTTCAGTTTGTGCCTTTTTTTTCCTTGCTCTTGATTCTCGCGGGAATAGAACAACGGTGGGGCCTCCTGCAGTTGCTTTCCCCCAATCTGACGTCTTCCGAGGCTGACCAGAGGCTTGTTGGAACATCCCTCTTCCAAGAATATTTTTGGCGTCTTTTGCGCTGGCTTGGTACGCACCTTTCGCCAAACTTATTCCGCCCCCTTCGTCTTTATTTAGGGTGCGATGCATTCCCCTTTTTTTGCATTTCTTGCGTTTTCGGATACCCCGCTCACCCCTTCCTTTGGCTCAGCTCTCTCTTCCGTCCCCTGGTTGGCAGTTCTCCTCTTGTCTTTACTCTCCATGAGTTTCCCACCAACCAACACCCCCCCCCCCCCCCCCCACCCCCAACCCCCCACAACAAAAACAACACCCAAACAACCACCACAAACACAACCCCCACACCACCCCCCAAAACAAAAACACCCCCCCCAAAACCCCCCCAAACCCCACCCCCAAAACACCCCCCCCCCCCCCCCCCCCCCCCCCCCCCCCCCCACCACCCAACAAACAAACCCCCCCCAAACCCCCCCCACCCCCACAACCCCCAAAAAAAACCAACAACCCCCCCCCCAACCCCCCCCCCAAAACCACCCCCCCCCCCCCAACCACAAACATTGCCCTTTTGCCGTTTTGGCTGGTCCCTTCTACGATACCCTAGAGCAGAGTCATTCCCTCTGGCCGACAACGTTGCCCTTCCCCCTCCTTCTCGCCCTCCCTCTGCTGGCATCTGTTTTCTTATAACTGCTCGTTCGTCCCCGGGTTCCACTGGCTTCCCCCTCCCCGGAGATATTTCTACTACCCTTGTTTTTACACCCACTGCGGCCCCTTTATAAAGCCGCCCCAGCCCCCTCCCTTAGTCAAGAGGAAAAGGTTGCGTCTTGAGCTCCCCCGACGCCTCATTAACTTCGGCGATTCCCAAACCCCCGCCGAAGCACACATTTCGGTCTCTCACTCGGACGCGACTCCCAGAAATCTCCCGATGCACCCCCTCTCCCTTGCACGCAATAAGCCTCGCCCGCCGATTGTCCGTACCTCCCATCGCCCTTAACCGACCCTTTCCCTTCATGGGTTACCGTCACTTCTCCTCCCCCGTTGGGGCATCCCCCCCGCCCCCGGAAGGGACTCGGCTCCCCGTCTCCTCTTCTTTTCACTCATCTAAATAGCGATCCCTACTTAGTTCCCTTCTAGTTTTTTTGAATATATTTGATGTGCCCTTCTTCACGTCAGGACTGCGTACGCGTGTTTCTTTGCTTTTCTCTCCAGTTTCGTGAGCGTTCTTTTGTTTTTGCCCCCGATCCCTCACCTTCCGCCTCTGGATAGGGTATCCCCCCACTACCACGATCCTTCTTACCGTAGGTGGCGAGGGACCACCTTTTCTCCGCGGCGGTCAGGTGGTAGGGTGCTGCCCTCTTCCGTGTCGGCTTCGAAATTTCTCGAAGAATTTTGCTTTTCCCCTTACAGAGTTTCCCTCGGTCTGTTTTTAGAGCACCCAGAGACGTTCTCAGGAAACCTCCTTTTTCCTTCGACGATCTCCGCAGCGGTTCTCATGTCTTGATTTCGACGACCTGTGAGTCACATGTTTTGACTTTGCCTCCCCCCCCGTTTGGGCTCGACTGTATTCCCCCTGCCTTCCCTTGGGGAATCGTGTTCTCCATTGCTGTATAAAATGGACAGCAGGAGGCCTCTTTGGAGGCTTGAGTTCCTTTTTTGATCGGATGCTCTCTTGGCGTGGCCTTTCCTCGGGCCGTTCATTTTCGGAAATTCGTCCGTGCCCCTTCCCCCCCCCCCTCACGTTTAGAAAGATACTCCCCTTAATGGCTCCGAAGGCTCTTTCCAGAAAGCTGACGGACTTCTCTGCGGGGTCTAGTCCCTTCTGCCTGCCTGTGGTTGTAGTTTTCCCCAGCCTGTGTATTAACGGTGTGATTGATTCAATCCAGGGGTCCCCCCGACTTCGGTCTCCAGCCTTCCTTCCTTCTTTGTTCCTGCACTCCCATGTCGGATATCTCTTTGATAACGGAAGAACAAATGAAGAGGAGCGAGTTTAAATCGTTCCCTTATCTGCTTTGCTTCTAGTCTTTCGAAACTGGGGTTTTTCGTTTTTTTACGAGAACCTGATTCTTTGATTTTCATGCTTCCCCATTTCTCTCCCCCCCATGGCAGGCGTAGTGTTTTTCCTTCCGGTTTTGACGCCCGGTATCACATGAAGAACCCCCAGAGGACTTCCCCCTTTCCGGGACACCCTTCCGAGCTCCCTGACCTTCTTTTGGGTTTCCTGCTGTCCCAGGTCCAACCGAGGTTCCGTCATTTTCAGTTTTGTTTTCCTCTCCTCCAGGAGGCATTCTCCCCTTCCTTTAGATCTCCTGCCCTGTCCCCTCCTGCCGGTAGGGGCCGACTACGGTCCAATGTCGCGAAGTCACTTTCCCCCCGCTACCCCCTCCTCCCTGGTACATTCTCCAACCTTTTTTTTCTTAGTCCAAATACGCCCCCCTACCTGCAACGTCACCAGCTTTCCAAATAGAACCTCGCCCCTTAGCGACTTTCCCCACTCAGACTAGACTAACCGTCTAAAGAAGGGTTTCCCTTTTTTTTTTCGTTTACGTGTTTAACCCCCCCTCCCTCACAGTTTTTTTACACAGTAGTGGGTCGGGTGGCGTTTGTTGAGCCACATTTCTTCTGGCCTTCCCACGGCGAGGTCCTAACTTTTCTGCCGTCCCCCTAGGTTAGACCGTCCCGGAACCTTTTCTCTTTTCTCGTTCGCCCCGTCGGCCCCTGCCCCTCTCCTCCCGTCTAAACGCAGGGCCCTAGAAAACTGACCTGCAAGCAGTGGCCCGCCCGTCTCCACCTCCAGTCACCCCCCCCCCCACAAAATTCTAAACCCCCCCACAGAGTTGGTAGTAATTCCTGTACGCGGGTTCTGCTAAGGAAAATCTTACTTGCATGGGAACTGTGAAGCGCATTCTTTTCTACCCACCTCCTCCCCTGGCTTCCCTGCCTAGGTTTGGGTGGGGTTGTACCCCTACCGGATTTGTCGGCCCCGGCTCTCACTAGCGGAGTGGTAACCCCGAGGATGAGTTTTTTGAAGGAGATCGGATGGAACCAACACTGGATCTGCACCGGGTGCTTCCCCTGCCCAAAAGCGCGATCCAACTAGCCTCTCTAACATCTTCCTACTGTTAGCGTAGACTTTTTTTATGGATTCGCTTGGACCTCTTTTTTTGTCGCGTGGTTTCTGTCCCTCCGCCATCCCCATTTTTTTTTCAATAGTATTCTCCTCCCTGTTCCAGCGGGCATCTGTCGGATACCCCCCGGTCCGTCTGACCGAGGATTGTGTTTATCGTACAGGTATTGTGTGGAGGATTTTTCTTTAATTAGAGCGTCTTCGGACTGTCCTGCGGGCGTGTGTCCTCTTTTTTCTTCATCTGATCTCCGACTCTTCCCCTCTCGAAAACGATCGTCATCATTTTTTGTGTATTGTGGAGTTTTTCCGGATGCTGTCGGCCATGTTTTTGCAGACGTTGGTGGGTTCTCTCCGCTTTTTTATACTTTTTTCTTGGAGGTATAGGGAGGCCTTCCCGAGACCGCAACCCAAAAAAATGTCCTCAGTTTTCTCATTTACAATGCTCAGTAGTTTCACGTCGGGTCGGCCTCGGCCCGTTCGCCTCTCTTATTGCCTGACACGGGTGCGATGGGCCACTACCACAACTTCCCCTTTTCCATTACCCTTACTTGTTCACCGAAAGGTTGGGGGTTTTGGATGAGACCCCGAAGAAAGCTCCCCCCTACCATTCGGTGAGCGCGGGCTAAGTTGTCGAGTTGGGCCCCTAGGCTCGCTTTTGGCTGATTAGTCGACCCATGCCCTGGTGGTATCCATTGGGGCCCCCGTTTTTTTTTTGATCTGGTCTGGGTACGTTAGTTTGTTTGACCCGGATCGCTCCGTGTGGTGATGTGACCCTTTCGCCTTTTTCGCTGGCCCGAGAGATTAAGCGTTGAACCGGACGTCGTCCCCTTTCCCTTTTAAAGTCACGGGCTTCTTTCTGCCAGTTCCAGTCTACCTTTGCCGGGTTGATGCATGATGCAGATGAGTAACCCCACTCCAGTGTTTCCTTTAACGCACACCTCGGTTCCCCCCCCCCCTTGAGGTTCCCGATCTCTCCGAAGAGTCCCTGCAAGGGGAATCTTTTATCTCCTGGTCCCCTCTTAAAGGTTCAGGTCGCTTGTCTTTTTCTACCTCCCTGGAGGTTCTGACAAAATGATCGCACACACGCCGACTTTGCTCCGGGGCTGCCCTCCCCCGCGCACCCCTTCTCTTGCACCCATCCTCCGGGACCCTCTACCGTCCATAAGGTCATCTCTGCAGTAATTCCCTCCTGCGATCCCAAATCTCTTCAGCTTCCCCTCTGCTCTCTCTCCTCCGCTGTGGCGATCCCGTTCCAAACCTTCATCATCGAAGTATTTCCGGTTTTTTTAAGGTGGCCACCAAACGACTCCACTACTTCTGAGGACCTCCTGTTCGTCCTTCGTATTGCCCCTTGTCCCTCCCCACCCGTTATCTCCAGTGTTTTTTTTCCAGCCCCCCCATTGGACGAGAAGACCGAGACCTTCCCGGGCACTGCCTTCCTGCGATCCCTCTCACTTTTCGGTCTCCATCCTTGTTCTTTTTCCCCGGCTCCCCCGCTGAAGGGTTCCCTTGGTGTTTAAACTGTCAGTTACTTTCCCGACACCCCTGCCTCCGAGCCGCTCCGGCCCTATTTCATCCCATCCTTCCTCACCCCCCTCCCCCCCTCCATTCTCCCCCCCTAAAGCCTGCAGAATGCTGTTTCCTTTTGGGGAGAAGCGAAACTTTTTTTACCCTTGTCACTAACCTCCGGTCTTCTTTTAGTCCCTTCCTCTCCAAGAACTGGTGAGTAACTCACCCGTCATCAAAGGTTGTTCCAACCCCGTCCTGAGAACAACCTCTCCGCTATTTTTTATGAAGAGGGCTTTCTTTCTTTCTTTCTTCTCCCGAGCCCCCCGGGTTTTGCTCTCCCAAAACCCCGAGGTCACCTTCTTTGCGTCAGCATCCTGGAAGTTTCCTTCCCCCCCCTGCCCTCCCATTCCTCCACCCTGACACCGACCAGAAGGACCTCGGTAGGTTTTCCCCCCTGCAAAGGACTGTCCCCGTCATCTTCTTGTCGTTGCTGGCCGTTCATACCCCCCTCCTCCCCCGGCTTCCTTCTCTCTAGTGTTAGTCGCGGGTTTCATCCCCCCTGTCGCTGGTTACCCCTCCCTGACGTTCTTCATCCCCCCCGGAGAACTTTCGGCCTCCTTCTTCCTTTCCCCCCCCCTTATTCCACTCCCCTCAGTCCTATTAACACAAAGCATACCCCTCTGTACGCCTCCTTATGATCCTTATTTCTCCCCTTCGATCATCCTTTTAGTCGCTGTTCGCCTTTTTCAGGTCAATTACTTCTTTCTTCTGCCCTCCTATTTCTGATTTCATCTACGACTGCACTTTTTTCTACCTCATGGGGTTGGATGGCAGGGAGTTCGGAAGTCCAAGCGGGGCGATCCTATTTCCTTGATTTCCGGTTGAGGCGCTCGTTCATAACGGAGCTCTTTTCTTCTCTTCCGCGTTCATGCTGTTGAACGTCTCCCTTTAGTGATGGTTGAAGTCGTGTTCGCCCCCTAATTCTGAGCCCTCGGTTTCGGTTCGCCGCGTGAAGTTTGTTCAGTAACAGCTATGGCATTGCAGTTCTTTGCCTTCTTCTTGGTTGCACCCGTCCGGGATATCCCGGTCCTTTGCCCCGTCGTCCTTTGCCCTCCAGCTCGAACTGGTAAGATTCCAGTCAGTGACCCCAAAACCCCCCACACCACCCGGTCCAAACAAATTGCTCCAGTGACGGCCGGAGAGCCAGCCTTTGTTTCCTTTCGGGACATAGGGTCGGCCTCTTTCTTGAGGATCCCCTTTTTAGCGGGAGCGTCTCCTCCCCTGTCAACACCTCCCTTTTCCCGGCTTTTGATCAGGCCTTGAGATGGAACCTAAGGGCGCGAAGAAGAAGTGGAGCCGCGCCCAAGGGGTTCACGGCATCGAGCCATTTTCTCCCCCGCTTCCTTCGCTGGGTCTTCCTTTGGGATCCCAGATCCGTCTGCGTCTCCAGTCGGACACCCCTTTGATCGCACCCGCGCCGTCTTGTCGCCTGTCAGATGGGGTGTCGTGGAACAGGCTCCATTCCCTCCAATCGAGAGAGTCACCGGCAGGATTGTTCGCGATCCAGCCGCGTAGGCGGGTTCTCCTTTTCTCCCCCTCGTGCGCCCGGTTTCCCTATCTTTTTCTCATCTTCACCAGTTAGCTACTGGGCGCCAGCCTTGAGCAAGGCCCACATTGAAAGATCGCTATTCCGACTCAGGATGGCCGACTACGGACGTCTGATGCATTTGGTTTTTCTTCTAGCCGGCCTTCAAGTTCCTTGTTTTGGCTGCTTAGCCGGCGCGGCCGGTTCGAGGGTTCTGTGGACCCGCTGGTTGCTCCGTTTCCGTCCATTCTGGGTAATTGTCGCGGACTCGTCGAACCGGTGTGACCGGAGGCGAGGATTTCGTGTTTTTTGGCCATTCAGTTCCACGCTTTTGCTTCAGTGTCCGCGTTTTTTTTTTCATCGGCATCCAGGTTTTTCCTTGTTTTTTTTCCGGGTGGGCCTCTGACTCCGAATTTAGCGTGACTAGCGAGTACCAACCGATTCGCGTTGCTGGCGGTTTTTTGTCACCCTGCC
>Ga0179591_1328341_pt1 | contig 21164 bp, 39 predicted proteins | sample CZOMad2_1_08_16f_FD_182891 | JGI IMG/M metagenome (GOLD analysis project Ga0179591, IMG submission 182891) | Vadose zone soil fungal communities from Angelo Coast Range Reserve, California, USA - CZOMad2_1_08_16fungal (PacBio error correction) | ecosystem: Environmental > Terrestrial > Soil >... | reverse complement strand
CAGCATGTTTGGCCTTGGAATATTCCCCCTTTAATTCAGCTCGGAGTGTTCCCTCTTTTCTTTCCCGTGGTTTAGGGACCGCCCAAAAAAGGATTTTTCCCCCCTCTTCAAAATTTCTCTGTGAAACCCCCATTAAACAGCTCCTTCCTCTTACGACCCTTTCTTGTGGCACGGTTTTTCCCCCCCCTTGCCAAATATTCTCCCCCTTGAAGAGTACCCTTGCGATCTCTCCTGTTTTCGGATTTTCTGATTAGTGGGCCCTTTTTGTCGACCTTTTCCCCCCCTTCCCTCCCCTATAGTTCCTTTTTGAGGAACGGCCTTGCTGTCATGACTGAGAGAAGTGTTTTTTTTCTTTATCCCTCCCCTGATTTTAGGAGATTCTTCGTTTCCAATTCTATAGCTTTTTTTTTCTTTTCTTTTTTTTTTTATGCGCCATCCCCCCCCAGTAGACAAGTTGGGCCCTTTGCTTTTTCCCCCCCCCTGTTAAAGCACCCTTTTTTTCTCTCCCGAGAGGATTTTTGTTTGCTTGTCTTATGTCCTTTGAAGTTTCCGTTTTGAAATGCCTCTTTCCCCGAACCGATTTTTCCTTCCTTCTCCCCGTCGAATTTTTTCCCGGTTGTTAATCCCCCCCCTAAGATGCATGTCTCTTCCTAGGTGTTCTTTCCCCTTTTGGATTTGGATTCCGACTCTGAAAAAGGAGGTAAAAACCAACCTCAACCCGCTATCCGCGCGGGAAGTTTTTTTTGAAGACGACCTAATTGTATGCGGCAGTTGAGTCCCCGGCGCTCCCCCCTTGACTCTGTCCCTCCAACGCTGCTTCCCCTTGCCTTCTTATATCAGGCCCCCCTTCCTTTTTCCAATCTAAACAACTCCTTAGGCATTTGGTACAGGCTTACGGCCCTTCTCCAGCAGGGTGTTTTCTTTTTCCTTCCCCTACAAACTTTCCCCTTTTTCTTTTCTGACAAAAGAAGAAGTCCCCTCCTCCTTTGAGATATCAATTTCCCCAAGTATTGCCTCACTACTTCGGATCATCAGGAGCAGTGCCTTTCTTGATCTTGCCCTGGACGGCTTCTGTCATTGGGTGGGACTTTTTTTTTCTTTTTTCCGATGACGTTTTTCCCCCCTTATGACTCGAGTTGCCCTGACGGAACCTTTGGCCGCCCTTTTTTTTTTTGGACCTTGCCCCCTTTGCTTGTACAACGAGGGGACTTCCTTTACCTTTCACTTTTTCGGAAAACCCCCCGCTGGTGTCCGCATACTTCACCTTTTCTCGGCTTGGAAGCCCAAATTTTTTTTTTTATTTAATGTCCTGGACAAACCCCCCTCCTTTGATGGGTTCGCGTGATTCCCCCACTTTTCAATATCCCTTATCGTAGGGTTATTTTCTTTTTGCGACAGCTCCTCGTTTAAAATCACCCCTCCACAATTGAAGACGGCACCTTCCCCCCCCTTTTTAAGTTAAGTCCCCCCCCCCCCTCCAGATGATTTCCTCCTTTCCCGCATACTGTTTTTTTCCCTTCGCAGAATTTCCCCATCTTTTTTTCAAAGGAAGCCCTTTTCTTTTTTTTTGTTTCCATTTGTTGTTGGTTTAGGGATTTCCCCCCCCCCCCCCCACGATTTTTTTTCGCTTTTTTTTTCTGGCATTTTCAAGTAGGGTTTTCCCTTCCAACAAGCCGGAGGCCACTTTTCACCTTCGACCTTTTCTTTTTCCTGACATGTGAAGGACCCCTCTTGGTTTTTGGAATGGATTCATCTCCCCCTGAACGGGGGACCTCCCCGCATCGAGAGCCAGTCCCCCCCACCAGCGCTTTCTTCTTTTTATTTTTTCACTCCCCCCCCCGCCCCTAGAGCCAGCCCCCGTTTTGGATCTATTGCTTGGTTCTTTTCCTTCCCCTTTTTTTCCCCGCAATAGGCCCCTTCCCTCCATTTTTTTTTGTTTGTCTTTTCCCCGACAGACGACCCTTTCCTTTTTTTCAAAAAACTTTTTCCTCGTGTGTCGGGAAAGGGCCCCTCCCCACACTCTGGCCAGCGTTTTTTTCCTTTTTTTGTTTTTTTTTTTTCCCCCCCCCCCCTCCAGGTACAAAACGGGGACAGCCGTTTGTATTCAACCCTCGCCTAACTTTAAACGGAAACCCTCCTTGTTTCGGTTTTCTTTTGAAATGAGTGTTTTACATGCTTTTTTAAGGAAGATCTTTCCCCAATTCTTTTTCTGGCACGATAAAATTCCCTTTCCTTCTTTTTGGAATTTGGATTTTTTTTAAAACAAGGGTTTCCCACGCGAATCCCCCCCCCTTGGAATGAAAAATTATCCTCTTGTGTATCTCTCCATTTGGCTTCCTGTTTTTCCGACCGCCTCCCCCCAGAGACCCCCCTTCCCTTTTTTTTACGACGCCCCCTTCCCTCCACCTATAGGTTGTCCTTGACCCGCGACCCCTTTCCCTTCACCTAAGAGTTGTTGTTGTTGTCCTCTTTCCTTCTGGCCATCGTAACCTCTCTTTTTTTTTCCCCTGGAACAAACGTCTTCCCATTCCCCTTCGTCTGAAGAGCCCTCCCCCCCCCCGACTGACTTTCGTGGTTGCATTCCCCCCCCAGAGTCTGCTTGTTTTTTTTCCCCCTGGTTTCAAAGGACGTCTCTCCAGTTAAAACCCCTTCCCTTTTGGCAAACAGACTTTTTTTTTTCTTGCGCGGCTTACTTTCCCCTTGGCAGGAAACCCACCCCTCTTCTGACAAAGACCCTTTCCCTCTCCCTTTTCCCCTTTCAACAGAAGGGTGAAGCTTCTCCCCCTTTATGGTTTGGTTCATCCCCCCCCCCCGAGTAGCGCCCCCCTTTTTTCCGCCTTCCCTTCCCTAATTCGTAGAGAACGTCTCTGGGACTTTCCTCCCCCCCCCCTCCAATGTCGGTCTTATGGGTCCGCTCACGTTAACTTTCCGTTTTTATGTTAATATGACCCCCGTGGGACTGCGGTGACATTCCCCCCTCCTCCCTAAAACGGTCTTTTTCTCCTTCTATTGTGGATGGTCCCCCCCCCCCCCCCCTTTTCCCCCCAAATAACTGGGCTTTTTTTTCTCTTTCCAGGACGTTCTTTCCCCCCCCTGGAAATTCCCTTTCCCCCCCCATGGAAACCTTTCTTCTTTTTTCTTTTATTTTTCCAGATCAAAAGGCGATGTCTCCCTTCTCCGGATGTGGAATTGGTATCCCCCCCCTTTCCACTTGTATGACAGTCCCGCTACCCCCTCGTTGTTCTTTTTTTTACCCCCCTCAACACAGAAACTCCCCCCCCACACCCCCCCCCCCCACAGCTCAGTCCCCCCTTTCCTTTTTCGATAAGATTCCTTCCCCCCCCCCCCCTTATTGCGGGGACAACCCCATTCAAGACTCACTACTGCTGTTTTTGTTTCAGACGGGACTTCATTTTGTTTCGTGCCGGGCGATTTTTTTTCCTTTCTTTACTCCTGAGAACCCGGACCACCCCTTCTGATGGCGAGATTGTCTTTTGATTCCTCCCCCTTCTCTGCTGGAACTTTTTCCCTTTTTGGGCAGACAAAGCCGGCCAGTTAAGTAATTTTTTAAAGGTATTTTTTCTTTTTTTAAGTTTACAAGGACCCCCCCCCCCTAGGTGAGCACCCCCCCTTCCCCCCCAGAAAAAGTTTACAAAACTTCCTTTCCTCCCCATTGCTCCCGAGAAGCGACCTTTAGTTGGGATCCTCCTTTGGACTTTTCGAACCCCCTCCCCTTTTTCCCCAATCGAGGACCTTCTCTCATCCAGTTTTCCCCCTTTACCCCTGATTTGCAACTTGAGTAGGCCAATCTTTCTCCTTTTTTAATATAGACCCCCCTTTTTAATCTTACTATTTTCTGTCCCCGTCCCCCTCCTTCCTCCTCTATGTGTAAGGGTTTTCCCTCCCCCTTCCTTTTCTTGAATCAGGGACCTAAGCCTGTTTTTTGACAAAGCGTTTCTCTCTTTCCACCGTGCCAAACTCCTTTGCAGTGTATACTAATAAGAAACTTTTTCCCCCTGGCGATGCAGGAAACATTCTTTTCATATGGTGGCTACCACTTCCCCCCCCCTCCTTTTTCCCTTGACCGGGTCGTTTTCTTCCTCCCCCGCTGAGGAGGACCCCCTTGGGGTTTCTTTTCCGGAACGTCGCACTCCCTTTTGAAAAACAACCCTTTTTTATGTCCCCCTTGTGAAAAAGGTTTTCCTCAGGCGGAAAAACGCCCCCCCTTTCTCGCTATTCCACCCCCCCTTTCGGCCTAGGGCAAAAACCCCCCCCCCTTTGCAATCTGGAAAGACATTCCCCCTTTTTCGGGAGTCCTTCTCCGGTTCTGGGACCTCCCCTTTTCTCCTTTTTTCCCCAGCCGAACTTTTTCCTCTTTTCTCCCCCCCCGGTCAATAATCGAAAGACTGGCAATTTTTTTCTCTTCCTCCCGGATAAATAAAGTTTTTTTCCCGTACTTCTAAGGAAGGAGTTCCGCCCACCCCCCTTACAAAAAACGACCACTTTCCCCCCCCAGTTAAAGATATTTGCGTTTTCCCCCCTTTTTCGGGAGCCCTTGCCCCCCTACCTTTTGACGGACGGACTTCTCAAAGTAAATCGCCCTTGTACGCGTTCTTTTGACCCTTTTCGAGAATTCCCTGTGGGGAAAAGACGTCTTCGCCAGTTTTTTTTTTCATTTTCTCTTTCCTTTTTAAGAATCCTTTTGCAAACGTGAAGGACCCTTTCTTAAATCCCCTTTCTCCCTACTGCAAGGTCCCCCTTTCAACATTTAGCAAGTGGGAAAACTTTTCTTTTTTGGGACAATTTTTGTGTCCCTTTTTCCTCCCAAAAGAGATCCCTTTTCCCCCCCCCATGGAGTTTTTTCCCTCCCCCACCTCTCAGGATGTCCTCCCATATTCTTTTTCGTGGATTCCTTTTTTTGCCCTTTGGTTAGCCCCTTTTTGTAAAAAATTCTCCCTGTTTGATTGGCAACCTTTTTCCCTTTTGGAAATTCCCCCCCCCCTTTTTGGGTACTATGACAATTCTCCCGAATCTCCTTTGCCCTTAGCTGGGCCTCCCGCCCTCCCTGCATGGTTTCTATTAGAGAAGGAGCTCCCTTTTCCAATAATAGTGCTTTTCCTCCCTTTTTCCTTCTTGCTTTTGTGTTCTCCGAACTTTTTCCTCAGTGCGATCGTCTTTTCCAAGTAAAGGGTTTCCTTTTTCCTTCGGACCCCAACCTTTTTTGAAGAAAGCTTTTTTTTCCCTCTAGCCCGTTGGCCGCTCCCCTTACGACAACTTCTCCTCCAAGTTACCCCCTGTGGGCCCCCCCCATGCCCAAACCGGTCCCCCCCGGAACTTTTTTTTCCCTGACATGCCCCCCTTTTTTCCCCTTGAAGAAAATTTCCCCTTTTTTCCGACTCCTCCCTGAATTTAATGCCCCCTGCTCAAGCGTCTTTCCCCTTTTTGTTGCGGGATTTTTTTTTTTCGCACAGGGCGATTTTTTTTCCGAAACCTTCCCCCGGCCCCTCCCCTTCCTCCCCTTTCAACAATTTTCACCCCCCTTTTTCCCCATCCCCCCCCTTTTCTCTGAACAGTATTAGGGATTTGCCCCCTGTGGTGAGTTTGTCCCTTTTTCCCATTAGCCCCCCTCGTTCCTCTTCCCTGCGCCGTAGGATGATTCTCTACCAAAGAAACTTCCCAACTGTTCACTTTGGTGGGCTTGTTTTTTTCCCCCTAAATCACTTTCCCCCTCTTTCCCAGAAATCAAGTCCAAAGTGCCGTTTCCCCCTGAACTGATGGTTCCTTTTCCCCCTTTTTCTTTTCTTGCTTCCACTCTCTCGGCCCGACCTTTTTTTCCCCTTCTTCCTGCCCCGTTTTTTCAACAGATCCCTTTCGATTTTTTACGACTACCTTTTTTTTTTTTTTCTTTTTTTTTTTTTTGTTCTCACTCCTTGCCCTTATTTCGGTCTTTCCCCCCGTTTGGATTAATACTTCTTTTTTTTTCAATTGAAAATGTCCCCCCCTTTCTCGGAAACCCTCTCCCCTCCCCTGCCCCCCTTTTAAACAGAAAAGGCGTTGTCCTCAAAGATGCTGATTACTTTCCCCCCCCCGCCGGTCTCTCCCCCCCTCCCTCTTTTCCCTGGCCAGAACCCCCTTTCATCCCTTGCGTCATAAAGATTGCACCCCTTCTGGTGGGGAATTAGGGAGCTTTCTTTTTTAGTCGGGTGGACTCACCCCCCTTCTTCGAGATTTTTCTGTTCCATCACTCTATTGTTGACCATTTTTGACAATTTCACTGCTTCCCCTGCTCCCCCCGATCATTTTCTTTTTCCGGATGTTAGTATTTTTTTTTTTCTTTCCGAAAAAACGGTTTTTTTTTGTTTGTCCACATTTTCCTTTCCTTCTGGTTCTTTGCCCCTGAGAAATTCTCTTCCCCCCCCCTCTTAAAATGTATCTTGAGTACTTTTTCTGCGATACCTTCCTTTTCCCCCGCACTTAGTCTCTTCCACCTTTTTTTTTCCCTTTGAATTTGAGGTCACACTTCTTTCTTTCTTTTCTTCACGTGGTGTGAATAATTTACCCCTCTATTTGTAGGACATGATTCGCACCTTTCCGCCCTGCCCAAGTTCCTCCCCCCTTCACTGATCGGTTGGATCGGTCCCTCCTGCTTGTTGAATTTTTTTCCTTTTGCTTCACTGAATATTGTGAGTAGATTCCTCATTCCCCCCCCCCCCCAAAATGAGTGATTTTTTTTCCCCTCCTTGATTTCCATGTTTCCCATTTTTTAATTCCTCCTTTTTTCGGAACCTTATCTCTATATTCCTTTTTTTGAGGAGACTCTTACCTTATTACCCTTTCCCACCCCCCCTTGGGTAGGAAGAGTTTTTCCCCCCCAAAAAAAACCATTACCTAAACGAGTTACTTTTTGGGTTTTTCCCCTGTGCCCGTCTATGAATCTACCCCTCATACTGTGTGCCTTCCCCCAAATACCCACCCTTCAACAAGCAGGATTCTTATGCAAAGAGATTCATCAGACTCCCCCCCCAGAGGATCCGCTCCGGGCCTCGCAATATACGCAAAAGTTTCGTCCCTACAAAAATCGTCCCTCCCAACCCCCCCTTTTCAGCCAATCAGTCAAAAACTTCTTCCCCCCGGTACGGTCCCACCTGTCCGGATCGACTCCCTCTCGTTAGTCTAAGAGCAGTCGCAGGGTAGCTTTCCTTCCCCGATAAAGGATCACAGTGACCCCCCCAGTTAAGTTCTCCGTGATGTTCCTTCTCCCCAAAAAGGGAGTTCCCCCCCTTGTTGAAAAAAACCCACATTTCCCCTCCCCCTTGCATTCCTTTTTTTTCCCCCCAATTCAACGTTCCCCTTCCCGAGAAGTGCCCTCCCCTCGTTGCCTCTGCAGGACCGGATTTTCACCACCTTGAAATATTTTGTGAGAAGGATATCCCCCCCCAAGATCGAACCCTTTTGCGCAAAAAAGCCAGTCCCCCCCAGGGAGGGAAACTTTTTTTTTCCCCCCCTGAGGTGACTTCCTCTTTTTCCCTTTTTTTCAATTAGAGGAACCCTCCTATTCTTTCCCCCGGAATCGGATTTTTCTATACAGGTTTTTTCCCCCCCTCTCGGTCCCACTAATGGTGTTTTTTTTTTTTTTTTTTCTTCCCGGTTTTCTTTTCTTCGGACTTTTTTTTTTTCCCCTTAATTCGTTTCTTTGGTCGGAGTGCCCTTCTTTTACCCTTTGAACTCCATGAAGCAAAACTTTTTTTTTCAGGAAAGGGCTTTCTCTGCTTTCGGTCCCCCCTTCCCCTTCTTTCAAATCAAAGCTTTCTTCCCCTTTTTTTTAATTCTTTTGTCAAAAGAAGGTTTTTTTTTCCGATCTAAATCCTCCCTTCTTTCCCCGACCGAGGTCCCTTTTTTTTTTTTCCCCAATGAACGCCGCTTTTGGTTTTCCCCTCCCACACATAAAGTGACGGCTCTTTTATAACTAAGGACTTTTCTCTTTTCTGGATGGATTTAGGAGTTTTTCTTTCCCCCACTTGCCCACCCCTCCTTTTCCTTTTTGTTGTTTTAATTTCTTCTCTTTTTTAGTTTTTTTTTTTTTATTCATGGAATTTAACCTTTTTTTTCGAGATCTCGCTTCCTCCCTTCGGTCACAAGAACCCCCCCCACCCCCCCCCCTTCATTCAAATTTCGCCCTTTGGTTGTGGACTTTTTCCTCCCAGGTGGAGTTGACTCTCAATGGGTCTCCCCCTTTTTTCTCCTGGAAGCCGTTAACATTTTCGTCAACAACCGTCTTTCCCGCGACCCCTTGGGGAAAAATCCTCTACGCGGATTCCTTTTCCCTTAACGTGCTTCAGGACGTTCTCCCCCCCCCTCAAACCAAACTGTTCTGCGAAAGGTTGCTTTTCCTTTTTCTTGGAAACCTTGAACACCCGCGTGTTCCCCTTTTTCAGCGCCCCCCGCCGGCCCAACTTGGTTTTAACTTGAGAGTGTATTAGTCCCCCTTGTGGCAGTTCTCTTTTTTGAGCGTTTCCCTTCTCTATTTCTTGATCCCCCCCCCTTTTCCTTTGCCCCTTTGTTGGCTTCTTAGAAGGCAAACCTTCCCTGGGAAAAGTGCGTCTTTTCCCGCATCGCATTCGATTTTTTTCCCCCCTTTCCTGGCGTTGGAATTTTTTTTTCTTCCCGTTTTCCTCAGTTCAAAGATCCCTTTTTTCCTAACCTTTGGATTGAGATCCTTCTCTTTTATATTAAGTGGTCCCCCCCCCCCCCCTTTCTTCTTCTCTGCCATGCTAACTTGGCCTTTTCCCCCCACAAACCTCTTTTGCCCATCGGACCTCCCCTTTGTCCTTGCCAAAAGCTTTTCCCTTGGGGACATGCTTTCCTTTTTTTCTCCCCCCCTGGGACACCTTTTGGGGCTCCCCAATTTAAAATCCTTTCCCACTGAAGGGATTTCCCTTAAGCCCTCCTCCTTTTTTCCCTTCTCTGAAAATCCATAACCCCCCCTTTTGCATCTCAAGTGGTTCCTTTTTCCCCCAACCCCCCCAAATCCCCCCCCACTTAATTTGACCTTTTTTCTGGAAAAAACTTTCCTGGGGTGGTTTTTTTGAAAGGTTGCCTCTTCCTTGCAATCCTTCAGGTAAGGCGCCCTTTTTTTTTTTTCACGTAATCTTTCCCTCCGCAGCAGAACCCCCACCCTGATTGAACAATTTCTCTTTTTCCCAACATTAAACCCACTCGGATGAGGTCCCTCGACCTTTTTGCTTGAAAAAACCCCTCCGATACCGTTCCCTTTTCCCCTCGATTTTTTTTCCCTCCTTCCCATTTCCAGTATTTTGAAGTTTTTTTTTTTTGGTCGGGGTTTTGTTCCCCCCTTCCAAAAGTTTTCCCCCTCCTCTTTTCTTCTTTCCATTTAGTTTTTTCCCTTCTTTCTGAGAAGCGACTGATATTCTCAAGGGATTTATCTCTTCCTGGCAGACTTTGTAAAAATTCTTCTATTTAGGTTCCCCCCTATTTTTTGTAAGGAATTTTTTATTAGAACTTTTCCTACTCTCTCTCGTCTCTTCCCCTCGGACCAGGGAAAACATTTTTTCCCTGATAGGGATTGGTTTTTTTTTTGGGCATCCTTTTTTCCCTCAGAGTTGCACTTTCCTTTTAGGACTCCTTTCCCTTTTTTTTTCCTTATGCGAGCACCTTCTTTTTGTGCAGCACTTTTTTCATACAAAACCGTTTTTCCCCCCTGTTCTCTCCCAGGGGCCCTCGGTTTTTTTTTTTTCTTTCCCTTTCTTGGGGATTTACGTCTCTTTTAAAAAAACCCCCCCCCAAACACGAGTCTTTAGTTTCCTCAGCTCTTTCCCCTTTTTTTTGACTACACCGGGCCCCTTTTGGACCAGTTTCTCCCCCCTTTTCCGGCGTCCCCATATTGACTCCCCCTAACCCCTCCTCAACGGTTGCTTAGATTCCCCTTGATTGCGTTCCCCCACACTCCCTGTCGAATCTTCCTTTTTTCCCCTTCTAAGGACGGATAGTCCCCCCTTTCTCTTTTCCTCAAGGATTGACCGACCTCTTTTGATGGGCCACTTTTTGTCCCCCCCCCGAAGAGTCCGGATTACCTTTTCTTCCTTGCTCTAGGAGTCCCCCCTCTCCTGTCTTGATAATACTCCCTTTTTCCCCTTGCTCTCGTGCCCACCCAAAGGGATATTGCCTATGCATTTTGGTGGAATTTTTAGTTTCTTCCCTGCCAATAAGCTCCCCTCCCCCCCTTCCCTTCCTGGACAATGGAAAAACTCTTTTGGAAGGCCGGCTTCATCGTTCCCCTTGCTGCTAGGACCGTCCTTCTCGGTTGAGTTTTTTTCCCTCCAAACGCTGTCTTTCCTTTTTTTTCCCCCCATCACTTGAACTACTGCGGCCCCCCCTTTACAACTATATGACTTCCCCCCCGTAACGACGAGGAACGATTCTGCGATACTGACAACCCCCTCTGCAAACTTCTGTTCTAGGTTTGTGTTCTGTGGGGGCTCTAGCGGGTTTTTTTCTTTTCTCACCTTAAAAGTAGCCTTTTCCAGGCGGCAGTCCCCCCCACAAAACAACCCGCGGAGGGAGGCGCCCCTTTTTTTCCTTCCTTACGTTTTGGAACTTCTCCCTGGGAAGTGCTTTTTTTTTTTTTTTCTGGTGATTGGGGGTTTTTTTCCCTTTTCTTTGGGATTTTTCTGTTAACCCCCCGATTTTTAGGATTTCTCTTTCAAAAGTAGTGCTTGAGCCTCCAGCTTTTTTTCTTTTCCCCATAAGGAAGCCCCCTTTATTTTTCACAACTGAATCCTTTGACCTCCTGTGTTGGCTCTTCCTTCTTTCCTTCCCCCTTTTTCATTTTTCTTTGAGGGCAGAACATTTGGCGTTTTTTTTTTTTCCTCGAAAGAAAAGCCTTTCCCTTTTAAAGCCACAGTGATTTTTTTCCTTTTTTTTTTTTGACTCCACCCCTAGCATTTCCTGAAAGAACGTTCTCGCGATGATGGTCCCTCTCCCTAATAGGAATCCCATTTTTTTTTTTTTTCCCTGAAGTATCCCCCCCCCCCTCCCGAAGACAATCTTTTTCTTTTTTTTTCTGGAAATTTTTCCCCCCACTATATCTAGTTAACTGGGACTTTTTCCCTTTCAGAGTTCTTTTCGTGATTCTTGAACCCACCCCTCCCTTTTCAAACGGGACCCTTTACATGGGTATAACTGCCCCTCTTTTCCCCGGAAAGGGAATTCTTTTTTTTTTTCCCAGACCCCTCGTTTTCGTCCCCCCCTTACGAGACTTACCCACTTCCCCCCCAAGGATGTATTGGAAACTTCCCCTAATTTGGGGATTTTTCTCCCGTCGAGTACTGAAAACCCCCCTTTTCCCTTCCTCCCCCCTTTTTTTTTTGCTTCCTTTCAAAATCCAGGGGACTTTATCTTCCCTTTTACCTTCTTCCGCCTGGTCAAGAGAAATTGACAAAAAGTTTCCCCGCGAACAGCACTCCTCTGGCAGCCGAGTGTAAACCCCTTTCCCCCCTCCTCCTTCCGGTGTTTGATCTTTTTTTCTGTGCGTCGTCTGCAAAACGATAGTTTCTCCCTCTTAAATTTCTCTTTGCTTTTTTTTTCCCGCCGACGCCCCTTTTCTTCGTTCCCCCCCCCCCTGATATGGTGCCTCGTTTGAGCCGGAAACAAGGGTCATCCCTTTTTTTTCTCTGAACAAAGTAAACCCCCTCTTTCCCCTTTCCTTTTATCGGTGCATACCAGCTTTCCCTGCGCGGCGTTTCCCTTTTTTTTCCCTCCACCACCAGATTAGGTTTCTGTTGAAAGTTAGTCTTCTTTCTATGGTGAGCGGATGTCCGTTTACCTTCTTTTCTTTTTTCAAGAAATTCTTGTCCCTCCCCCCCCTTTCGGTTGGTTTGGGCCCCTTTTAGAGCAACGGCTCTTTTCCCCAAACCCAAAGTGTCGTTTTGGCGATTTAAGTTCTCCCCGGTTTTCCTGTCTCCCCTGAGTGTCAACCTTTTTCCGGAGACTTCCATTCGCCTTTTTCTGGGCGCAGAGTTTCTTTCCTCTTTTTTTTCAAACCCAGTAAGGAACCCCTGTGGATTGCATCTTTAGATTCTTTTCCCTCTTTTTTCTGGAAGGTCGCAACTTCTTCCACACTTCCCAAGTCCCCCCCCTTCCTCCCTTTTTTTTCCCTTTTTTTTCCCCTTCTATACCAGGCAGATGTTTCCCAAACACCAAAAACACTTTTTTTCTTTGATACAGGATGTGTGGTCCCTTTGGTGCGGCGCCCTTCCCCCTCCCTTTTTTTTATGAAGAAGTCCCCCCCAAAGTGGTGTTCCTTTTTAAACCAAATCCCCTTTCCCTGCACAACCCCCCTCTTCAGAAAACCTTTTTTTTTTACCTAGAAGGGGCAACCCCCCCCGTGACTGACTTCCCCGCGGCCTTTTTTAGACGTACTTAATTTTTTTCTTCCTTTTTTTTTTGTGATTTTAACTTTTTTCCCAAAGGGACCCCCCCCCCCCTGGCCCACCGATGTTTTTTCCTTCCCCCCTGATAGAGATCTTCGCTTTTTTGGGGGGGTAGTTTCCCCCTCCCCCCCTATTAGTTCCCACTTTTTTTTTCCACAAGAAGTTCCCCCTCCCCTTATTTCGCAAAAGAGTTTTTTTTCCCTGACAACTCCCCCCCTTCGCCAAAGGGCCCGGCCTTCCAAACGTTGCCAAAGCCTTTACTTTTCAGTGGGTCAAATTGAGCCTCTCCCCCTAATGCTGTACGCCCTCATTGTCCGGGATTTTCCCCCTCCCCCCCCCAAAGGAACCCCCCCCTTTTTCTCTTCCCCCCCCCGGTGGGCAAATTAACTTCTCCTCCCAAAAGAAACTTTAGCCCCCAGTTTCCTTTTATAAGGAGCCCCTTCCCTCCAATTTCTTTTTTTTCCTTTTTCTATTGCAGAGTAGGTTTTTCTTCCATGAAATCTCCCTTCTTTGTAGTTTCTTGCTTTCCTCCCGAAGAGTCTCCCTCTTTTTCAGAATGTAACCAACCTCTCTTCGAAACTTCCTTTTTTTTTTTTTCCTATTTGTTCCCCTCCCCATTTCCCCCCTGGCATTGGATTGATCCTTTTTCTGTAGCAAGCGTTCATGCTCCTTCCCGCGCTCATTATGTTTCTCCCCCCGCGTCCTTGACCGGTTTTCCCCCCTTGCGAACATGTCAGAATTCGGTGAGGTTTTTTTTCCCCTTTTTTTTTTCGAATTCGAAAACCCTCCCCCCCCCCATTTTCCCCAACAAATTCTTAGAGTTTCCCCCCCCAAGAGGTTTCCCCCCTCTGGTTTGTTCAACTTGCCCGCGAGGCCCACTCGAAGGTGTCCCTAAATCTGTTCTCCTTTCCTTAGTTTCCCCCCCCCCCCCTCCCATGACCTCCCCGCTTTGAAATTTTTGGGCTCCCTTTGGACTTTTTTTTTCAGCCTTTTTTTCCCACAAAGCCGAACTGCTACTTTTCCCCCCATGGCCTCCATCTCCTCCTCAGGCCTTCCCCCCCCCCCCCTCTTGCTCTCGAAGTCCCCCCGTATAGGACTTTTTTCTCAGGCGTGGCGCCTTTTCTTCTTTCCCCGAAAAGCTGTTCACCCTCCACATGGAGACCCTTTCCTTATCGGTTAACAAAATTTGTCTTTTTCCCAAAACTGCTTCCCCCCTTAATACCTTCCTTCCCGAATGGGTCCTCCCGTCCCCTCGAGGCTGGTATTTTTTCCAAACGGTTCCCTATGAAAGAAAATTTTCTTTTCCCCCCGGAATTTCCCCCTTCCCCCATACAGAAAGCGCTTTTTTCCGCGAGTTTATCTTTTCAATTCAATACGGTTTTTTTCCGGTCTTTTTCAAAGGGCCCTTTCCCCCTACAAAGGAGACCGGCGATTTCCCAACCCCCTTTCCCCCCGCCAACATTCGTTTCCCCCCTTCCCCCACGGGACCCTCTATTTGGTATTTTTGGGCCACTTTGATGCAAAACCTGCATCCCCGTGTTTCTTTTTAGTTAAGAATTTTCCTTCCCTTTTCTTTTCGGGTTCTGGAACGTAATTTTCCTTCCCTCTGGGATGACTTTTTGTCAATTGGTTTCGTCCCCCTTCCCCTGGGAGAACCCCCCCCTTTGTATCGGTTAGTTGATTGGTGTCCCCCTAATATTTGACCCTCCTTTTTGGATTTCCCCTCTTCCCCCTTTTGTGTCGCTCCCCGTTCCCAATTTTAGAGGAATCCTACGAATGGTGGACCCTCCTCGAGAAGGCGCTATTCCTCTGGTAGGTTTTTTTTTTTCCCCCCCTTGGGACGGAAGTTTACTTCTTTTTTTTTTTTCTGACTTTACTTTCTTTTTCTTTGACATCGATGCTCTCTTCTCAAGTCACCCCCTTTTTTTATTTTTTTCATCGATAAAAAGGTCTTCCAAAGTATGGATTTCCTCCCTTTTTCTCTTTGTTGCCGCTCCCCCCCCGATGAACGTTCCTTCCCCCTACGTAAAAAACTTTTTTTTTTGCCCTTTGCCTCCTTTCAATTAGTTCCGTTTCCCCACCCCCGTCTTTGAAAATTTTCCCCCCTACCAGTTGAAAGGCCTCCCTTGGAATAACTGCCCCTTTCCGGACCTTTCCCGCCTCTTTCTTCTTTGGACGGACTTTCTCCTCCCCCCTCCAGTCCAAAAATTTACCAGCACTTCCTTTTTCCCCCGGGAACCATGCCTTCACCCCCCCCCCCCCTTGTTCATTCGAAACCCTCTTCTTCTTGGCTTTGACCCCTTTTTTCCCTTTTTTTTTTTTTTTGTGACAGATGCGGCCCGAGGCCTTTTCCTAGGATGCCGTCGCCTTTCCCCGGAACCCAACCTTCCCCACTCTCCCCTCCAAAAACTTTCCACCTTGTTCGTTTTGTTGACCCGAACTTTTTTTTTTTTCCCCACGGCCTACCCTATCTTTTCGTTAGTTATCGCCGCACTTCTTTTTCCCTGATAACATAGCCTTTTCTTTTTTTTTCCTCTGCCCCCAGAAAAGAGATATTCTTCCCCCCTTCTTTTCTTTCACAGACATCCTTTCCTCTCGATTTATTCCGAACTCCCTTTTTGACCGAATTCCCCTTTCCTTCCCCCCAAGAGACTCTTCCTTTTCATATAGGGACTGTTCCCCAAAAAAGGTCTTTTTTCCCCCTTTCCCCAATCGGCAGCCAATTTCCCCTGCCAGCGGAGACCCCTTTTTCCCCCGCTGAGATGAACTTCCCCCACGACACGGTCCCCCCTGACAGAGAGCTTCCCCCCCCCCGAGATTCGTCCCCGATTGCGCCTGCCCTGCACTTTCCTTCCAGGCTTTTCCACGTTTAGGGTAATTACTTGTGTCCCTCTTTCTTTCGTTGCATCCGGCCCCCCCCTGAGATGCCTGAAATTTACGGCTTTTTTTTCCACGAAATTTTCCTTCCCCCCCCCTTCTTTCCATTCGTGGTCCTTTGTTTTCCCCTTCCCCGAAAACCCTTTTTTTTACCCTTGAAAAAACTCTTTTTCTTTTTTTCTAAAATTGCGCCCCGTACCTCCCTCTTCCTCCCCACTGTGGGATATGATCGTGCCCTTTTTCCTCTACCTGAGACTTTCCCCCCCCCATATCGAGCGGGCTTCTCGTCCTCCGCGTTTTCTTTTTTTTTCTTTTTGAGGGTCCCAAAAACCCCTTTTTTTCCTGATGGATTCCTTCACTTTTCCCTCAGGGGAAATCCCTCTGGGTTGGGTTTTTTTGGCGGACCTTCTCCTTTTTCGGCTCTTAGCCCTTCCCCTCCCGATCGCGGTTTTAATATTCTGCTTCTTTTTTGCTCGCCTGCCTTCACGCTCCTTTTTTTTTTTCTTTGGTATTGTTTCCCCCTTCTTCTTTCCTTTTTTGCGTAGTCCTTTCTCCCCAAGAGTTTGCAGCAGTACTGTGTTCCTTTTTTTTTTTTCATTCCCTCCATTTTTTGCGTAGTCCCCCCTCTTTCCTCCCTCCTCCTTTTTTTTTTTGTTTTTTGTGAGAGAAGTTTTAAGGTTTAACGCACCCCCTTTTTGAGGAATTACTTTTTTCCTTTCCCACTTTTCAAACGGCTCCTTTCCTGGCTCCCTCCTTTTTTTTGTTGTAGTTCTAAGCACAAGATTCCCCTTTTCTCCTCCCCCTACCAAATGGTAAACCCCTTCCTTTTCTTTAGGACCTTCAATTTAAAGAAGCCCCCAGAGTCCTCCCCTGTAGGCGTTCCTCCTCCCCCCCAGTCGGATGACTTTCCCCGACTTTTTCCACTTATGCCCCCTGGAAGATCATCAGTTTCCCCTTCTTTTTTTGACACATCAAAATTTCCTTTCCCCCCCTTTGATTCCCCCTCTCCCCGTTGTCCAAAAAGCTGCCTGTAAGGCGGTTTTTCCCAACTCTTTTCTATGAACCCCCAAACGTAAAAAGTCCTTCCCCCCCCCTCTTTGAAGAAGTAACAGTAGTCTTACGTTTTTCCCCTTCCAGGGAACAGTATTTTATCCCTGGGTTGTTCCCCCACCCCCTGGTTACGTTTTAGGGTCCTCTTCTAAACACCCTTTCCCTGCAGGCCATCCCGGCCGTCGTCCCCCCCCTCCTTTTTTAGGACGTCTTTTCGAACCCCCCCACTCCGGTGTTCTTTGGAAGTTCACCCAACCGATAGAACCCTTTTGCTCAACAACCCCACCCCCCTGAAACCCTTTTCATTTTAAAACCCCCTTTTTTTAGGTTGTTTTCTTTCTGGATCCAACCCTTTTTCCCACTTTTTTTCCCTTTCTCCTATGGAGGAAAACCCTCTTGCGATTATTGTGATAAATTTCTTTTCCAAAGGAGGGGTGTTAACATCATAGAGTCTTCTTCTTTTTGGGTGTTCGGGTGAGGAGTCATTTTTTTTTCTTTCGGAGAAAATTGTTTCCCTTTTTTGGTCAGGACCCCTTCCCTCTTTCCCCCTCCAGAAGGTTCGCAGTGACAGTTTTTTTAATTCGGAGTTTTTTTTCTTCTTTCCACCTTGGGACACCTCCTCTTTCTCCCGGCCAAAGCGAAGCGAATTCCCTCCGGTTTTTTTTCCGGAAATCTTTTCTTTCGCTTTCCTTTCTTTGAGCCACTCGGCCCTGGAGTCTCCTCCTTCTTTTTTTATGAAACCATTCCTTTTTAAACATAACAGGGCCCCCCTTTCTCTTCCTCTTCGTTTAGGCGTGTTTTTCTTTAGGATCCCCGGGTCCAAAACCCTTTTCCGTGAGAGTTTTCCTGTTTTCTTTGATACATGCTTCCTCTTCCTTTCCGTGCCGTCTCTTCTGCTAATTGTAACCCGTCCCCACCCTTTTTTTTCTTCAAGTGGAACGTTTTTCAAAAGCAGGTTTTCTTTTTCTTTTTTTCCCCCTTTTTGTGTCCTGGGAATGGGTCCTAAGACTTTCTTTTTTTGAAGTGCCTTCCCGTTTTTCACGTCCCCCCCTTTTCCTCTGTCCCCCAAGGGTTTTTTTTTTCCCCCCACTTTTTTTTAAGCCCCCCCCTGGCTCCCTACCCCTCGATCTCCTCTTTCTCCGTGTGCTTCAGGGCCCCCCCCCAACTGGCCTTTTTTTTTCTAAAGTTGTGTCTTTTCTTTTTTTTGAAAAAAAGCTTGTTTCCTTCCCTTCCCGTTTCAGTCGGTCTTTGCCCCGTTTACTTTGTCTTTTTTCGTAATTTCCCCCCTCTTTTGTGAGCGGTCCCCGATTTTTTTTCCCCCCCCCCCCCCCCCCAGACTTTCTTACTTTTTTTAGCCCTTTTTCTTTCATCAAAGGGCCCTAAATTGGTTTTTTTTTCTTTTTATCGAATCCCTTTTTCCATCGAGGTAACCCCCTCCGTTTTTTTCCACCCCAAGGAAGTCACCCCTGAAGGAAACCATTCCCCCCCCCCCTTTGCTAACAGGCGCTTTTTTTTTTCTTTTTTACGGAAGATATCCTTGTTTTCCCCCCCCCTTAGGAAGCTAACTTTTTTCTTGCGATCTCCCCCCCCTTCCCCATTGGTCCCCCCCTCGACTCCAACCCCTTCCAAAGATTCTTCTAATCACCTTCGATTGGAGTTTCCCTTCTTCACAAGGGCGACTTTTCCAAAAAAGTCTTAATCCCCTCCCCTCCCCCAGATGAAGGCCCTCTCCTCCTTTTTTGTTACCCCTTTTTTTTCACCCTCAAAAAAGGGGACTCTAAATTGACCACCCCCCCTTTTTCCAAAAAATCCCCCCCCCCCCCTTTCCATTGTATTGCTTGCTTTGAATGTTGGCCTGCATCTTTGCACCCTTCCCGGAGGAGTATTTCCTTTTTTCCCGGTTATTTCCCCCTTTCTTCCTCCTACCCGGATGGAAACTCGAGCAAACCCCCCCCCCCCGATGTTTTTTCGAGTACCTTCTTGTTCCCACCCAACATTTCTTGAATTTTCCCCTCCCGTTAATTTGTTTTTTTCTTTTCCCCCCCGAGCTCGCTTTTCCCGGCTTTTGACTCGTCGTCAGGATTTGCAAGATTGGTTTTCCTTCCCCCGTGTTAATAATATTCCCTCCTTCTCCCTTTCGTTGGATTCCTCCTTTTTTTTTCCCCCCCTTCTGGAGCACCTTTTTTTGTTCTATCGTCACTTTCTTTAGTTTTCCCGATCTTTCGAGCCGATGGCCCTTTTTTTTTCGAGGGGACATTTCTTTTTTTTGCACATTTATTTAGTAAGAAGTTAGGCTTTTTTCCAATGAGGCCCCCCCCTTTCATTTATTGATCCCGTTTTTTTCGTTGAGGCTCTTTTCCCTTTTTCAGGAGTTTTCCCCCAATGAAGGGGACCTCTCCCCCCGGAGGGGAATTTCTCCTCTGCTTTGAAGGGCCGGTTCATCCCCCCCCCCCTTTTCCTCCCCCCCCTCTGGGCTGTCCGTTCCCTGTGTTTTACAAAACCTTTTTTTCTTACGCCCCCCCCCCACACCCCCCCCCCCCCTCGTTTGAGTTCATCCGCGCTCTTGGTAGCGTACCGACCCCCTTATTGACTCTTTCTGTTCGAACCCCTTTCCCTTGCGTTGCGCAAATATTTGCTTTGAAAGATGCTTTTTTATATCTCCCCTTCATGCTTCCTTTTCACCAATAGAAAAAGCTTGTCTAGGATGTGTGACAGGTCTTTTTTTTTTTTCCCAAGGCCGGGCTTTTCTTTTTTGCGCCCCTACAATCCCCCCTTCTGAAGTTGCTCTTTTAAGATTCCCTCTCACCCCCCCTCCTAATTTTTTCGACACTTTTCAAGCTATAAAAGGATTTGCTCTTTTTTCCCTGAAGTCTCCCCCCCTTGGAAATTTGATCCAACGGCTTAGAAGGGTTTTGTTCTCGTCCCTGTGGGTGGACTTTTAGGGGTGTCTGCTGACAATCGATTCCCCCACGGCTTCTTACTTTTTTTTTCTTTTTTTTTCCCATCGGAATTGGATTAGCGTTGGGTCCTTCTTTGCCGGGCCTTTTTTTTTTTTCGTTTTCTGTCTTCGCAAAACGCTGGGCCACCATCATTGATACTGTCTTTTGCTCCCAATGGAACACTTTTTCCCCCCCATGGGTCCCCCCCTCCCCGGATAGCTCTTCCTTTCCCCCCCCCCCGAAAAAATAATCTTTCATTGGGGGTCGTTTTGCGGAGCGTTTAAAATAGACGGCTTTTTCTTAAGTACTCCCTAACAAAAAAATCCGCGAGGAGGGCGTCACTTTGGGAAATTAGACAGCTTTTTCCTTTCCCATGGAGGCTTTGCTGAGCTTTTCTTGCGGGAATTGTTTTTTTTTGGGTATCCGGCGCCCCACGATTTTTTTTGCCCTCCGGTCGTGCTTTTTTCCGCTTGACAAACTTTTTCCCCTTTAGGCTGAATCACATTTTCTCTGAACAGACTGGCCTTCCCCATGACAAACGAGTCAGGTGGACCATTGGAGGACTGTCCCCCTTTCCCAGCATTCGAGAGGCCGCCACCCAGGTGATTTTTTTTTTTTTGAAAAACTTTGCAATACTCCGAACAGTTATGCTCTCTGGTCCTCAGGCCACCCTATTTTTCCCCTAGGAGGAAATCCTTTTTGACGTCTTATGGCCCAGAAACCCCCCTCCCATTGGGTGGCGGGAAATGAATAGCCGTCAATATCGTTCCTGAACCCCCCCCCCTCCCCAGCCCGGCGGGCGTGCCTAAACCCCCGGAACAAAGGCCGTTTTTTGGTATTCCCCACTCCCTCTTAACTTTACCGGAAAGACGGTATGGTCGGGCGGGCCCCCTTTGTTTAACTGTCCTCCAAGGCCGCCTCTCCCCCCCCCTGGATGTTTCTGGCACCGCTTTCTGGTTTTCGCAGCGTTTTGGTCACACCTCCTGGGTTGCCTTTGACGGCTGCGCTTCCCTTGCAACATATCAGGGGCTTAAATGGCGCAGTTTTTCCCGCCAGACATGAAATTGACCGTGGTTTTCCCCCTAAACTATCGTTGAAGGAATGGCCTTCCCAATATATCTATTTACTCCTATTTTTTTTTCGAGGAGATTGGTTACCTCGGCGCCATTCTCCCTCCTTTTTTCTGTTTTTCCTGTAACTCTTCACATTTTATTTCTGGAGGGCTTCTTCCCTTTCCTCAAATTTCTTCGGATAAAGCACTGTCTCCGCAGCTTCTGAGTGGCGCACCTTTTTTTCCTACGCGCGAGGGCCTCCCCCTGAGTCGTTCTTCATTTTCTCGTGTTGCATACATCTTTTCTCCGCGCTTTAAGGGACCCTAGATTGAGGAAGAACCGTCCCTTCTGCTGGGGCGTGATTACCTCATTTTTGAGTATTTCCGTTTTCCCCTTATTTTTTTTTTTTTTTTTTTCAACGTCCCGGCGTTTTTCTGGTGCGCGAACTCGAGCACAGCGCTGCATCCGCCCCCGACCTTCGTCTTCTGGCGATTTCTTCCCCGTGAACTTTTTTCGGAAAAAAATAAAGTTTTTTTTTTTTTTTTAATTAGATCCCCTAACGGTCTGGCGTTTCGTTCTTTCGGCGATGTTGCTTCTTTTCCCGGAAACCACCCTGAATCTAGGGAGGAGTTTCCTCCCTTTCCAGAAAATGAGAATGAAACTTCCCCATTACCCCCCCTGTCTTTTCGTTTCCTAGGAAGGCCCTTTTTTCTTTTTTCCTTCCCCCAGGCTAGTGTTCTTCCTGGATTAAGGATGTGTCTCGTCCCCCCCCCCCGCCAATCCTTGTCAGGCCCTCA
>Ga0179591_1361891_pt1 | contig 21169 bp, 18 predicted proteins | sample CZOMad2_1_08_16f_FD_182891 | JGI IMG/M metagenome (GOLD analysis project Ga0179591, IMG submission 182891) | Vadose zone soil fungal communities from Angelo Coast Range Reserve, California, USA - CZOMad2_1_08_16fungal (PacBio error correction) | ecosystem: Environmental > Terrestrial > Soil >... | reverse complement strand
GTGGTGGATTTGAGCTTGCGTCCCGGTCCTAGGACGAATACACTTTGTCGAAGCGACCTGACCCCCCTTCAATGTTTTGATTCATGGGTCTTTTTCGGGAAACCCTACCGCTTGCGGGCCTTGGTCCCCCAAGGGGAATTTCATTTTTTTCCAATACCTCTGCTCCCCACAATGCTCCCTCAAACCAAACCTTGTGTTATGAATTTCCCTCCCTCCTTTTTTGGGTGGACTTTTTCTTTGCTATCTCTTTTTTTATTAGTCATTAAAACACGGGAGGGTTGCTCTCTCCTAGTTCTGTTCTCCGGCCTCGGCATGACCTGTACGCCAACTGTATTGTTCCCTTAGGATTTGGGACATTAGGACCTTTCTTACACCCATCCAATGGGTCTTTTGATGCAAAGATACCGGTTTTTTTGTTTGTACTGCCCTCTCTCTCTTGTCCCCGTTTTTTGCTGTCTATATTCCCCTGATCTTCCCACATTTTCTCTTAGGCTGTCAGCCTGTGTCATTGATTTTCTTCCAATCGGCACTTTTCCTTTCCCCCACGTGTCGTTATCCTTTGATCCTCTTGACATTGTTGCAGTTTCCAATCGGTAGTTTCCAGAAAGTTCAAGCCCCCAGTTTTTTCAACAAACCCCCTTCGAAAACTGCCCCACCCCCTTTTAGGTGGTTCCCTCTTGGTTTCCTGTTCGCTTTGTGATAACGGTAGTACGTCCCTCTCCGCCAATCCTTTCGTGTCCCGATCCCCCCAAACTTTTCAACAACCCATGGTCGGTCTGTGTCCCCGTGTAGAGCCCCATAGGACCAAGCCGAAGTTCACCCCGCTTCATGTTCCGGAGTGCCGTCCCCTTCTTCCACCCCAAACTAGCAGGCTTTTCCCCCCCCCTGGTGCGCCCCTTTCAACCCCATCCCCCTTTTCCCCCTCGCCCCGGTCAGGGCTTCCGACGACCTCTTCATTCCTGATAAGAATGTGTGAATGGTTTCCCCACTTCTCCCCCAAGTTTCCTTCGGTAATAGGTTAGTAGCTATAAGAAGACGCACCACTCTAATGGCGATGGGGACCGAGATTTGGCCTGGCCCCGGTTTTTTTGGTCTCAGCTGGATAGTACGGCTTCGAGGACTCCCCATCTATTTCTTGCTCTTCAAATGTCCGTTCCCGCCCGATCGTTTGGCATGTTCGTGATTGTTTTAGCTGCCTCGTCGGACAAATACCCCCTTCGGGGGTCATGAGGCTAGACTCGGTTAGTTTTTTTAATGCTCGGGTCTCGGTGTCGACCAGAGGGCGTGATTGATCCCATTCACGTCGTCCCGCCTCCTTCTTGCCCGAATTTCTGCGTTCGCACTCGCCAATCTACGCTAGAGAGCCACTTGCTCTCTTTTAATCGGAATCGGAAAAATTTCTCCTTTTTTAGTTTCGTAGCCTCAAGTGTGTACCTCCCGCTTCTTTTTTTTTGAGTTTCTTCGGTTACTGGATTCTCCCCTTCCCCCCCGAGAGGAAGTCAGAATGACATGTGAGAGACTTACGAAATGACGTCCTCCCACATTCCTTTTTTTTTTGCGTTTCTGAATGTTTATTGGGGACTTGTTTGCTCCTATTAGAGAAGGGCGACTTTTTGAATTGTGAACACCATTTTTTTTTTTTCAAACTCTCTAATCCCCCCCGGCAAGGTAGTTGGCAAGCACTTTTGATCTATAATTGAGGCCCTCCTAAGCCTTGTTTGTAACTTTTTCGTAGGGACTGACATTTTCTGCGGCTGTGCTTCCAATCTTTAGTCAGGGCGTTCTCCCCAAGTAATTTTTTATGGAGCGTGTTGTCCCCAATGACTCCCCGATCCAACTCGAGTATTTCGCATGAAGGTTTTTTAATGCCGCGACACTGACTGAGCAGAGGCGTGTTGCGTTTTTTACTGTCCTCCTTTAGCATACCAAACTGTCCGTCGCAAATTTTTCTCCTTCCACCATCGTTGTTCCGTTTCTTCCGCACACGGGACTAACGCCCCGACCGTCCAGAATATTTTTGCCTTGCCGATCAGATTTTTATGGTGTCCAGGTCGATCCATTGTCCTACACTAACCACGCCCCTTTTCCTTTCGCTAACCGACCTTTTGGAGGTGGTAAGTTTTTTCTCGGAGCTTACGCCGACCCCCGGCAACCCAAAAAACCACCCCCCCCCCGTTATGCGAACGTTTTCTTACCAGTTTTACTTTTTGCTTGCTGAAAGTTTTCCCAGCAATATTGGCGCGTTTAATGTTCCTCTAAAGCTCCCCCCCCCGCATGTAGAACCACATCGCCTGTTTAGTATTCGGACCCCCCACCCCAGTTTGAAAATGTATGATATAACCGAAATTTTGATCTTGTTCTTGTTTTCCTGCAATAGTTTACGTCCTCGCATAGCCTTCGGCTTTTGGAGTTTTTCTGTTATTACCCACGGGCCACGACGTTTTCTTCACAGGGGCTCTTTTAACCCTTGTTGCCTCGTCCATCTTCTCTCTGTTTTCTCCTGGGAATGGCCCCGCACCCCCAACCAGTACATTTTCAGCAGAAGTGTCCTCCAAATGTGCTGGGTGCGACCAAGGTCGTAGCAAGTGTCAGAAAAGTAAGTGAGGTCGGAGTTCACGTGGTGCTACCGGACTTGTTTGCCTCCGAACCTTCGGCTTATGGGGGCCGTTTGCTCGTTAACCCTGCGTGGCACATTCACCCCTGATGACGGTGCATATCTCTTCTCCTCAACTTCAGTACTGTGCAGGGGGTGCCGTTGGAACGGATTCTCGTCCCTGTGAGAAGTTTGTACTTCCTATCCAATACGTGTCCCCAAAATTCCGATTTTATCTATCGCTACGGTTGTTTCTCCGATACACCTTTCCCTTTCCCCTGCCCGTTGCGAGCTCAGAATTTCTTTGCTCCCCCGCGTAGTAGAGTTTTTGTATTTTTGACCCTCCACTTCCCGCCGACTTCCCCATCTGCTGTGGCCCTGATAATTTTCATTAAAGAAAACCCAGATTATTTCAGAAGAGAAGGGTTGTCCTGCGGGGAGGCCCGGTGGGTCTGAAATGGAACAACTCCTCTAAAAAAGTTCCTTCCCAAATACTGACTACGAGCAATAGCTCCCCCCTCTACGCACTTCTTCCGTCTCCCCCTACCCCTTGCCCTGACTCAGAAACTAGTTTGAAATTTTTCGACTCCCTCTTTTTCACAACCCTGTCTTTCACACAACTTTCGATGGGATCCTTTCCCTTCTTGTATGGTTCCCCCCTTTAATTCGACCCGAATGGTTTTTGGACTTCACCGTGAACGCAGACTTTTGGCGTTTTCCAAGAAGATAACGAATTCTCCCGCTAGACACTTGGCCTCCCTGGTAATTCCCTTTTTTTTTTTTCCCTCCTTTTTTGTTGTATCGAATCTTGGACAATTGAGTCTCCTGTTAATGGACAGTATTCCCATCCTTCACTCCCTGCCCCTTGTCTGCGAAGTGGACGCGTTCCGTAGCAACGATGTTCTTTCGGAACATACCTTCTCTCCCAATGAAAGCGCCACCCTTTCGTTTTTTTTGCCGAAAAGGTTTGGTGGTCCCACTTCCTTCCACATGGTTGCACTCTTTTTGCTTTCTCTTCCCCTTGCTATCTTTCTTTGCTCTGTCTGCATGGAGTAGATGGAGGACCCTCTGACTGCTTTTCCGAGAGTATTTTCAGCCGCTTCTGGTGCGCGGTCCGGTTCCCCTGATGCAAAGATTGGTTTCCTTGAGCCCGGCACGACCGTTCTCGCAGAATTTACCTGGAATTTATCCCCGGACTTTAATTTATTTGTCCTTTCGGCTGCATGGTGGGGGACCCGCGAACTTGAAGCGGTTTTATTGTGGTTCTGGCGCTCTCTTGACCCCACATGCGGCCTTCGTCTCCCCTCTCTGACTGGCAGTGATCGCGAAACCTCGCCGGAGGAGACCACCCACCCCGGACGAGAATCTTCAAATTGTGCGAACGTCTTGCCACGATCTAGCCGACCAACGTTAGGGTAAGTTTTTCCCCCCCCCAAAGATTTGCCCGCTCTACCGCCGTTTTTTACGCGACGAGATATTGCCCGATGGGGAGGGACATCACCGTGAAGCAGTAGTTTTTCCCCAAGGACTCCCTCCCCGATCCCCCCCGCCATTTTGAGTCTTGGTCCCAAAAAGCAGGATCCATTGCCACACCGAATCATTAATCTTTCCCGCGCTCCGGCGCAAATGTTTCACGATGACTTTTTCGGATGGATTTCCCTGTCGGTGTGGCTATAACAGGCCATGCTTTTTCCCCGACGAGACCCTGATTCAAAGTGGTGCCCTGCTGAGGTCTCGCCGTCTGCGATTCCTTGCATCGAAAGCCCCTAGGAGGACGCGATCGGACATGTGCGCGCCCCAAAACGTACACAAATTTCCCTTTTTTTCTAGCATAGCATCTGTGGGGGAGTCGCCCGAATCACTCCCCCGTGTCTTTTTCGCAGCGCTTACCGGCGCCTTATGGATCCACGGACACCCCCCTGCTATGGAAGGTTGCTGGAACTTTCCCGGTCGCCAGCCAGTAAAAGTTCCCTGGATGACACTTTCGGCTCCCGACCGATTTGTTGCTTCGCTCGATGCCCATTATCTCAGTACCGATGGGCCTCCCCTTTCCATCGGGTACGCTCTACTGGCCGGGGGCTATTTTTTGCAGTTTACCCCGGAAAATTTTGGACGAAGTCCCTCTTTCCCACCCCCAGCAGGGATGGTCTCCTCTCAAGGTAGAGCCAGGCTTTTCCCTGTCTCTTTCTAGGCGGCCCGGAACAGTTTTAATTGAGCCTTGCCCCCCCTACGCCACCGCCACAAGTATCGCATTTTTAGAGGCTTAAAGCCCTTCAGTTGTTCTACATATGGTGTAGTTTCCTACTCAGCCCCTCTCGTCCCAGCACAAACTTGCGCTTGACGCCTCCCATACCGCGTCCCGGCCCCCCCGCACGTTTACTTTAACAGAGTATCCCATACGAAAGGCTTCTCCCTTCTTTGCCTTTTAACTTTCTTCCATCCGCTGTCTTTCCCCGTTACGGGCGTGATTTTTCGATCCTTCATTCTGTTTCCCCCGTTCCTATACCAATCTCGCGTTTCCCAATCTGCTCTGCCCTCGTTGCAAATAACCTTTTTTAGTTTTGTCTTTCTGAAAAGGACGTCGTAATTTACGACCGTTGACTGGGCTTCTCGCTTTACGTCCAAAGTAGAGACGAACCTCCAAATCCAGCAGGATGCAGAAGGAGTCTCTCAAACACTTTAACCGGAAGTGAGCCAATTGCTACCCCCTTGAATCCCCCTCTAGGGGGCGTGATTAGTAGTATCTGGAGATAAACCTTTCCCTTGTATAATTTACGCTGTCCCCACCCTTTCGACTCCGGCTATTGTTCTCCCCTCATTTGTTTTTTGATCTCATTTTTTTCCGTCCCCCCGGAGGCGAACCTCAGATACCTGAGACGCGTGTTGTATTTCCTTAATGGGGCACCCTCAACATCGACTTCTGCACGATCTCCCACTTGTCACGTCCTTTGATTGAATTTTCAGCCTTCAACAAGCTTGATCCGACCGCGTCTCTCCCTCTATGGACATGAGTTCAACCCGTCCCCCCCTGCCCCCGGTCCCCGCTCGCCTTCAGCTGAGGTTTTCGTTATTTGTGATATCTATTTTTGGCTTCCAGTCCAGGCCAACGGTGGGCGCATGAGGCCATCTTTTTTCATGTGTACTTTTCCATGCGTAGAATGTCCCAGCTCGTCCTTATCCAATTCTGTGAACAGCTCTTGGTTGCCTCCCAAACCAGAAGTTGACGGCCGCTTTGCTTCTTTATGTTGTCCCGATCACGACGTTAATAAGCATCGAGATGGTTGACTCCATCGAGTAGCGTTCATGTCCGTAGTGTTAGGCTTTCACCTTGTGTTTTTTCCACTTTTTGAGTAGGTTCCCTTTACCTGATTGGCAAGGGTTACTCTGAAGGTTAGTCCACCGCAGATTAACTCAAACCCCAAGCGCTTCCCAACCCCAGCCCTTTTTATGTCGTGGTACCTCGAGCTTTTTACCTGGGGTTCTTTCTTAATTTGGATCACTTCCAGCTCCCGACCGCCGCTTATTTGCGTTATCCGGCTCAGTTGCCCCCCTCAATTAGAATCGCTTTTTTTTGATTTAGGCAGCAGTCAACCCATTACTGGTTTTGCCCCCCGTTCCCTAGATCGAAGACCGTTGTTGTGCCGTGTTGATATATCTCTCGTACTCCTGTGTTGTTGTGGTCGGATCCGATTGCCTCCCCCAGTTGCTTTTTTTTGGGTCATCCCCAGTGTCATGTGTTCCTGGTTCGTTCACAGTGCATCATCTTCTGCCCCTTTAGTTTTGAGTCTTACAAGCCCCCCGTGCGTTGTGCTCCGGAGCGTTCGGTTTCCGTTTGAAATTCACGAGACAAGCGTCTCCCTAACACCTTTCCGATTCTTCGGCCATAACAACGTTTGTTGGCTGATCTCTTGTCCGGCCAGCTTCTTTCCTTGAAGCTCAATGCTTATTCCCCGTCCCTCTCCCCGGTCTGGCTGAAATCAGATAACCCCTTCCCCCAACATGTTTTCCTGGGCTTTGTCGCCGCCGTGGTAGGCGGTTATTAAGTCCGCTCGAAGTTCCCCCTTCGCCTAGTCTTTCGCGCTAGCTCCCCCACTTTTATCGGACCTAAAATGGGGGAGTTTTTATAGTCCAAAACCCCCAATCCCAACGTCCTGTGCCCAGTCGAGGGTTCTTTAGCGCCCATTTTAGCCCCTTATGCTCGACCTTAACTCAAGCTTCCTGCTGCCCCTAATCTCTTCCTGCCTGGCTACTTTTTCGTAGCCGGACACAGATCCCGCACTCAAAAAATCCTGGAGGCTGCTTTTCGGGAACGCCGCTTCGCCGCGGTTATGGTAAAGAATGCAAGCTGGCTCTTTACGTTTAGATGTCTCACCTCATCTACCTTCAATTATTGAAAAAGCAAGTTGCTTCCGTTTTACTGTTTTTTGCGTGGAGGGTTAGATATTCCTTCGGATTCCAAAATCCTGTTTTTATGAATTATTTGTGTTACTCCCTCTTTTCCGTTTTATTTAGTACTGCTGTTGCCTAAAAGGCGAGTTTATTGTGTTAGAACTTTTTTCCCTGGATCCCTCCTTGACCGCACTTGTTTATGTTGATTTCACATACATGAAAAAAGGGTCCGGAGATGCTTTGACCCTCAACCGTTGCACTCCCCTAAGTTATCCGCCACCCCGGATTCCTTTCTTTCCGTGGGCCTGGCCCCCTTCTCCCGTCGGTACCTGTATCGCGAATTTCGGTCCGCTGTTGTTGCTTGGCGACGGTGATTTTCCTGCGAGCCCTCCTGCCCCAGCAGACTGCCCGTGAGTCCATGTTTACGAAAATGTTTGTTATCCCCCCACACCTTTTTGATTTTGCTTTCTAAGCATCTTGCCTCTGCCTCTTTGAGGTCGCGCTCTTGGACCTCTTGTCTATGACAATTATACGCCAGTGCGTATTTTCCCTGCACGCTATGCATCAGAATGACCCTTGCTTTTAGACGCGGTGGTCCCTTTTCCTCTTTTTCCTCACGGGTTTGTGACTTCAGTCCTTGTCGGTTGCTCAGGTTTGTGCCCCTTCTCTTCCACGGGAAATGTTCCTGGTATGTTTACTTCCCACGCTTCACAGCGAAACGTCGTTACCAAATAATGCTTTGAAGAAAAGTGATGGGATATAGAGTGGTCTTTGTAGGTGGCCCCCCAGCTAGCATTTTGCCCCCAACATTTTTTTCCTGCCCCGCCCGGAATCTCTACCAACATTTTTTCGTGGTCGCGGCCTTTTGCGTGAACGTTCCACCTCTACTACTCCAGCCTATTGATTTTCAGTTAACAGATTACCTCCTCGACTATTTTGCCCCTTCGAGTTTGAATCATAACGTCCGGCAGCCTATTACCTCGAGTTCCCTTTCTCAGACTCGTACGGAAGTTCGTTCGCGATGACGAGCCTGGCCGGGATCGTCACTCTGAACTTGTAATCCTTTGGCTTTTCCTTTTCCCTACTGCACGTTTCCAGATTGATGCGTTTTCATTGGAGGGAAGTGGCCGCGGCCTCGTGCGTTGATCACCATAGGTACTCTTCTCGTTTTACCCCCCACCGTTCCTGGAGGTTGCTCCATCCCCCCCAAGGCACTCTTTGCGCGGTTGTGACCCCATGTTCATCTTTTTCACAGTCGCGTCTACCGAATTCCGGGGTCCTTTTTAGATGCAGTTAGCCCCATCTCGGGCACCGGGTCTTGAAAATCTTTCCCTGGCTACACCTGTAAGCTACTGAATCTCTCTTTTTCGCATGTGGCTTGTTAGTGTCCCCCCCAACAATTCATTGCCACTCCGAAAATAGTGTCCACATTCTCTCGCCTCGTTTTTCATTTCGACTCTGTTTTTTTTTTAGGTCCTGTGGCCCAATAAATTACGAAGTTTTTGTGGCCCCCCCTGAAGAAATCGTGACAATGCCAGCCCTCGCTGGCCTCATTTTGTATCTTAACCTCTTTTCTTGTTTTGATAGCACCCCCGCCTCCTTAGATGATTTCTCACCCTTTTTACCACGGCATCCATCGTGTGATTTTGCCATTTCCGCTGTTTCGTGTTTAATTGTGGTACAATTTTTTTCTCTTGCCTTTTGGCCCCATTTCCCAGATACATCCCGTCCCGACGGTTTTCAATCATTACAAATCAAAGTTTCCCCTTCCCGCGTCCTCGCTGCATTGTGACTATTTCCGCGCCATTTTACTGAACGAGATTTTTGACGAACCTTGCCGATTCATGCGTCCATCGCGTCACCGATAAGTTCAATGAAACCACGTCTGATTTAGCTCAGTGTTTGAACGGACACTAGGTTCTCTTGTGAAAACCCCATTGACCGTTTAAGGTCCAAAATACCTCTTCTGATTTAACGAGGTTTCTCCCACTAGTCCCAGTTTTCCCGCTCTAAAAATCATTTCCATTTGCCGCATTTTGAATTTCGTGCAATTTGCCAGCATCGTGTCCCAATGTTTTCGGCCAAGGCTCCGCCTGTCACCAGCTTTCACTTTTGCTTAATCCCCCCCTGTCTTGGTTCTTAAGATCGTCTTTCTTTTATTCTGTCGTCCACTTTGCTACGGATTTTCTTCTTTACTACTTTTCGTCTCTCTTTTTGCCTTTTTTCGCCTTGAAAAAGGTCATCTTCTTTCTGGAGCTATGACCTTTCTTTGCCCTGCCGCTTGCGCGACGTCGGTACCGCCTATTTAACCGGTCAGACCGCGGTATTGTTTTTTTCCTTGGTTGCCTCCTCGTAAGCGCCTCGTTTTCTATCTGGTTTGACCCCAGAATGACAGCAATCTTCTTTTTCCCTCTTTCCTGGAGTTTTAATCCAGGTTGGGTACCCTTTTTTTTGATTTAAAAAGTAGTTATTTACCCACGTCGTCAAATTTTCTGAGTGTTTATCGGCTAAGGCGTCTCGGTGTTCCAGTAGAGTCCTGTTCTGAGTGGCAGAATCTTTTTTTGTTTTTCCTCCTGCCCTCTTAGGTTGTTCCCTGAGAAGCCCGACAGTCCCCCCCCCCCCCCCCGCTTCATTGGTTAATTTTCCTTTTTATGAACATCTTTTCACGTGTTCGTGACTCGGCGGCCTTCAGGTCGACCCCACTGTGAGTAGGCCGCTTTTTTTGAGGAACTATTGACCATGTCATTCTTCTCTACGTAGGCCTGGCCTGGTGCCGCTTGAATGTTGAATTTATCTATTTTCCCAACACCCCCTTCGAAGCGTCTAAGTCCCGTCCCATTTTGGGCGCAATTGGTCCTTTCGTCCCTTGTACTACCCCGGATTTTACGTTACTAAGGCTCCCTGATTCACACCCACCGCAGAGTAACGTGTCCGTTGAAGTGCGTTCGCATGCAATTTCCGGCTTGGTCTCTTACATTTCTAGGGTCCGATAATTTTTTTAATCCCTCCCCTGATTTCAATTTTCTCCTTGGCGCTGCCCCCAAAGCCCAGACGTTTTCCCTACGTTTGACCGCGACAGAGGTTTAGACCGCTTTGTTTCCCTGACGAAACATCTCTTTTTTTTTTCTGTTTTCTTTTAACTTGTTTTGTGTCCCTTTGATGGACAATGCTGACCCCCCATGTCCAGTAGTTATTTCGCGACCCAGTGGTTGTTGCCCCTTCTTGGCGCCGTTGCCCGATTAGTTTGCAGCATCTGGTTCCCGACCTCACAGCAACCGGGAGCCTCTCTTCATTAGGTTTTTAAAACCTGCCCCATTTCCTTATCACATAGCTTTTTGACCCTTGGGTTCCTTCGACCCTACCGAACCAACCGTGTTCTTGGTCCCGTCCCGACGGCGCGTTTTTTTCATCGAACCGAACCTAGCCTGATTTGTGAACTTTTTTGCAAGACCCAATTAACAATGGATTACTTCCGAGGTCCCCCTCCCCGCTCTGTTTTCTCGTTATCGCTGCATTACAGGCGCAGCGATACGGCATCTGGTCAGCTTCAGCCCGCAGGGGTCGTTAATTTTACACCCAACCCTACTGATCAGTACGTTTCCCTTCACCAACCCCACGGGAGCTGGCTTTATTTTCCTTCGCCGCACGGTGCGTCCCACTTTCCAAGGAGATTGAGCTTTTGGAACGGTGTGCCTGACTCCGCTTGGAAAGCCGAATCAGCCCCTCGGCATCCGAAGCCGTTTCTTTCGGCCAACAGAAGCCCCAGTGGTCTCCCTTGCTTTTTCTTTTTGACGTGTAGTCTTTTGGACACTTTTCCTTCCCCGTTCAGTTACCCAACGACTGGATAGCGAGGTCGCGCCTTCCCGAGGCGGCCCCCCAATGCCCTCTTCCTAAACCAAGTCGAGTTTTTTTTTGCCCCGAAAGGCTTTCTGCTTGGGTATAGGAAGTCCTTCAGCGATGCTTTCCGATCCCCTGGATGATATATTTTCCTCAGATCTTCCTTTGCATGGGTTCCTCGCATGCTTCCCATTTCGCTTTTAGACTCTAACCATCACTTGTTTGAAGGCGTAATCATGGCCGCCATTTGCATTGAATGATGAGGAGAGACGATTAACAGCCAGTCTTGAGCCAGAACCCCCCCTTTTCTTATCTCTTTTCTCGTTCCCATTCCCCTCGAAGGGCGACTTTTTTGCCAGTGCATAGAAGTTTTTTTTTTTTTTGGGTTTTGGGTGTTTGTCTGTTTTTTTTTGGTTGTTTTGTTTTTTTTTTGTGGTGGGTTTGTGGGTTTTTTTTTTGTGGTGTGGTGTTTGTTTTCTTTTTCTTTTTGGTTTTGGTTTTTCTTGTGGGCCCCGAGTTTTTCCATCGACTCGTGTCCGATAATAGGACCCGGGGACCCCTTTTCCCTTACTGCCTTCCCACCTGAGCGAGAACGTATTGTCTTACGCTCGACTAACTAGTTTGATCGTGTTTGCTTTGAGTTTTCCCCCCCCCTTCTATTTTTGACGCACTTCGTGTTGTCCACCGACTTTTGCAGTTTAACCCTCAAGCGAGCCTGCCTCCAGTTGATTTAACCTTTCAAATTCTGACGTTCTTAACCCATCGATGGCTCTCCCCTAGCAGCCAGACGTACATCCCCTTTCCGTTCAACCCCTTCAATCCCTAGAAGAGAGTTACTTTTCTTTTTTCAGCCTTTTTTCGTTTCTTCTTTTGTTCTTTAGGACTCTGCCGGCCATTAACTTTATGTTGCCCACCGATTTTTCCCTTTTTTTTCCCTTTTCAGTGCAGATGCCGTAGTCGGGATAGCCATACTCGCGAGTTCCCCCTTCTCTTTGAGTGTTGGCGTGCGCTCCATGCACATCCGTGGTTCGCCTTCGGATTTGGCTTCTCCTTTCTCTTTCCAGCGCTTTTGTCCTCTTGGATTCCGGCTTTCCTATGGAGCCAACCCTTGTTCCCCAGACTGACCCCGTTACACGTTTGTGATTCTTTGTTTGTGTCCCCTACCGATAGGAGAGGTGGAAACCGCGTTTCGCTAAGATACCTTTTTCCACCTGATCATCCCCCCCCCAACGACAAGGGTTAGTAGCCCGATCTCGTTTTTTGCCAATGATTTTGGCTTTCCGTTCTTTCTTCGAGCTTATCGCCTTTTCGTCTTTAAGCTCCCCCTTTTATGCTTTCGAAAACTTTCGGGTCTTCTCCTTTGGAATTTTGTTGCTCCTCCCCCCTGAACATGGGCTGGCCCTGACCTGGCCGCTCCCTTATCCGCGGAGATATCTCCTTTTTTTTTCTCGTTTTGTTCTTCCGTCGGCGGCTAAAGCCAGCCATGCTCCTTCTGGCATTGGAACGCACTGGTTGGTTTTCTTGTAGTTACTCTTGCAATCGGTCCTCCCCCCCATCATTGATTACTCTTCTGATGATTGCCGAGAAAGAACTCTGTGGGCGTCCATGCCCCGCTCGTAGGTTTTTTTTTTTTTTCCAGCTAACGAGGACGATAAACCCCTTTTGGAGGACCCCACAAAATCTGTATTTTTTTTTCCCCTTCGAAACAGTGGTGTTTGGCTTGCTTTTCGGCGGCGTCTTTGCGGGCATCATTTTCCGTCCCCCCAAGTTGAGGATGTCTAGTCAACCCCCCCCTCCACCCCCAAGTTTTTCCCACCCTGTTTTTTCCGCTGAGCCACATGTAGGTTTAAATTTTTCTGAATCAGGAACCACTTACTTCCCCCCACGAGCAGACTGCTTAGTTAAGGTGCGGAAGAAAACATAGATTGCGACCAACAATGTGCTTTTGTTGCCTTTCACTGGCACCCCCCCCCCATTCCCCCAAAAAGTTTCCCCTCCCCCTGTTTCCCATTTTCCCTCCGCGATGCATTTTCTGCAGTTGATGTTCCTCCCCCTGCCTAAGTTTCTGCCAATATCCTTCTACCGGCCTGGCGCCCGCGAGTAGTCTTTCCGTCTAATACCCTCTTTATGCTTCCGTGTTTTTCGAGCGTAGCAGTGTCTTGTGACGGGTCGACATATGTCCACGTGGATAGCCTTTCGTTCGCTCCCTCTCCTTTTTAGGTGTGTAAATTCATTTACCCCTCCGTTCGTTGTGAATAGCATTGCCCTTCTGCCTTTTTCGATCTCTTCCCCTTGCGGAACTCCCCAGCATTGGCTCTCTTGGGTATTTTTTCTTTTGCGCCCCCCGCCGGGTCATCACTGCTGCATTGCCCAATCGGGGCGCGCTCGCCAGTACTTCGGCGTGAGCGTCCTCATTTGACCCATCCCGGGGGTTCCGCTTCTCTTTTCGACAATAGACGTCGGCCTCTCGAGGTTCTCGCTTAGTTCCCTTTCCCCCTGTCCCCCCAAATTTCTCCCTTCTGATTTCTTGTGAGATCCGATCCCTTCCCGTTCGCCCACTCATTTTGCTTTTGTTGTTTTGTACGTTGATGGTCTAAGGCCTCTAATCTGCCGTAGACTTTGCTCCCCCTTCCCATCCGTTATCCTTCTAATCAACTTTCTTTGCTTTTGTCGGTATACTAGAGCATTTGTCTTCCTTCCCCTCTATTTACCGGAACTTCAGACTTGAGCTGGAAGATCATGAGCCCTCGACCCTCGTCCCGCTCGTGGCATTTTTGAATTGCCCCCCCTCATGCTTACGTCGAGACATCCTTCTTGGTAGGACCTCTGGAGTCCTAGCTTTGTGACGACAGTGCGATTTTTTTGCCTTTTCCCCTCTTCTGGCGTAAATATATTAACTTCCTTCGGTTTTAACTATGGTCTTGTTGTGCCAGAAATTTCAGATAGCCAAGTATAGCCAAAGAATTTATAGATAACACTCTTTGGTCGAAACAGGAGCGCGTGTTCGTATTTGAAACCCTAGTGTCACCTGCCAACAAATTTTTCCTTCGCTCTGAAATCTCCTTTTCCACCGATTCTCGCATTTTCTTGACAAGTACCTTAAAGTCGACCGCCCCGCTTTTTCTTCGCCATAAGACACTTCTCCCATCGATTGGTTTCACCCTGGAGGCGCGGCCTACCTCCACTTGCCCTCAGACCGATCCTTTCTTCTTTACCCTCTTTCCCTTTTTGTTGTCCTAGACTGCGTCTCTCTACTGGCATAGATTCTCCGTCTGTCGGTTTTGATCGTGCCCTTTCTTACCTTTCAGAATTTTGACTGTTCCTTTCTTTTGCCAGCAAGTTTCCACGCCCCTTCAGGTTTGTAAGGGTGTTTTCCGCTTCATGCCATCCTCCTCATGGTTTCACCTTCACCCCTTTTTTTCAGTACAGAAAAATTTCCTCTGATTTAGATAGCAAACTTCCCTTGTGGGAGGGGACCTTCCTGTACATTTTCCTCTCAGATAGTTCTTTTCTTTTTGCCCCTTGACCTGGTGCCTTGTTTTCCGATGCATCTTCTCTCCCCACTTTGATATTCTCTTCTTTCTTGTAGCTGTACTTTACTTTCCTCTCCCCCCCACCCCATTGCATCCCCTGCTCCCCAAGTTGTGGTCCTTCCCTCCTCTCCTGCGTTAATTGCTGTCGTCTGTCCAGTTTAAAACTTCGCATTGCTTTTTTAGTCGTCTTCTTCAGTTCTTCATTCCTTCGTCACTTCCTTCGCTTTTCCCTTTCCCCACCAAAGTGATTTTTTCATTTTTATCTTACTATTTCCCCTTTGAGCGTCTGATTGACCCCCCGCTCTTCGTCTGGTAGTTTGGTACCATTGGATTTCATCTTCCCAAGTTGAGTCCCCCCCTTTCCTGAAGCTTCGACTTTTTTTCTCTCACCACTTTTGCCCCCGGCTTCCTATCTCGCTAACCGAAATTCGCATTTCCTCTCAGCCTGATATTTTTCTCTTGACACCCTTCCGCAGACTGCCCTATTTCCTTTCTTTTTTTCTTTCGACCTTCTGCCCTGACAAACTCTTTTCCTCAGGTTGTCGTGAGTCTAGTTCCCATCTTTCATCGGTTAACAAGCCCGCCCAGCTTCTCAAACAAAGAGAACCGCTCGCTTCGCATTTAGATAACCACCCAGATCTCCTTCCTTTCCCACTTTTTTACGCCTTTTCGTCTTTCCCTTTCTTTTGACAAGGCTTCCCTCATTTACTGTCGTCCCCCACAAGCTCCTCTTTTGTAAAATTTTATTGGGAACTTCCCCCCCCCCCCCCCTGTTGGGCATCCAGCTCCCTCCCTCCGAAGACCCCCCTTAGTCACGTTGTCTCCCCATCTTCGGGTTCCGTTATTTTAAATCCCTTGCCCGGTCCGTTCGCGCTTTCTTTCCCTTCCCCAGCTCAAGGTCATCTTTTCTACTCCTCCTTTTTTTTTTTTTTGCCTATTTTTTTTCACATTGATTTCCTCCCTCCGCGCTTACGGCTTTCCTTATTACCTCACGGCCCGCCCTTTTTTTTTTTGCCCCGTGGACTAACAGTCTCAGTCGTCGTTCCTCTCTTTCCCTTGAACATACGATGACTCAAATGACTTTTTTTCCCCCCCCCTTTCTCCTGTTTGTTCCTTGTGTCACTGCTGCTTTCTCCCATTTTCTTTCCCCCACCTACGTTTTTTGTGCAACTAGCTTTTCCCTTCAGTTGCCTATTTTGTTTCTTTTCCACCGTCCTTTGACGCTATCGCGCTTTCTTTGCTAGATCTGGGCGCTTGTGTTTCCCCTCTGCCCTGTTCTGAGCATAATCCGCTTTAGATGTTTTTTCCCTTTTTTCTTATTTCGAGGGGAACCAGCCCTTTCATTAATTGAGTTTCCTTTTCTGCGAGGGGTGCTTCTGCTCCCCTTTTTAGCCCTGCTTTTAATGCTTTCTCACCCGTGACCCCAACTTGTTTTTTTTTTTTTTTTTTTTTGTTTTTTTTTTTTTTTTTTTTTGTATCGGCCGATTATATGACGGGCCCGGTTGATCCCTTCCCAGGTTTAATGATTTCTCCCCCCCCTCCAGTCTTGATCTTTTTCGGCCTGTGGGCGCAAGTTTCCCTTCTCTTCGCCCTTCACTGATACACCGTGCCCCTCTTCTCCGTTTCAAATCAACGCTGTCAGCCCTACTCTTTTCAGTCCGAAAGATACTTCCCCGGATCCTTCTTTTTTTTGCTTCGTCTTTTCCCGCGTCCCACGAAGGCCAGCTACACAAGCCTTTCGGGTTCCACCCCCAATCCCCCCTTCTATTGTTGCAACATTACGCTCCTCCTTCTTTAACGGCTGAGAGAGCCCTTTTTTTCCCCCACGTTCGTGTTGCCGGGCGCAATCTTTTTTTGCGCTCCCTTGCCGTCCCAACCTTTCCCTCGATCATTTTGAGCTTTTTCCCCCCCTTTTGGGCGTTTTTACTGGCCTCTTTTCTCCTGAAGCCCTTCCTCTGCTGTTTCTCCCTCCAGCCCCAGCCCCCGTTCCCTCCTCCCCTCTTCGAGTTTTCTTTTTCCATTTAACTTTTCCCACGCGCCCAATTTTTTTTGAGCGCACCTTCTGCCCTGGGCATGTTTAGACAACGTCCCCTCCCTTTTTATGGGGATCACGCGCCCACTTTCTCCTTCTCTCTTGGCTTTTTCCCAAACCGCTCCCCAATGAACCCTCCACTTCCCAGGAATTCTTGCTTGATGTTCTCCAGTTTTATTTCGCTTCCTCTTATAAGGTGTAGCTTCCTTTTCATTTCGAGGTTTTCCTCGTTTGACTCGGCTGATTACTTTATCCAGTTCGCCTTTTCTTTCCCCACAGGACCCTTGTATCCTTCCCTCTTCGGACCCCGCATGATGTTTCTCTTTGCCTTTCTCTTTTACATTTCGCCCTCACAACTTCTTTTGACAGAATTGCGCGGCTTGACGGCACTTTTTTTTTCTTGCTAAACTTTTTTTGATGCAGACTCCTTTTCCGTCAACCCTTCTATGACCCCTCGAAGCGTTTTGCGTTCTTGCCTTTACGCCCATTCAGTTTCCCGACTTTGTGTTCGTCTTTACTGGCAGAGGAAACGTCTCTCGTTCCGCCCTTCCTCCCTCCGGGACGCCGTCCCCTCAGAACTTCCCCCCCTCACCTTCCTTCCCCCCCCCCTTCTCGAATTTCCGACCATTTGGCCAAACCGTACCTTCGAGCGCTTTCCCCACTTTCGTGCTTCTCTCTTTTTAAGCTGCACCCCCTCCACCTTGTCTTTCTAGATCTTTATTCTTCCCCGTCCTTCGCCTTTTGACTATTCGCCCTTTTCGAATCTTTTCCCCTCTTTTTTTTAACCGCGCACCCTCCCAATTATCTTTTCTATTTCCTTCCGTCTTGGATACATCCTGGCGTTAAATTTGCCTTCTTCCTGGCTTCATATCTTTACAGTTTTCGGCGCTGAACTCCCCCCCTCCAGTTCTTCCCCGGCTAGGTTTTTTATGTTACGTTCCTCCCCAATTTCTGACAGTTTTTGACAGTGTGCTTTTCCTCCGAGCTTCCCCCGAGTGTCTAAGGATCTGTCTCGGGGGACACCTTTTTTCCAAGCTCTCACAACACGTGTTAAGCGCTTCATTCTGTGCCAGAATTCCTGAGATTTGCACTCCTTCCTGCTATTTTTTTCTCGAACGGCATGTCCGGCGCGATGAACCTCGTGAACGGTTTTTCTCCTTCGCTTTTCGATTCACTCCTCCCAACCTCCTTATTCCACGTATCTCACGGAGGACTTCAAATGTTTTAGCGCAGCTACAAAGGCTCTTTCTCCCCCTTCTCCTCGTCCTCCAGGACTGAGTTCCCAGTATTTCCCCCCTCTGCACTTTTTGTTCAGACTTGAGCTCATATTTTTAGCGGATGTGCTGCTACTCCTCTTAGGTTCAAGTCCCCCTTTGGATTTGTTCTTGACTCTTCATTTCTTAGGCAATTTTTTCTCTTCCCGTGACTTTCTTCCGTGGCTGGACCCTTCGCTATTTCTCACACTTTTCCTCTGGTTCCGTGAGTAAATCACCAAATCATGGGTAGTTCCGCTATTTCAGGTCATGGGGGCCCGAGATCGAAGTCAGCCTTCGAGTGTGGCCTTTTTTCGACTCGGTAAAGTCCTTATTGGTGATACCCGTCGGCCTGTCCTGAACTGGTTATTTTCCTTTTTGAGTGGGTCCCCCTAACTTTTCGGTCCGGGGAGCCCTTCGTTGTTCTTACCTGTCCCGTCAATGAAGTTTAACCCCCAACGAAAGCCCTCCACGTGTTATGTACCGTTCCTAAATCCGAGAGTTTTTTGTACGTTGATGTTACTCTTCATATTTATACTTCTTTCCCCCCCTCCGCCCGCCCCTTTCTGTCTCACGCGTATGTTTCTCCGGCTCGTTTTCTGCGTCTACCCGTTCTCTTATTATGAAGTTGTTTTCACGTTAGGTACCCTTTTAACTCCCTTTGGTGCTCCCCCCCTCTTCATGATTCGCCCGTTTTGCTGCAGTCAGCTCTTTTTCCCCTTTGTTTTTTCGCAGATTTTCTACGGAAGCACCAAACAGCTTCGCTTCTTTTTTTCCAAATGTTTTTTGGAGCCCTTACGGTTGGTCTGCTTGTCCCCCCCGTCTGTTATCCCATAACAGGCGCCTGCGGTGGTCCCCCTCCGCGTTTTTTGGCCGTGCCCCCCTTCCGCGTCTTGTTCGACATTTCCGCGTCGAAGCCACCCAGCCCACGCAACAAAATTCGTTTCGCGTCATACCAAGTGGCTGTTTTTTTTTCTTTTGTTGACGATTGGTTAGTGGCTTCTTTAAGGTTCCTCGCACGCTCTCAGTCCCGTCCCCCATGTCGTGTGGTTTTCCCCCGCCCCATACTCCCAAAACCCCCACCCCCCCCTGGTGTAAGTTTTGCGGGCTGATAGCCGTGTGTCTTAGCCCTCTTTTCTTCCAACTTCCCCCCACGGCATGGCAGAGTAGACCTCTGTCCCCCCCTTCGGCTTCCCAATATGTGGTGCCTTTTTTGCTCCCTTGGAAACCCCTCCACACGTTGTGCTCCAGTTTGGCTTTGGCACTATCATCTTGACTCTTCCTGACTTCGGACCTTTTTCTCTTGGAAGCCAGGCTCCTCTTTCCCAAGTAGTCCGATTCCCTCCATTAGTAACCCTCTGCCCCGTGCAAAACCTATGTTTCCCGGAGCTACAGAGTAATGTTGCTGCCTTTGTTTTAATGCCAAGCGTCTTTTTACGCGGCTCTCGTTTCTAATCCGCTTGTTCCTGTGCCTTTCCCCGTAACCGCCCTTTCTATTGTGTGCCAGGCCCTCATGTTGCTTTGTTTCCGGGTACTTTCCACTCGTAGGACCACAGCTTTGTGTTTTCCCTAGTCTGGGGTAGTTGTTTCATGCGGCCGTTGCCGCTTCGATCACCAACCAGCTTGTTTAGACCTCTCTTCCTTCTCTCCCACAGTATTGAACCCTTCTTTCCTATCCGAATATTCGCCATCTCCGTACTTTCTATAATTTGATTCGCTTCTGAGTCTGGCCTGTCCCCCCCAAAATTCTCCCTGATCCTTGTTAGCGCTTCCCCCGACTCGGCGCCTCCCTCTTTCTAGTGTTTGGTGGCATCCGGCGGGTCGCCTGCCCCCCTCCGAACCGGCCATTTCCCTGCCATGCACATTTGCGGACAGGTCTTACTTTGTCCTACTTTGGTGCATATACAATTTGTCTCCCGGTCTACCCCTCTCCTTCGAGCATCCCTTTCGCGATTTCTGTGATAGTCCGCGTCTACGAGTTTTTGGGACGATTAATCGTCAAAGAATAAGGTCCCCCGGCAAGGTATCGTGTTGTCAGCCGAGACCCTTTTTTGATCCCGCTGTCGCTAACTTTTCGTTGTTCTTCGCTGGTGCTTCGACATTTTTTTTCAAGAAGTGTTTGCTGGTATTTACTGCTCCCCTGCTCCCCCCCTTTTGACGTTTCTAGGGGCATTTTTTACAGTTCTACTCACTCACCCCAGCTTGTCCTAGCTTTCAACCCCCTCATTCTGTTAATTTAGCACAAGGATCCCGTTCCGTGTTTTTGCTTTTTCTTCTGTTACTCCAGCGCCTGCCCCCCACACTGTTCGTCCGTCGCCATTTTTCAAAAACTTCTGTTCTCTCCCATGTGCGGCCTAACGTTGTAAGTTCCTCCTATTTGGTGGTTGCCTTAGCTTTCCTTCATCAAGTTTTTGCCCCCTTCTGCGCACTTTCTCAGAAGCACCTCCCCCCTATTCCTTCGATTACCAGATTTCAACTTGTTAAAGCTGATATTACTATCTACTCCGGACATCGAGTATCCCTCAATGTTTCCTTTCCCTTAATTGTTCCCTGTTGGTTGGACCCTCCCTTTTCATCCCTTAATGGCTGCTTTTGTCCCTTTGATCCCGCTGTCGCTTCTTGGTGTCTTGTTTTCTCCCCCTCTGACACTAGTGGTTTTCTCACGCCCCCAGTTCGCCCTTGCTCCCTCCCCCCTTGAACTTTGTTTTGGAACCTTACCCCCGGGAAATACCTTGTCCTCTTATCGATGGGCTTGCTTTCTCTTCAGCTGGTGCCTTCGCGTTGCAACGCTAGCCCCCAGTTGGCGCCACCCAATTGTTTGACGTATGGATATATCTTGCCTTTTTTAGCCATTTTGGTTAGGCCCCCCCCCCCTGCAATTTGGAGTCCTCACACCGTATAGTGGGGAGTACCCTTTTTCGCATTCGGGCGCAAGATTGTTCGCGGTCAACGTTTTTTTTATACCGGTCGTCTTTGTTTGTTTTCCCCGTAGCCTCCTTTTTCTGATCGTAGTTTGCCGTCATTTGCGTTTCCCCTTCGTGCCGCTTTTTTTTTCCCCAATTTCCCGCCCCAATGCGATTTTTTTTTTTATTCATCTGTTACCTTTTCCCATTCCGTAAAAGAAGGCGTGTTGCTCACAATGATTTAGTCAATTCTTGTTCGGAATCTTATACTCCTGCCAATCTTTGGTCCCCAAAATGTAAAGTATCTCGCTCTTACGGTTGTGGGGATCCCCTCCTTCTAAAAAAAAAAATTCTGCCCGGAAAGTAATGCCCGCGTACGGCCGGCCATGTTTCCGTTACGCGCCCGCTTTTATTCCGACGAAGCTAGATCATTCCCTCCCCCGCACAATGCCTTACAGGTACCACATTTCGCTGTCTTGTGCCGATAAGATGCTTTCAAATGACAGAACTATTCTGCAATGCCTCGGGTGTCGTTCTTCTGCCCTTAAGACCAGTTTTGCAACACCCTCGTGTCCATAGTTTTTTTGCCCGCTACTATGCATTCCCGACGCGGTTCTTTACTCCCCACT
>Ga0179591_1378703_pt1 | contig 21180 bp, 24 predicted proteins | sample CZOMad2_1_08_16f_FD_182891 | JGI IMG/M metagenome (GOLD analysis project Ga0179591, IMG submission 182891) | Vadose zone soil fungal communities from Angelo Coast Range Reserve, California, USA - CZOMad2_1_08_16fungal (PacBio error correction) | ecosystem: Environmental > Terrestrial > Soil >... | reverse complement strand
ACTTTCTTATGCTGTGCGGGCCGAGACCCGCTATACTCCTCTCTTACGCCTCTTTTTTTTTTAGTATCGGCCTGGCCGTTTTCAGCGCTGGTGACTGCTGCATTTTGACGCCCTTCGCCTCCTTGAGTTCTATTCGCTAGTCGTCTTTTTCTCTCCCCGCCGTGAAGCTCTTACCCGGCTGCCGTACTTTCTCAAAAGAAAAGTTTTCTTCGCTCTGCCTTCCGAAAACCCATCCCTCAACGCGCGACCAGCTGATTGCCAGTCCGAAGGTAAGTCGCTTTGATTTTCTCCCTTTTTTTTTTTCCTGGAAGGATTCTCCTCCCCTGCCCTTCCTTTACAATACGATCGCCGACGGGGGCTTTTCATTCAATCTTTTTTTTTTCATATTGGGAGAAGCGAGAGGACTTTTAAGGCGTGAAGTTCCTCGGGCTTCTTTGGTTTTTCCTTTCTCTTCTTGATGCTCCTCCCAGATGTCCTTTTCTCTTGGATCTCCAGTTAGATTGTCTCGGCGTAGGAACTACCGGAATGTCGGAGAGAGCGCTCCTTCTTCTCCCCCCACCATTCGTTCTCCCATGCCTGCGTCTTCTCTCAAACCCGAGATTACGTTTGAGGTTTTCAGAGTTTCCTTTGGCGTCTTCTTTTTAGAAGGTGCTATCCCGCCACGTCCCATAATTAGGATGAGGATTGCTACTTGACCCCCTTGATCCTTTTTTTTTCCCTGCTAGCCAGAACTCCCCCCCCTTCCCCTAAAGAGCACAGGCCCCCCCACACAAACAGGTTCGGACGAAAAAGTGGACCCTTGTAAGTACCCGTGCTTTCGACTTATGGACTAATACCCGACTAGTCGACGTTCCTAGGTACCTGGCTTTCCTACCCATCTACTGAGTAGTGATAAGAAAAGTCCACTCGTCTCCTCCTCCAAACCATCTTCTCTATTACCTTGACATTCCTTTTCTCCCCCTCCTCTCGGACAATCACAGGCCTTTCTCGCATGTCCCAGAAGAGACCCCTACTCACCAACCGATCACCTATCCTCTGGACGTCCGTCCTAATGGTGCTGCCACACTCAAAGCCTCTGGCGGCTCTGGCAACAACGCACTCATCCCTTAGATTTTTCTGCGCGATGATAGACGAACCCGCACCATCCCACCGTACCACTCCTTCTGCCATTCTTTTGTTGTCCGTTTTTTGCCCCCCTTTGCGATCTCCCCTCTGCAAAAGGTCGTAGAGAAAAAGTATATTTCTGGGCAGGGTGCAAATCCGAGGGAAGGATATCTTTCCCACTCTCGGAATCTCTATTACGATTTCTTTTCAGTCTAGTAGGCAAGGAGCTTTCGTTTTGAGTCCCAGTTTACACTCACGACCGTTGCCCCCCCCTGCCCATCTTTGGCCCTCCTCTCACTCCCGGTGTACCTTTCAACTGCGAGCCATGAGAATGTAGTCACAATTTGATACCGAATCTCCACCTAGAAAATAGGATGACTCGCTTCCATAACTTATGCCTTCTCATCGAAGGACAGTAGTCTCATCGGCTGAACTGACCCCACGAAATACTGTCTCCTCTCTGCTCCTCCACAAGACTCTTTCTCCCATCTAAAGGTATATCTCCAACCTTTCTCTATAGCTCGCAATTTTTAAGAATAGCTCTGCCTTCTTTTCTTAACGCAATTAACTTCAGTTCCCTCTTTTGCACCGGCCCCCCTGACGAATACGCAAGTTGAGCAACAAATCATAGAGCTGCAAAGACACGTGGACGGCTTGCCCAGGTCGACATTGGGTTAACAAGTCCCCCCCCTTTTGTTTCCCCTTTGAAGAGTGCGTCCCTTTCTTCTGCCCCGTAGCTATTTGATCCCCTCCTTTCCAATGGAAATTGGATTAAAGAGCTTTCCTCACTTGCTATACTTTAACGCCATTTCCCTTTTCCAGGCCTAGTGCTCCTCCTCCTGTATTGTCAATTCTCTCGACCTTCATTTTCGCTCCGTCCCACCTTAATAATAAGATAAATTTCATACGCGGACTATTTTCTCAAGTTACTTTGCCATATGTGGCGACTGAAGCATCACTCACCCTTCTTTTCTCACAACTTCTAGCGCCGAATAGTGTATTTCTACGCCCCCATACAGCCAGCTGTGGAAGGATCATAGGGGCGTGAAAGGAGACAGTTTCATTATTCGTCATCATTTGATCCCTCCCTTATTTGATTCATCAGCGCGGCTCGCACGCCCCCCTTTTATGGTTCTGGGGGGACGGCTTTTACGTATAGTTTAAAGATTGTGCAGTGGATCAACACAGAGGTCTTTTTCCCGCCGCTGAATCTGCTGCGTCTCTAGGTGGACAGACAGGGTAAGATTCAGGCCACCAACCTAATAGAAAAGGCATTTCAATTAACTGGCCTTAAGCACGCTTGCCCTATGATCTGTTAGTTGCCGAGACTCTTTTCTTACCAGGCCTGTATTCTGTCCGATTTAGGACCCCGTTGAGAGCGCGATCGAGCGGTGCCCTAAATAGAATCTAGTACCTTTTCCCACTATGAGGCCTGTAAGCATGACCCGACTCCCGTCAATTCCAACTCTCCTTAACCACACGCCAGCAAGCAAACTGGTCTGGAGGAGATAAAAGTTTCCTCCTTCATCCCCACCCCTTTTTTTCCTCCCCTTATACGCTATGCGCAGGTCGGTTCATCATATTAGAGAACTACTTCAGACAATGCGGAGCTGATCTGCCTTTCTCCTCTAGTATTCGCTCCGGTTTTTTCGAGGCCTTGTCTTTTTTCAGCGTCCTGGAATTTGAAGGCATCTACCTCCGTATATCGATCGCTGTTTTTTTTGCGTACCGATAAGAAAGATGCCCAACAGTTGTCAAGTCTGCACTTTCATTCCGCGCTAGGTTTGCATTTCTTTCTTCAGCCTCCCACCCCCCTTTTATTGGACCACGGAAAGCCTATCTTTTAGATGTTTTCCATGACTGCCCGCCTCTTTCGTGCCGATTTTTTTTCGAATAGCCTTTGTTTTTCAGTCGCGGAAATGCTTTTGAGTCCAGTCTTGTCTCACTCTGGTTGTCTCTTCCTTTTCACTGTCCTCTTCTTAATTTTTTTTTTTGCGTGTCCATTATGGATTGGTCAATCAAGGAAAATGACCTCGATCACAGAGCGCAGATTTCAACTCCGGACTTAGTTCTTGTTTTTTTGTTCGAGCGGCAAAGATACTTTGTTTATCCTTGTATCAGGCGCTCGACGTTGTTTTTTTCCAGGTGAAGTTCGGACTACCCTAGACCCAGAGACGGTGAACCACAATTACCCAGTTTCCTTTCCTTTTGCCTCTTCAGCTCATTTCCAAGAGACAGTTCCTTTTGAATCCTTTTTTCAATTTATAGAAAGTTAGAGTCGTGTCTATATCTATTTAATTTCATCAGTTGTTGTTGTTTTTTTATTCTTCGCTCCACTACTGGATAGGAACTTTCTCACTCCGGACCGAAGCATAAGCTTTTCTAAAGAACCTTTAGAAGAAACTTTCGATTACTGCTTTATCCAGACTGGGTCCTCTTGTATCTACTTCGATTTCCCGACCTTTCCCGCACCGCCCAAACCCGTTCGAGGCTGCCTTTTTCTCCCACATTTTTCTTCCGTTTCCCGTAGCTTTTTCCCCCTGCCCCCAATTCTGGAAAAGATACACCCACCGGAATTCTGATCCCCGTTGATAGGTTATTTTCCTCTGTCTTTCTTGTACCCGTAACCATTCCGCGACCCCCCACTTTCGAGAGAGGTTACCGGTTTTGGTCAAGCCCGGCTTCCCCTGACCACAACGGAGTTACCCACTTCTATCTTCCGTTCTTCCCCCTCTTCTTTTAAAAACTCCTTGAAGTTCTCCCCCTTCGGGCGGCTGGTCCACCCCTTTTTTCACCCCTCCATACCCCCCTTTTTGCCGGTTTCATCGATCTTGAGGATCTGGAATGACCGGCCAACCCTGGCCTCATTGCTGTCAAACTTTCCTCTCTGGGGAGTTCCACTTTGACTCCTAATTGAAGTCATGGAAAATCTTCCCCATGTCTTCGCGTCTTTTTCCGAGCCAGAAAGGCAAGTTCCACTCCCTCCCTTCCCTTCTAGACGCGCACCCTGTTCGCTAAGACGTGCGGATTCAATTCGATAACGAGTTTCTGATTCCTTTTTGCCATCTGTCGTCTTTCTCCTGCTGACCCTAAGCAGATACCTCTCTTCTCACCGACAAATCTTTCGGGTGAAATCGGAACGTGTCATCTCTCATCCCCTCCCTTCTTGTTGATGGACTTTCTGTAGTGGTGACTTCTACTTCTCGAAGTTTAGGATAGATCCTATTCCCCTCTCCTCCCCGGAATTTTCCCGGACTTTCGAGACCAGCATCACTTGACCTTTTTTCGTTTGCCCCCCCTTTTTCCGCTCTTTTGTCATAATCTCAGGGTCTCCCGAGGTCTATTAAGTTTTTCCCCGACCCAGCAGGCATCCTTTTTATTCACCCAGGAAGATTGCACCCTTGATGCCGATTTTTAGTAGTCGGGTCAACGTTATTTTCCCCTGTTCCGTGGATACCATCACCCGTCCCCTCTCAGTGCCTCTAGATTTGGCCGCATCATTTTTTTTGAATTCCCCATAGGAGGCTTCGACCGTGCACGCGTGGAACACCTCAACTGGTTTCCCCCTTCTACGCCCTCTTTCCCACTCACCGACTGCAGGGTTCATTCACCTGACGTTGCCCCCCCTCCTTTTCTCGTTAACGTCCAGTTTCCTGAACTCCTTCGGTTTGTTTTTTTCTTCTCTACGGTTTTGCATACACTTTCCCACCCCCTTTTTTTCCTAAAGTTTTCTGTTCGGCTAGCAGCTCCTGCGATTGGCTTTACTTGTCCAACTCCCCTCTCATCTCGTGATCGTCTGTGGGCCTCTCTTTTCCTTGCCATTTTTCTCACGATTGGATTTGCCACTCAAAGTATGGAAGGCGTCCCCGACTTTTAGTCATTTTTTACCCCTGGTCGGAGCACACCCAGCTCGGTCTTGGCCGCGCTTAGTAGAGACTTATTCTTCAGTCTTCTTCGCTGAATTCTCCCTGTGAAACACTTTCGCCCCCTCCTCAACAAATTCTTTGTTGAATTGCCTGTTCAAAAAACAGCCTACTGATTTGCAAGAAGTCAGTTCCCTTCCCTCTCTTATAAGAACGGTGTTTCTATTGGCCCCCAAGAAAAGGTTTGGGACTTCCGCCACCCATAGGCACCATCAGGAATGCTTGAACAGATCGTCCCTTTTCCCTGTTCCCTCTTCCTCTCGTCTGTTTGGATCCGATGATCTTCCAAATACTTGCATTCTTAGCTTTTCCCCGCGCGCATATTTTTCTTTTTTCTAGTTCACCTCGTGCGGAGTTGCACGACGAGTCTTTAATATCCTCATATCCAGACGGTTAGTTCTTACCTTTCCTTACAGCTTTTCCCCCATTGTACTCCCCTTTTCTGATCGACCCAGATTTTGGAGTCTGAGAATTTCGCTCTCCTCAATTGATGGGCCCAGTCACCTGCTCTCTAGAGAAAAAGCTGGCGACTCTTTCGGGTTTTTGTTACCTGGACTTACCGCGTGGGCTGACCTTCCTACTTTCGAATGTGGAGGAGAGAACTCCCCCCTATCCTAGAGATATTTCCCGGACATTTATGAGATAACTCGCCTTGTTTTTCCAATCCATGTTTTTTTTTCCTTTCCAATCTTTTTTCAGAGCTCCTTGGAACTTTTATTTTTTGGAGAGTGAATTTCTTTTTTTTCCAACCTGTCCAGAAGGAAGCCGTTTTTTCCTTTCTACGAACCTTTTTATTTCTAAAGGCGATAAACAGCCTAGTATCCTTTGAAGTAGATGTGGTTTGGTCTCTTAAGAGGCATTTCCTCTATCACCGTCCTCCAGTTACTTCCTAGTCCGAGGATAGATGAGTTTCCGGAAGCCTGGTCTTGCCCTTCAACTTTTTCCTTCTTCGAAGGTCTTCTTTTTCCTGAGAGCGGAACCCCCGGGTACCCAACCGCCTGTCCTGCAATAGAGCATCTTGCTTAGTAGCACGCTCCCTTCAGCAGTCGAATTTTCGGATCAAGAGCCGGTACTGTGTCTTCCTTGTAAACTTATCTATGAATCTTTTCTCCTTGCAGCGTCCTGACTCAGCATTGGAATTAGGCCCTCCCCCTGTCCCGGTACTGCACAAAGGGTGTTATTATCGTAAATTTGTTCTTCTTCTGCCGTGAACCTTTCTCAGAAGGCCATCTTTAGTTCTCCTCCGTGTGCATTAAGCGGCTTGACTTGGCTTATAGAACTCTCACCCCTGCGAAACGATGAAACATCGTCCCGCCGATCGTTAGAAACTTCCAGGATTTTCATCCCCTCAATGAGGAATTGACGCCCTCTGGGCGAGAGGGCGATGCAGCCTACAACAGGCCTTTTTCTATACTCAATTTTTCCACCTCTCCTTATCGCCCTCTCTTAGTCCCTTCTAGAAGGCTGCGAAGAAAGGATTAAGATCCAGGCCCAACAACCGTGCGTCCGAGCTTGGCTTCACTTCCCCTTCTTCCTTTTCCTCCTCCAGCCCCACTCAATGTTTCTTACAGAGATCCCCCCCGTCGTTCTGGCGGATATTCCGAATGTCTTTTACCTCTCTCGTCTTGGCCCACTAGTCCGTCCCGGAGAGTCCGTTTGCATGGTCTTTTCCCCAATTACTCGTCTTCATCAGCTTGGTCTTTGATTCTGTTTCTTAGTTTTTCAGCAGCGTTGCAGTTTCGGTTACTTCCTTCCTCCTAGGACAAACCTAGGCGCATTCTCTGTAGCGGTTCTCTTTCTCCCTTTTCTCCGACCATTCCTTTCCTTAAATCTCCTTGGGAATTTTATAAAAAGCGAGTGGGTCTTCCGTCCGATATCCTCTCCCTTCCAACAGGTCGCGTAGTAGATTTGTTCATCCTGTCCTCAGACCCTCTTCTTCCTTTTCATCTATTTCCTCTTTTAATACTTATTTTTTGAGAGATCCGCTTTTAAGAGCTGATATATCTTTTTTTTGTTTTCCTTAGGCCCCGATTCACTCTTCGTCGCAGTCGTGCGGATCTTCCCCCTTGGCCGAACCCCCTGATGTTTCTTCTACCTCCCGAAACCCCCCCTTTCTTTTAGTTCCTCAGAACTTAGGATTTATATATATCGCGTCAGAGACTTCAGTCGAATTCTTCTGTTGCCTCCTTCCCTCTCCCCTGCGCAACGCAGGGGTCTCTCTTGACGCAGTCAACACCCCCCTAAATTTCCATTTCGACCCTTCCTCTCTACAGGACCCCGCTACACTACTACCACTTTCGCCGCTTTTTTTAGTTCGGAATATTCCCTCCCCCCTTCTTTCGGCCCCCCCTACGATCGTCCCTAACCAGTCGAGCTGAGATCAGGCCCGTCCTCTTTGACCCTTTCCCCTTTTCCTCAGCCCGTAAAAAACTTCAAAGGAGTTACACGTTTGAGGGATAAAGTTTTGTTTTCGGAGGTCGGATGTTTCCCTGCATGCTGACGGAAGCAACGCTGTCCTCTCTTTTTTTTCAGTCCCCTTTCTATGGTCTCTTTTCTTCAGTTAAATCGTTGTAGTTTGATTCAGTCTCCCTGCCTCCCCTTTCCTTTCGTCACCAATTCTCATGCAGTTGGTTGAGTGTCGTAGTGCTAAATTTCAGTTTTTTTTTGCCCCAGTTTGGAGCGCATTTGGGACTACAGAAACGAAAAATACGCTGTCTTCTTCTCCTGCGAACTGTTGTGGGAAGGAGCTTCTGAGTTGAAGAACTGTTCCCCCTGTGTCCCTTCTAACTTCAATACGTCTCCCTTCCACAAACCGACGAAAAAGTTTTGAAGAGAGAGTTTTTTCCCGCTCCCTTCTTTGGAAGAATCCAATCGCGGACATGATTCCCGTTGAATTCTCCTTGACTTTCGTTTTCCCCCTTTCTTTCGTTCTTCCCCTCACAGAGAGTTATCCGAGCCCTTGGAAAGGAACTGAGAGCAATCCCCTCAATATCTCTGAAGGAAAGTCGTTCGTATAAGCCATGAGACTGGTCCCCAGCCCATTCCCCGATCTCTCCTTGACACCTTTTCCGATCCATCCCCCCAGCTAACTTCCTCCCGATCACGTCTCATGGACGCGAAACCTGGTGATGCAGGGGACGTGCCAACAGTCTTCCTTTAACAACTCGCCCTTAAGGAAGCCTTTTGTCTTCTCCTATTGTGAGAAGTTCAGAGACCCCCTTCTGCCCCTCGACAGGACATTTGTTTTGGTGGCCTCCTCCCGGTTCGGCCACTTGAGATCTCCAAGACGTTCCGTAATCTGCCCCTCAACTCCTTTTTCCTTGGTAGAGTTACCACTTCCTTTGATAATATGAGAATTCATTTCGCTCTCTTCCCGAATGCGTTATCGTAGACTTCCAAGGAGTCGTGTTTTTTTTTTCCCATCCTCCTCCTTGTCGACACCCGAGAGCCAGATGTCTTCGGTGTCCTCCTAAATGCAGACGCTTTCCCCATGGCGTTTCTGCCCCCTCCCATCGTGGGACGACATTCTAATTCTCCCTTGGCAGCTGCACTTTGTCCTTCCGCCCCAGGCTTCCATCTCTGCTCCCTCTTTTTTCTTGCCGCTCCGCGATGAACTGGCCATCCGTTTTTTTTTGGTTTCCTCGTCACCTCCCAGCAAACAACCCAACAAAACCCCCCCCCAACCCAAACTAAACAAAACCACCCCCAAACCAAAAACACAAAACCCCAAACAAAAACCACACAAAAACCAAAAACCCCCCCAAAAATAAAAAAAAAATCCCCCCCCACAAACCACAAAACACAACCCAACCCCAAAACCCAAACAACACAAAAAACCCCAACCCCCCCCCCAAAACTAAAAAAAAACCACCCCCCCAACCACAAAACCCAAAAAAACAAACAAAACAAACCAAAACCACCACCACCCCCACCCCCAAGACACAAAACCCAACCCCAAAACACCAAACACCCACAAAAAAAAAACCCCCACAAAAAACCCACCTCACCACCACCCCCCAAACAAACCATATAAACACCAACCCCAAAACCCCCACACCCCAAAACACATAACCACCCCAAGATAAAAAACACACCAACATAAAAACAACCCAAAAAAACCCAAAAACAACAAAAAAAAACCCAACCATCACACCCAAAAAAAAAAAACATAAAAAAAAACCCCCCAAACCACCACCCCCAAACCCCCCCCCCCACCCCCACCCCAAAACAAAAACAACAACCCCCCCCCCCCCCCCCCCCACCCCCCCCCCCCCCCACAAAAAAAAAACCCCCACCACCCCCCCCCCCCCCCAACCCCCAAAAAACAAAAAAACCAAACCCAACAAAACCTTTATTTCTCTCCCTCTTCTATACCAACATGATAAGATCCTTCCGTTTTGAAGCCCCAGAATACGTGCTCGTTCCCCCTCACAGTCCATGATGGTTGTCGATGGTGTTATCCGTCGTATCCCAATTTAAGTTGTTTTGCGCTCCCTCAGCCACTTCCTCCGATCTCCTGACGACTTTACTTCTCCATTTCCTTCTGGGGTTCCCCTTCCACAAATGGGTTCTTCCTCCCCATGGACGACGTGTGTTAGCTGGGGAGGAAAGAGCCTCGCTTCCCTTCTCCGCGACAATTGCCCTGTCCGATTTTCGCAGCCCTTTTCCGTGCCCTTTCCTTCGAGGCTTCTTTTCTGACCCCTCACTGGCAAATTGATGGTCTTCCATCTCTTAGAGACATTCAGGAGCGTCCCGCCCGATAATTGCACTACTAATATTGTAAGATCACGAGACTCGTTAATGGCTCGCAAGTACTTCCCCCCTTCTCTTTCGCTCAGATCGGACTCAAAGCGATTTGACCAACCTGAGAGAGATCCCCGTATGTCCCCCCTCGCTAACCCACGCCTCAACTCTGTGAAGGAACCTAAACTATGTTTCTTCAGCTCCTTTTTTTTCCTCCCTTCAGTCACTATTGTCCTCGCTTTCCTTTCTTTTCTTCCCGGATCGACCCCGGTTTTAGGTATTTTTCTTTTTCATTCCACTCCGTAACACTGTGGTCAATGGGTCCTATCCTTCTAGCCCTTCCTGTTCGGGTCCTTTCCCGAGCTTGCGGAGTTTCACAGAGTTTAAAGCTATTTAAACCCCACCCCCGGTTCCTCCCTATTCACCTCCTTCTAAAGATGGAACGTTGGATATTGTCCCCGCCTCCCTGATCTCCTTCGTGAACGGACACGCAGGCGTCCGACTCTTCGGCCCTTCTCCCTCAGCGCTTGCTATCGCTCCCTTGTAGAACCTTCCGAGAGAAATGCTTTGACTAGACCTGAAATGAGCTGCACCAGTAACTAAAACAGTTCTCTCCCCCTAAATTCCCTCCCTGGTCTTTTCTCTCTTCCAAGTTCCGAGTTTCACAACAATATTTCTTCTTCAAGCTGTCCAGAGTCTTCCCGGTAGGAGTGTATTTCCTCCTTCGAAAAGGTCACGTCACACCATGATCGGCTGTCTTTTATTTCTTTCCCAAGAGTTCCTCTCCCAACCTGTCAGTCGACCTTGAAGCTTTTCGGAATTGATGCTCATACTATGAGCCCCCGCTTTCTTTTTTTTTCTCCTATCCCCTGGCCCGAGCACAGTTGTTACACCCCAGATGCATGGCTTTGTTTCGAAAGTTTGCCGTTTCTTTCTCACCTACAAGAGAGTCTTGCACCCGTTCCTTGATTTTGTTTTTCATAGGGGAAGACCAGCTGATGTACCAGGAGGTTTCCCGCAAGGATGTTCCAGTGGGTAATCGAAAAGCTTCTCTCAAATATGGGCTATCACTTTTTCTCTTCTGATCAAAGAGGGTCCCCCCCCTTCTTCCCTTTCCTTGAGAAATGATGATTGCGGGTCAGCCCTGTTCAATACCAGCTGAGTAACACCCTTTGATCTATTTTTCCACTCCTGAAGGCGTTGATCTTGTACCGTGGTTGCACAGCTGGAATTGTAGTAGTCTTTCTGTTGAGGACGCCCTCCGGACGTGTTGAACATTTTAGTTTTTTTCCTCGGCTCGCTGCTCTTTTTCCCCCTGATCCTACGGTCCCCCTTGCCAAAGGAGTGCCTCTCAGTTGGCGGCCGAGTTTGTAGGTTGCCCGTCTCTCCCACTTTCTTGAGCACGAGCTTTTTTTCCTTATTTCTTGCTTCATCTCTCCCCTCCCCCCGTTGTGTGTTGAGACTCTTGCCTTTACCCCCCCGATCGGGGGTGTCTCAAGAAATTGCTCTTTTACTCTTAGGAAGAACCCTCTCAGCCATGTAGATTAATTCCAGCGCCGCGCCCCCTGGGGCCCAAGTTTTCCAAGTATGCTTCTGTCGTCTTCCCTTCGAGCTTTCTTCTGGTCCCCTCCCTTTTCCCCACCTTCTCGTCCCCCCCCTCAACATAAGGTAGATTTCCGGGAGAGAACACGATTTCCCCCTTTCCACGCCGGCAGAGTTTCTTTTCGAGCTTTCCGGAGGGTTTTCTCAGATATTCCGTGGCTGTCCCCTTTTCCATTTCCCTCCTTTTCCAAGCCCAGAAACCCTCTCAATGAGCGGTTTTTCAAGCGCTGCGACATGGTTCCGACCATCACTTTTACCGCTTTTTCCGTGTCCCAACACTTTACTTTTATTCGCCCAGTCCCCTGACGACCAATCCGAGTGGCGCGGCCCCTATCACACCGCACTCCCCCCTCCCCTGGCTTGTCACTTCCAACTACGCTCTTCGCTCGCGAGAATGACCCTTCCACTTCGTGCATGCAAGGAGTCATGGCACGTTCCTGGTTCGCTTCCATGTTCCATCTTTTCAGATGAACCCATTTCCGTCTCTTAGGTTCGAGGCCCTTACGGAAATTCCCTTCCTTTTCCATTCCCATAGTGTTTTTTTTCTTCGCGCCAGCTGCGGCTCGATCCCAGAGGCCGATCCTTTTTTTTGAATCCTTTTTTCCTCTCCCTTCTTTTAAATTCACGAAGAACATTTAGGAACCTCCTGGGCCAAGAACCTCTCTTTAGGGTCCCCCTCTTCCCAGTCCCGCCTCCAGCATGGCGGGTGGGAGATGTTAGGTGATCCGACGGTGTTTTTCCCTTATTCCTTCCTTCATCATTTAAGGCTCTCGTGTCCCGCAGCCATAGGGCTCAGACCTATCGCGCGTCGTGCGCCTGTTCAGTTCGCTCTCCTACTCCGACGGCCCGGTCTCGTCTATTCATGCCGAAAAGACCCCCGCCTTTGATGAGTAACCGCTTCCCTTGCTGAACCGTAGTTCCTTCTCTGTTCCCCCCTTGTCTGGCTTGACCTCGGGTGCTCCCCTCTTTCTCCCTTACCCCCCCCGCGAAGTTTTCAGCGTTTTGAAATCTTTGACCACTGCCTTGAGGAGGCCAGCCCCTTTCCACCTACCTTTGTTGGTAGTTCCTCTCCTCCTTGATATTCCCCCCCCCCCCAATCGGCCCTTAATTAGGGGGGACTTCCTCTGAACCCCCCAGAGTCTCCGTGTCAAACCCCTTCCATCGTTCGAATCCCCCCCCCTCCTTAAGTCGGCGCGATGTAAACACTATTTCCGTTTAGACCCTTTGACCCCTCTCGTTGAGTCATAGCTGCGCCACGCTAGGCTTCTTTTGCCCCAGCTTCCTTTACTTGTCAATCGCTCCAGTTTTTGGTCGGTAAATTTTAAGGGAGTTTAATCCTCCCTCGCTGACGGTTTTCGCGACGAGAATTGCGCCTACCAGTTGGAAATGCTTTTTCATTTCTTCCTCAGTAATGTCTTTCCCGTCTCACCGGCAAGATCGTAGTTGGCCATTTTTTTTTCCGAGAAGCTTCTGCGGCTTTCCTCCGAAATGGCATTCAACAAATCTTCCATGTCTCCATTCCCCCCCCCATTTTTTAAGCTTGTGAACCCCCTTTGACGCTGGGCAAGCTTTCCCTTGGCGTAGTTGGGTGAAGACGGTGTCTTGTTTTAGGCTCTTTATTCTTTCCCCTTCGATTCGCCCGCCGCTCACCTCGGCCGTCCAAGGTCCTGTGTGAACCCGATTCCCCTCGGCACCTCTGGTTCTCCTCTTATGCTTCTGAGTTTTTTCAGAGAAATGATGAGATTCCACGACTGCTGCCTTTTTCCGGCGTCATCTCTCGTTGACTGTTCTCGTTCCCGCGCGGGAAACGACCTGAGGAGATCAGACCCTGATCGCCGTTTTCTGTTTTCCTGCCCAGAAGCCCCCATTTTTTCCTGGAGTCATTTCGTCCGCCTTTTTTGATGCCCCTTCCCGTCGCCCATTCTCACGCGCAATTTTGGTTTGCACCGTCACCTTCCTTGATTCGAGAAAAGACCTTTGTCTTGCGGTGGGTCCATAGTAGTAGGTCACAGAGTGGATGCACCATCATCGCCGTGTATTCTTTCTCTAAGCAGAACGAACGCTGATATTAAGCCCCTCCCTCCGGTAGTCAAGGACCGTTGTTTTTGTTGTCCCCCCAGGGTAGACTTTTTTTTCCTAAGAGTTTTCAAAATGGGAGCCGAAAGTAGGCTAACTTTTCTAGCCAACCAGTTGCAGGAAGACTTCCCCGGTTTCCTTTTAGTCCCCCCGATTGGCTTTGATGCCCTTCTGATTCGCATGCCCTAGAGTCGCTTTTGCAAGCCAGGAAAAGATCAGTCCTGCCCCCCCTCCCCCCTTACGTCGGTAGTTTGCAAGTGTGATCGATTTGAGAAGTCGTTTTTTTTTTTTCCATTTCCTTCTTTTCCCTTAGAGCGCGGCCTGGGCGCAGGGAGGGACCAGAAAGCACTTTCCCTGCATTCCTTGCGTGTCGAGATCGCCCTTGTCACCCCGTGTGTAGCTTTATCTTCCCGAGATGGATTTTCTCAAGAATTGGAAAAGTGTCTCCTGGATCACCTGCCGGATTATACTAGTCTCCCCCTGGTTCTCTCTCCAAGCAGGTAGATTTTCCCCTATCGGAAAAGGTGGCGTAGCCTCCGAAACCTGGTTGTTTTCCTCCGTTCTGAAGTGATCATGCGTCTCTAAGAAGGGAGTCATCTCAACAACCCCCCCCCCCCCTATAGGTTTCGACGTCCCCATAAGTGATGGGGAGGTATTCTTCACAGTCCCCCCCCCCCCTAGCCCTTAGAAAAAAAAAGCGTCCCGAAAAGGGTAGCTATTTTTCCGATTCCGTCCTCCCCTCCGTTCCATGATGGAGAATTGGAGACAGGGCGACGATGGTTAGATAGATCCTCAACCCCCTTGAGGTTTCCGAGACAGAGGAAATTCCGCGCGCGCGCGGAGCTTCTGTTTCGAATCCAATTCTGCCGTCCCTTTCTTTTCGCCCACGCCTCCCCTCGAGGCCTTAGCCTTTCTCCGTGCTCTCGACTTTCTCCCCCCCCAAAGAAGTCTTCCCCTTCCCTTTACAACCCTCGTTCGGGGCGGATCTAGAATCTTAAGGTAAGAAAGTCCGCTCTGTTAAAATAGTTTTTCCCCCCTCGTAAGGAGCCGATTGAACCCCCCCCATAGCCTTTTCCTTAATTTCATTTTTTTGGCGAGGTGATTTTTTTAGGAATCACGCGACCTTTCAGGTTCTCTGGAGAGCCGCCTGGCCCCTTTTGCATTAGGACTGTAGAGATCATACAACCATGCGCGATTTTCCAACCCCCCTTCTTTTTCCCTTCCCCTGAAAATCGTCGGCGTCCTTGGCAGGTCCCCTCACAAGCTTCCTGCAAGGAAGATATTTCAAAGCCCTGCTCCACCCCTCTTTTTAGAGGGGTACTCGCCCCTCCTCAAGCTTCGTGAAAGGATAGACAGCTCGGCGTCGGGCCCTTTTCTTTTTTTTCTGAGTATTCTCTTTTACTTCCTCATGCTCCGGTTCCACCCGCTCTCCGAGAGAAGGGTGGTCCTCCGTTCTCTAGGACCGAGCAAGGCGTGGTTCTGAAAATTTTGACTGCCCCTACCATTTTCTGGGCTTCGCCCTCTGGGACTTTCCTCCTGCAGGCCTCTATATACTTCCAGTTAGAAGTTACTTTCTGGTTTTCCCCGCCGCCATGCGCCACCGCCAAGTAGGATTCTGGAGGAGACCACTCCAACCCTCCTCAACTTTTCCCCCCGAGATGAATTTCACTACTTATACGCGATGAGCCCGACCACCTGATGCGGCACCTTCCGCTTTTACGGGTCTCTTCCCCTTCTTCCCTTCTGAAGTTAAGACTTCTATCGCCCCGAACTTGTTCGCGCGACTATCACTGACCAGCGATGGAATATTTCGCCTCTCCCGAGACGGAGAGGTGAAGATCCCGCTTACATTGGCGTGGGCGGCGTTTCCGGGTCTCCCCATTTTTTTCGACTCAAGTCACCAGATGGAAGACCCGGGCGCAGCCGTTCTATGGTCTCTTTCCCCGGAAAAACTCAGTTTTTGCCCGGCTCAGAGTCCCACCTTTCGCCCTCTTTTTAACACTCCTTACCATAAGTGCACGTTTAGTGAGGGTCGTCTCCCAGATACCGGGTTCTTTCAAGAGTGTCCCCCATTCTCTTGGGTCTAAGGTTCTATACAAGGCACTTCCCCCATTCCCTGCGTCTTCTTGTTCCCCCCCCCCCTGATATTTTTTCCGGCGGAAAGACCTGTGTCAATTCAGGAAATAAACTGAGTCACCGGCCCCCCCAACCAATTGGCCTGAGAAGCCACGTTTCCGTCTCGCTTGGCACGTCTACCGTTTTCCCTCCTTCAAGGTTCCATTAGTTTGAAGATCTTATGCGCTCCTGCCCTCGATAAGTTTTCCTTTTTGGTAGTTAGAACATCCCCTTCTATCTTCCTTGCTTTTTTAAAGTAGCGTCGAGCCCCTAGCGGATCTCTGAAGGCCCTTCTTCCCTTTTGAATGTGACCCAAGGAAGAGCTTTTCTCTGAATCCTATTTAAGAAAGCCCTATAAATCTCTTTCCGCTGTCCTTTTGACTCCTGGTGCTGAACAGGGGTGGTTGTTTCCGGTCGGCTCGGGAACCAACTCGACCCCCTTCTCTGTCATTGTTTTTTTTTTTTTTATGGCAGGTTTCCAAGCGACACATTCTTGGGCCCGTAGGGGGCCCAACACCAGGTTTCCACTAAGATCCTTCTTGGCGAGACCTTTGCTGCAACTTCGATCTTAAGTCTTCCCGACCCCCCCCTTAGGTCCTTTCGTCATGGGCCAGGTCGAAGGCGTCCACCTCCGCTGGAATTCTCGACTTCCTCCCTGAAGATCTGTAAGATTTAATTTCTGATCTCTCCTCACGGCAGAGGTGCAGAAAAGACTGACCTCCCTTTGGAGACACTGCCATTTCTTTCTCCTCACCCATGGCCGGTCTACCCTTTCAATTTCTCTCTTTCCTTAGAAGCCATAAATTTGTTTCTATCCACTCCTACCTCGATTCTTCTTTCTGCAGACCTCATTGCGGAGATAATTTCGTCTTACTCTCTTTTGAATTCTCTCCATCACGGATCCGATGCCCTGCTCAACCCCCTGCCAGTTCGTGGATCTTATACTGAAAACCCCTCTATTCTTCTAGGAGCCGGTAGAGATGAAGTTAGCGATCGTTTCACAATCCCTGTCTCTTCGATGGTTTTTCTTCCCTGAGGGATCCTACGACCGTACGTTTTAGTGGTTCTCTCCAACCTCATCCGCTCGTTGACGACCCCTTTCTGGTACAGCGTCGCCGACATTTTTTTTTTCAACCAACCAAATTTGAATATGTAGCCATGTCTGTGCTGCAATGTGGATGACGCTCATTCTAGACTTCTCTTTCCTCCCCAAATGTTTCATTTATTAGATTTGTGCTCTCCCTGATCCTTTTAACGTACATTTTTCGGCTTTTCTACCCCCTAATAGTCACTTTCTGGCTCAATACTTCGTTTTCCGTCCTCCCGTCCTCGATTTTCATGAAAAAATTAACTCCCTTCCTCTCCCCCCGGGCGTATTATTTCATTAATTCCTTCTCACTCTTAGTAGACCATCCCCGGTTCTTCAACTCCTCTCCAAGAAATTCTTTTTCTTCACTCCCTCTCGGCCCCCAAGCGATTCCCCCTATGGGTTCACAGAGAAAGTTCTTTTTTCTCATGAGCCCCATTTCGCAATTTTGATTATCCAATTCTTCTAAGCCCGAACTCGTTCCTGGTTCTTTTTTTTGAAGTGATTCTCCCATCTTTCTTTGTCATTACACGGGTATTTAGCCGCTATTCCTCCCTTTCTTCTGAGATCTCGTTTTTTCTTTAGCCACGGTTTCAATCTCCTTTGACCCCCCGACGAATTCGCACCCTTCAGTCCCGCCCGATTTAGTCAGCAAAAGTTCTTTCTTTTTTTCTTAGAATGTACAGCATGCTGAGACGTAGTTTCGTTAAGTATCGTCGAACGGCCAAGCGATCGCACGCCGAGTTTACCCTCTATTCAATCGGAAACTAGGTCCTTTCCGATGTGCGAGAATCACCTTGTTCCCCCAACTTTTTTACGTAAAAATAATACGCCCCCTCCTTTCTCTTTGACGGCAGATGAAAAGTTCCTATTCCCCTCCCCCCTCCTTTTCTTAGTTCAGCATCGATTTCCCGAATGACTTTCTTCGGACCCTCTTCCTGCTCCACCTTTGGACATGTCCCTGTTCCTCTGATAGACTCGATTTCCTCTATTAGTGTTATCCTCCCCCTTTTTTCGATCGTTTGGTCCCTGTCTTAGGGACTGAAGGACTTTTCCCCTCGATATCGAGTTGACCCAGTTTCCCCTCAATCGGCTCCCCCCTTTTTACATCCCCGCATCCCTTGCCGGCTCTTGGTTTCTATCGATTACTAGAGCGTCGGGACCACCGCCTTTATCGTCCTTCGTTCCGACGCCCATGATTTGCCTTCCTTCAATTTCTTTTTTTCCTATACCGTTTTTCCCTCTCCTTGTACAAGGTGCTCCCTTTCTGTTCGGAGCACTTCTGTTGTGTTCCCTTCTGGGCTCCCGGTTTCGCAGGTTCTTCGGGAAATGATGTTTTTTTTGCTTCCAATTTAAGTGATACCCCTCCTTCACCAGGCCGGCGGCTCGTCCAGCTTGGTCTATCCCGGGCCGGAGATTTTTTTGAAGAGGCGCTATTTTTTGAAACTTCCTTCAGTTGCTCGAGATAGCAATAGCTCCCATTTACCCCTAGAAATTTCATTTCAGCTTCCTTCTTTTCATTTCCGAGAGTGATGTAGTAGTCCTTTACTTTATTGAGCCCGTCTCCCTGTTTCTTCATATTCATTGTAATAATCCTCCGTCTCTGTGAAGAAGCACCTTATCCTCTAGTGCTCAATCAGTGGCAGCCTACTATTAGGCGCACCCCTGAGATTAATTCCCCAGAGCCCCACTGTGGCTGCGTCACCGGGCTGCTTATTTTTCGATCCTTCCCTTCAGCAATGACCCACACGTCGCTTCGCCTCTAAACAGCCTTTTTTCCTGCTCTGTGACGGGGATAGAACACCTTTTTTCAACTTGCCTGCTTGATACGTCCTCTCCTGGCCTTCCTTTTCCCCATGCCCCCTTTCACCCGAACACCATGAGAAGAATAGGTCGCTTTATGAGCCCCACCTCTTACCTGCCTTTAAATTCTTTCCCCGATGAAAAAAAACGGTTTATCCTCTAATGGAAGTCCCCTCTTCCCCCCCTGGATCCTTCCCCCCCTTATCCACAAAAGTTTCCGGTGACTCCCTTTAGGGAATAGATCGGCCCCGGAAAACCCTTTCCACTCCGGCCCCTTCTCCCTCGGAAAGAGCCCCTTTTTCTCTTTGCACTATTTACCCACTTCCCCCCTTTTCTCCCCGATCTAGTGGTTACGAGAATTTTCCCCCTTTAACCCTTCACCCCCGCTCCTCCCGGACGCGCCACGGTTCGCATAAGCTTGTTCATATTCGATAAGCTTTCCCTCCCCATATGGGAAGCTGGTCTTCCCCTATGATGAAATTTCTCACCCCTTTCCTCGACATTTCCCTGTGCACGAAACGTGGCAACGTTTTCCGCGAAACCCAGCCCCCTTCTTTCTGAGGTAGGTGACGTAGACTTTTTTCTTTATATCGATCCCTATCTTTTCTCCCGGCCTGCTCGCGCGTTCGAAAGAGCTTTTTTATTTTTCGTTAGTATTTGCGACTTTCCTTTTCTTTTTAAGTCTCCAGCATTTTTTAAAGCCGGTTTTCAGGACTACATCGTTCCAGCCGTTTTTCCGCGTGCACATTGCTGCCCGGAATTTAGTAGTGTTTTTCCCGTCTTGACATCGGGGCGGCGATCCATCCCTCATTCCGCCCCGGCTTCTAGCGGGTTGAACCACGAAAGGTTATCCCCCTCAGCTGACAGGCGGCAGATTACCTCAAAGGTGGTTCCAATCCCGCCTGCGAAATCACCTGCCCTTTCCAATGCGTCTTTAGGCGCCGCCTAACCGCCCCATCCGGTGTGAGGGCTACATCCCTTTTTTTTCGCCTCCTAATTTCTTCCTCTAATTTTCCTTCCCTTTTTCGCGAGACTTCTTCAGGCGATGGCGCTCGTTCCGAGCTATCTCGTAGGTAAAGGATTATCCTTTTTTCTTTCGCGGGCCAGCTGCCGAAGACGAGATGGGTCTACCCCCTATTTCCTTCGATTCCTCAACAGCTTTTTGTCCAGTCCTTTTCCGCCCTCTCCCTCCTTTTCCTTCACAAAGTGTCATTGGCGGCGAGTACTTCGCTGAAGCTCTTGCGGCTTCTGCCTAAAACCCCTTCAATCTCCAATATGCAACTTTGGTTTTCCCACGTCGGGTGCTTGGCCAGCGCCGTGTCGTCATTGACTCCCCTTTTTCTGCTTGAGCGCGCAACGCCATAAGTTCCCTCTTCCTCCGTCGTACCCATCGTATCCGAATTTTGTGTAAAGATCGCCGTGCCGCGCTTTTCCCCTCTGATCGGATATTCTCTTTTTTTTCTTCGACAGTCTTTTTAGATGACTGTTTGCATTTTGGCCAGTTGCTCCGATCGTTCCCCCTGCGTTAAAGACGCCAGGAGATCTCTCCTAAGCCTTTTTTTTTTTTTTTTGGGTTGCATCAAGTTGATAGGTATCGCGGCTTGCGATGCGCATGCTTTAGGGTTTCTCTTCCATTTTGAGAGAGAGCATCTTCCTCGGCAGTTACGGAGTAGTAGGTAAAAGCGTTTTCTTTCCCCCCCCCCTCGAATTTCATCTCTATACGATGAACGAATTCCTCTTCGCCCCCAGTAGAGATCCCCGGGCTTTCTGGCTTGCTCCTGCGACAAGTTTCCCCGAATTTTTCGCCCTGAACGTTTTGTGAGAGCCTGTAGGAGCGCCGTGCGCTCGCACACTTCTGGAAGCAGGATTCCCCGTTTGAAAAGCAGGGTGCTTTCTTTCCATTCGCCTCTCTCCTCCCCTCGAGAATGCGCTTGCTGGTGCACCGAGAGCACGCACCCTTACCCAATGGCCATCACCCCCCCCTCCTTAGTATTTCCCCCTTAGTTCCTCTAGGTTCGCGGGTAGGCCTTTAGTTTTTTCATTCAGATTCTGACTTTTTTTTTGTCCGCAGCGGGGATACGCAAAGCTTCCTTCTGCTTGGTCTAGCGTTGTCTACGATTTTTTTGCGGATCTCGTGATATGGATCAGACAGCCGTGGAAATCGCTTCCTCCCTTTCCCTCAGTAGCATTTGATTTTGGATCACCGTGCGTACGCCTTTTACTGGTGAAACTCTATCCCCTGTGGAGGGAGAAGAGAACTGGCATTCGTTGCTCTTGAGGGTCACGTTCCATGGAACCAGGAAGTATTCCCGTTTTCCCTAGAAGGACCATGAATTCGTTTGATCCCCGAGAGAATCCTCACTTCGGTAACGTTATGTGATAGAAATTATACCGCATATATGACCCCTCCCCCCAACGTTCTCCCCCCCATTGACCTTCGTTCGTCACGACCTTGCCTCCCGCCACTTAAATGACGAAATTTCCCGATTTCTAATCGGGAGGATTTTTACTCACTCCTCTGAGAAGAAGAAACGACCACGAACTGCCTCCTCGGAAAGAGTGATGGGCTTTCTCAAGTATTTCAGGAAACCAGCCCAGCCTATCAGGATTTAAACTTCAACTGACTATATTATCTTTCTAAATATTCCCCGTAATCCTTTTCTTTTCAAAAGTTAGGGGTATCTATCTATTTCTTAGGCTATTCTAGTAGGTTTCCCATTAATGACC
>Ga0179591_1262459_pt1 | contig 21182 bp, 26 predicted proteins | sample CZOMad2_1_08_16f_FD_182891 | JGI IMG/M metagenome (GOLD analysis project Ga0179591, IMG submission 182891) | Vadose zone soil fungal communities from Angelo Coast Range Reserve, California, USA - CZOMad2_1_08_16fungal (PacBio error correction) | ecosystem: Environmental > Terrestrial > Soil >... | reverse complement strand
CTCTTCCCATAGCCCTTCACCCCCCCCCTCTCCCGATACACCCTCCCTACCAGCGTCCCCCTCTCCCCATTTCCCTTTTACGAAGACGTCCCCTTCGCCCGTGAGATTGATTCTGGGGTAATCTTCTCTTCTTTTTGTCTCCCTCCCCTCTCACGCCTTCTCTTTCATCGATTAAGTTACGCGCCCTTTCTAGTGGCAAAAGGTTAACGACCTTCCCCATGTCCCCCTGTACGCTCTCCTCCAGCGCCCTATTGATTACTCCGCCTTTCCCCGATAGGGACCCGATCTTCCACTTTTTGTCGTTGCTAGCAGCGACGGGTCTTTCTGATTCTTTTAAATACTGGCTGCGTTTATCCCGCAGCGAACCCTTCTTATTTCCTCTACGGTTACTTCATCCAACGATTTCCTTCTGTATATTGTAACATTGAACCTGCCCTTTATCCATGTCCCCCCTCGTTTCGCCATACCCAGGTTCGGAGGACTTTTCCCCCCCCATCCGAACCTTCACTTTTTTCGAAGTAAAAGGCTCCTCACCGCCAGTGGTTTTTGCAGCTGAAAATCCGGTTCCCATCCTTTCCCGCCCTCCCCCAATGCAAAATTAACGGTCCCGACATCCCTTCATAGTAAATTCCGCATCTTCCGCCGAACCTCCAGTCCAATCCCCTTCCCTGCGACCCCTCACAAGCGCTTCTCCTTCACCCCCGTCCTCCTGATCGATGGACCCCCCGAAGTCATTCTTAAAAAGTATGTCTCGTCCAACTAGCCGTTCTTCTTTCGCTCTCTTCACTACAACCCCTCTTCCGCACACCAGTGTTCTAAGGACCCGATCCCCAATCTCTTTGGCCCCGTTTCACGCGCCAAAATGTCGTTGCTTGTGCCCCTTTCGATTTTTTCGTCTTCGTGCGGGTATATCCTTTTTTCCAAAGTCCGTTCTCTTCCTTACTTTTCCGATCACACTCAGTGGATTTTCCGCCTCAATCAAAGGAACCGCTCAGAGAGCGGAATCTTTTGACCGACGACTTCTTGCTCTTTGGCCTTTCCCCGCCTTCGCCCGAGAATTATTTGACGCTTGAAAACCATCTTTTGAAGTCGGATCGTTGATTTCCTTCCCTTTTTTTTTTTTCCGCTTTCCTGGCCTCGAGACTCTTGAGGTCACGAACTTATATTCTTGTCGGTTCCTGTTTGGGATTGTGTGAGCTTTCTTAGTGTGCCTCCTTTCGTTCCTTTTTCCTGGCCAATCAAGACTCCATTTTTTTGATTGCCGCCCTTCCGAGAAGCTTGACCTTTTGCGCGCTTAGTCAGACGCTGCTTTTAACAGGATGTTTTTGGCTACGTTCTAATCCCTTTTTTTCCTTTTTACTCTCTCCCGTAAATAGTCCTTTAGTTTCCATACCTTTTGAAATTGAAACTGAGGTAATGTTTCCCGACTTCATTTCGGTTCCAGGTCGGCCTTACCGTTGTTTTCCTTGCGCCCTCTTTTTCCGCCCCCCTTTCGTAGGCGGTTTTCTGTCGACAGAAACACACGTTATTTGTCTTCTTGAGCTATTCCCCCCCGTTCTGTGACTTATTCCCGTTTCTTCCTTTAGGTTTCCTTTTTCGTGTTTTCGTGATGCAACCGTTCTGGTCAGGGTGCAAGTCCCCTGCGTCATACCCGACCTCCCTCTTAGATGTTTCTTTTAGCTCTTTGCCTATTACCAGAAATTTTCACCAACTTCCTTACAATCGTTTCGCCCTTGTAAATGTATTATCTCCGGTATCTTGTATTTTCCCAATTGCACTAGAGGTGAGCATGGGTTGTTCTTTTAACTTTTTTTTTCTTCTGAGCTATGTGAGTACTTTGACCAAGGTCCCCCCTTTCTCCCTCTTCTCTGATAGTCTTTTCCCCGCGTTCTCCCGAGTGCCGTTTTCTGTTTCTCGCCCCGGTACGGTCGTTTTCGTCACAATGTTAGGGAATGATGCTTTTCCCGACGCTATTCCAAACGATTAGGAGACACTGTTTTTTACCGCCCCCCCCGGCTCCCTCCCAAGCGATCTGTCGGCCCCCGGAGACCTCCCTTAAAGCCCCTCCCCTGTCAATCCAATGTCTTTTTTTGATAGGTTTCTCCCCCAGAACTCTTGAGACCTTTTTGTATTCTTTAAACTGACCCGAGCCCTTGGGAAGGGTTGACTTTTTTTCTTCCTTTGATGTCCGTTTGAGCTGCTTCTCATCCCCCCAAAAGGTTCCTTCGGTTACTTCTTCCCCGCTTCCGCGTTTTTATCGCCTCTCGGTTGTTCGTCTTCACTCCTTGGGCTTTTCCGGACCCCCTGGCGGGGCCGACGACGTATCTGAGATTATCCCCTTTCTCTCAGTTTCCCCCCCCGGACACTTTCCCCCAATAGGCTTGCCGTCTCTCCGCACAAGCTCACCGCATTCTCCCTCCCCCTCTATTCTCCCTTTGCTTGCTGACCGCGAGATACGGCTGGAATGACTCGTCCTCTCACTCCCGCCCTAGGGTACCCTCTTTTTACGACGCTTCAGACCCAGTCGTGGCAAGCTGATTACGCTGCTTTTCCGTGAATCCCCGTTTTGCTGCATTAACTTCCCCTTCGCCCCTTTTTCCCCGCTCGCGCTTTCGCCTGATCCTACATCAGCTAGGGTTAAGGGGTACGCGCCAGACCCGCTTTAACGAGGACGGCAGTATTGCAGATCGCAGTTTTTTTTCTAATATGGCTTATCTAACACTCCTGCCCTGAAACTTTGACATGCCCGCCAATTACCAAAGGTCGCGGTTTGAAACAATTCTGAAGAGGATATAAGTTCTTCCCTGCCGCTTCCCAGATGCGCCTCTCCCTCGTGACTTTTCCTCCGTACACCCCCAGTCCCCCCCCCCAGACCCCCCCGAAGTCGTCGAAGTCGGACTTAAAGTCTCCCATTTTAGAAACACCACTTAAAGACAACTTTACGCTTTTCCTTTCCTATCTGCCTGATAATCCTTGCCTCTGCGCGTCCCTCGGGCTACCGTTTTCTCTTTAGACTTCATAAGTGGTTTTTTTCGAGATCTTCTTCTAGAATTTCCTTTTTCTGGCCCTGCTCCCCCTTAGTCCCACTCCTATTCTTCTATCGTCCCTTCCCGCTACAGTTTATACGCACTTGTAATGTGATCCCCCTTTTCAGGGTTGCCCCTTGTTCGGACGCTTCGCGGTTTTTTTGGAGGGGGTGACCCTCCCCCACTCTGTGAATTTCACCTTCGTCCTTTTTTCTCTTTCTTTGAAGTTCTCATCTTCCGTCGCCGTCGGTGTTTCCGTACTGTCCCCTTCTGCCTGCACTTCGACAGTGGAGATCTCTAGATTCTTTCGACAAAATGCACTCGTTTGAAAGACTCGTCCGGCCGATTATGTCCTGGCCCCCCCACCCCCCCTCTGTCGCCATCCTTTTCCCAGCTTCCCGTTCCATTCCTTTCATCATGCAAGACCAAGTGTTCGTCGCGCCCAAGAGCCCCCACTACTTGATTCAATTGTTTTTTAAGTATGTAAAGTTTTGACGTTTTCCCCCTTTTTGCCTTCTTCATCGTCTTTGCCCGCCCGCCCCTTTCTCCTCTGTCGCCGCCCTTACCTCTAGATCGCGATGGTTTGGAGCATTTTTCTATAGCGGCCAGCTTTTTTCCTTGTTTTTGATGTCAACCCTGCCCAAAGCTGTTGTTGCATCCCAGAAATCAGTCTCGTCCTCCCACGGCGGTGGGGTGACGTGTCGAACACTTTTTTCTTCCGCTCTCGTCAGCACGTTTCTCGAATCACCGCCCCTCCCTTTTTGGAACCACGCTCCCGTACTTCGCTCCTAAACCACGCCGAGAAGGCTCCCCCGTTTCCCCCCCGACACCTTGTCGCCTTTTCTCCTCGAGCCTTATTTTTGTCCCCCTCCGCATTACCCCCCCCGCTTCCCACCCTCGCCTTGCACCGGCGGACGCAAAGCCGAGCGTTTGCCAAACGTGTCCGCGACACACCTCTCCTTAAAACCTGCGCCGTCCCGCCGAGCAGCCTCTCTCCATCTCCTCGGTTGACTTTTTTACAAACCAGCTTCCTCCTGATTTATGCCTATCGACCCCCCCCCAATCCCCCCCCCCCCCTCTCCCCAGCCCCCCCCACCCATAGAGCAAGAGGACAAGCCCCCCTACCCCTTCCCCCCCCCGCCCCCTCCCGCCCAACCCCCCCCCCCCCCCAAAAAACCCTCTACCCACACAACCCTCACCCCAGCTTCTCCGCCCCCCCCCCACCCTAATCAGCCTCTCCCCCCCCCCCACCTTATTACCCACCCACCCCCCTCTCCCCCCTCCCCCCTCCTCCCACCTCCCGTCCCCCCCCTCCCCCCCCCCCCCCACTTCACCCCCCCCCCCTCCCCCCACCCCCCCCTCTCTCTTCTCATCCCCCCCCCTCCCTCCCCCCTCCCCCCTTTCCCTTTTTTTCTGCCCCCCCCCCCTTACTCCACCCCCCCCCCCCCCCCCTTCTTCTCTAGCACCCCCCACCCCTCCGCCCCCTTCCCCTCTCCCTTCCCCGCCCCCTCTCCTCCCCCCCCCCCTCCTTCCCCCCCACCCCAGACCAGCCCCCCCCCCCCCCCCCCCCCCCTTGCCCCCCCCCCCCCCAACCCCCCCCCCCCCCCCCCCACCTCGCTCCCCCCCCCCCCCCCCATCCCTCAATTAACCCTCCTTCTCTCCCCCCCCCCCCACCCCCCCCCCCCCCTCCCCCCCCCCCCCACTTACCCCCCCCCCATTCTCCCCCCACACCCACCACTCCCCAAAAACGCCCCCCCCCCCCCCACCCCCACCCCCTCAACCCCCCTTCCCCCCCCCCCCAAAAAACAACCCCCCGTGTCCACCCCCCTCCTCACCACCCCGACCCCCCCCCCTCTATTCCCCTCCCAAACCCCCCCCCCCCCCCCACCCCCTTTTATCCCCCTTTTCCCCCCCCCCCCCCCCCCCCCCCTACCCCCCCACCCCACCCCCCACCCCCCCCCCATTCCCCCCCCCCGTTCCCACCCACCCCCCCCCCTCCCCCCCCCTCCTCCCCCCCCCCCCCCCCCCCCCCCTCGCCCCACCCCCACCCAACCCCACCAAACCAAACCCCCCCCCAAAAAATCACCCCCCCCACCCCCCCCCCCCCCCCCCCCCCCCCCCCCGCCCCCACAAACCCCCCCCCAACCCCCCCCCCCCATCCCCCACAAGCCCCTTCCCCCTCCCCACCATCAACCCCCCCCACCCCCCCCCTCATCCCCCCTCCACCCCCCCCCCCCCAGGGGACCCACCTCCCCACCCACCCCCCCCTACCCCCCCCCCCCCCCCCCCCCCACCCACCCCCCATCCCCCCCCCCCCCCGCCCATCCCCCCCCCCCCGCCCCCCGCCCCCCCCCCCCCCCCCCCCCCCCCCCCCCCCCCCCCTCCGCACTCCCCCCCCCCTCAACCCCCCCCTCCCCCCCTCCCCCCCCCCCCCCCCCTCCCCGCCCCCCCCTCCCCCCCCCCCCCCCCCCTCCCCCTCCCCCCCCCCCCCCCCCCCCCCCCCTCCCCCCCCCCCCCCCCGCCCCCCCGTTCCGCCCCCCCCCCCCCCCCCCCCCCCCAGCCCCCCCCCCGGGCATTTCTCCCCCCCCCCACCCCCGTCCCCCCCCCCCCCCCCCCCCCATCCCCCCCTACCAACCCCTCCCCCCCCCCCCCCCCCCCCCCCCCCCCCCCCCCCACAACCTCCCCCCCTCTCCCCACCCCCCCCCCCCCCCCTACCCCCCCCCCCCAACTAACCCCCCCGCCCCCCCTCCTCATCCCCCCCCCTTTATCCCCGGCTCCCCTCACCCCCCCCACCACCCCCCTCCCAACACCCAATACCACCCCAATAACCCCCCCACCCCCCAACCCCATATCCCCCCCCCCCCCAATAAAAAAACACACCCCTACATCCCAATCGCCCTTCCCCCCCCATCCCAAACTCAAACCCCACACCCCCAATAACCCACCCCCCCCCCACCCACAACCCCCCCCCCCCCCAACCCCCCCCCCCCCCCCCCCCACAAAACCAATCCCCCCATTCCCTCCCAACCCCACTCATCCAACACCCCCCTCCCCCCCCCCCCCCCCCTCCCCCCCCCCCCAACATAAAATCCCCCCCCCCCCCCCCCCCCAACGCATCCACCCCCCTCGCCCCCCCCTACTTTACACTTTCCAACCCCCCACCTCCTAAACCAACCCCCCCCCCCCCCCCCCCCCACCCTCCCCCCCCCCCCCCCCCCCCCTCCCCCCCCCCCACCCCCCCCAAGCCCTGACCCGCCCCCCCCCCCCCCCCCCCCTTCCACCACTATGTCTCCTCTCCTCCCTCCCCCCCATTCTTTCTAGAACCCCCTCCTGTCTCCCCCCCCCCCCCCACCCCCCAACGCCAACAAACATAACAACTTCCCACTTACTCCCCCCCAACCCACCCCCCTGCCCCCCCCAACCTACATCCCCCCCCCCCCCCCACCCCCCCCCCCACCCTCTGCCCCCCTGTCTCCCTCACTCCCCCCCACCCTCTCGCCCCCCCCACCACCCCCACCCCCCACAAAAGCTTACCCCCCCCCCCCCCCAAATCCCCCCCCCTATGTACACCTTTTCTCTCCCTGGCCGCTCCCCACCCCCCCTCCATCACAAAAACCCCTAACACCCAAAACCACCCATCACCCCAAAACCCCTCCCATCACCCCACCATCCTCCCCCCCCCCCCCCCCCGACCACAAAAACAATGCACTCGCCTCACAAAAAATAAACAAACGCCCCCCCCCCACCCCAACACACAAAAAACAACCCCCACACCACCCCAAGCCCCTAAATACCCCCCCCCCATACCCCCCCACAAACCCCCCAAAAATCCCCCCCCCCCCCACCCCAACGCCCCCCAAACCCCACCAACCCACCCCACCCCCCCCCTCCCCCCCCCTCCCTCCCACCCCTCTCCCTTCCCACAGCTGGACCTTATCACCCCCCCACACCAAATAAACTCCGCCAACTCTTACGCCCCCGATCTCCCCCCCACATCATCCACCCCCCCCCCCCCTAAAAAAACCCACCCTTCCTCACCCCCCCAAAAAAAAACCTATTCAACCCATGGACCCCATGTCTATAAAAAACATAAACAAAAACCCCCAAAAAAACATACCCCCCCCCCCCCCCTTTCCCTCCCCTAACAATCCTGGCGGACTCCAGCGTAAGTTGGCCCAGAGGTCCCAATTCCCATGTCCCCTAGCCGTTCCGTTTCAATATCCATTTCTCACCAGATAAGATTTACACCTGACAGACCGTTCTGGTTCGCGCCACATTTCTTTCTCCCTCGAACTTTTTTTCCCCTCTTTCCAACGCTTCTCCCCCCTCATTGACCCTCCCGTACGTCCAGCCTAACAACACAATTTCAAACACATCCTCCCCGCAAGCATTGTTATTCTTTTTTTTTCTTTACCCCCCTAGTTTTTTTTTACTTCCGAAGTCTCAGGAAACAGAAAATGGTGTTCGTTCGCCATGAATCTGACGAGAATCCACCCTTCTCCCTTTTCCCTCTTTCCTACGTCTCCCTTTGTGAAACTTCTGTTAACTGGCTGCAGACCTAAAAGCAAACCCCGGATTGCCCTTTTGCTTACTGTTTTTTCTGACCCATGAAGTTTTTTCTCGACCCTTCATCTACCCCAGAATACCCCCGCCTTGTCTTTTCCTCCGTGGGGAACGCAACAACCCATGGTTATACGTTAGAAGAATACTCCTACTTTCCTTTAAGCTTCACCCCCTTTTTTTTTAAGCTGCCCCCTGAAGCCTGCGCCCCATACGTTTTTTTTTGCTGATGCCCCGGTGCCTTTAACTCCGACGGCCCCTTGTCCCCCTCCCAAGCCACACTCCAGTTCCCCCCCCCCTTCTCCCCTTACCCCCCTCCCATCCCATCCACCCCCCCCCCCTGGTTCCGCGCGAATTCCTAGAAAGTCCACGGGAAACAAGCCCTTGGTCGGTACGCATCCCCTATGTTTTCTTCTCCTCTCCCTGCGTTCTCCCTTCCCACATCTGTAAACATTCCCCTTTTCCCGGTCATAACTTAGACTTTTGGCTTTCAGACACCAAGGACAGCCAACAACTGAGTCATCACTGATACTTTCGACTGATCATTTCTCCACTCCCCCCCTCCGCTACTCCGGGATCCCATTCCCTCCCCCACACGCTGTTCATGTGAGCCCGGTAATAAACGAAATGAAGTTAACTTCCGTCCGGGAGTTGCGACTGTTTCCTCTTCCTTTTAATCTACCTACGCCTGAAGGTTGGACGACTACCTTTTCCCTCGTTGTAGAGAGTTCGTAGCCGCGGTAATCTTGCCCCCTCTTGTTTATTTTTTTTTTCCCTCTCTGATTGATATTGAAGTGCGAACGTATATATGCGCTTTCTGATGGACGAAGTCCTCTAAACCACCAACCACTTCTTTTTTCCTTCCCCCTCTAGTCCCCGGCCTTCTTTTCCCCGAGGTATGTCCTTCTCCAATAGTCGTGAGCATCTGAAGCCCAATCAACGTCCGGCTTAGAGTTGAACTTTCCCCGTTCCCCTTCGAGAAGAATGTTGTTACTCTCTCTTCTGAAGTCCCCCCTCCACTTGCCTGTACAACGCCCACCTCTACTTAAGACGCAGTTAATTCAAGGAGATTGTTTACACCCCAAGAGTAGTCCTAGCCGACCTCTGATGCCACTTTCCAATCGCCTTTCTGCTGTATTCCCCCCTCTCTAGCCAGGCTTTTTACGAATCCTGTGTTAGAGTTTTTTCAGAATATGCTTCCAGGAACAATCCCTCCCCTGCAGACAACTCCACTACCCTCTCCACGTTGCTGTGACTTTTCTTCTACACTCCGGCCCCTCCTGATGGCTGCCCTTCCTACCGCTCCCTTCCTTAAAACCCGTGCTTAATTTGTACTGAGAAAGAGCCTTATAGAGTCGAAAAAATGCTTCTTTTTACAAAGGAATGCCGGGGCGAGAGCCTTTCTTTTCATCTCTCTTTCCTCCTCCCCCCCTTGCGTGTTGTTGATTCTATGCCGCCCATTACTAGAATCCCCCCCTCGATTCCGGCTATTTGGCTTTTCCCTCCATCCCCCGTCCTCCTTTCGTGCTTTCTCTTTTTTGCCTGTAGTAGCTACAGTGAAGCGTCCAGTTTCTCCCCTACTATAATCCCAAGCCCGTATACTCCGGTGAATAGATAAACCTTACGTGGCTTTCAGAGTAGTTTTTTTCCCCTCTTACGAATCTCCCCCCTAAGTAAGTCATCCTCTCCCACTGCTCCAATCCTTGTCATCACCAAGATACGCTCAAGCCAAACATACCGGACCATTTTCTCAAACAAGTGATATGTGATTTTCGATGTCTGCGAAAAATTCCCGGACTCTGATAATTTTGTGGTTACCCGAAGAAAAACGGTTTTTTCCAGAAGGTTCTTGGAGGGAATTAAGTGTTGTTTGGCCTATAGAAACCTTCCAAGGTTTCACTTTTCATCCTTTTTTTTCGTTTCGTCACATAATTCCCTCCACGTAGGAAAAACCAACCATGGGCCCCCCCCCCATCCTCCCTTCCCCTTTTTTGCCCCCCACTTCTCCAAATCTCGCTCTTCAGACACCGATTTACCCCCTCTGTCCCTCCCTCATGTATAAACAAAAGATGCTCCAGAAGACGAATAAGCTCGCCTTCCGCAATATCAGCACTCTTTAATACAGCCCATGACTTCTACTTCTCACGCGTCCCCCGCCCCCTGCGATGAATAAGGCCTAACCCCTTAGCAAGATGCTCGATGGGGAACCCCCCTCCTCCCTGGACCTTCTTCGTGTCAAACTGCCGTTCGATGATGAACGATTAAAAAAAAGCAAAAGCTCCCCGAGAAACTTCCGCAGGAACTAAAGAACAAGATGCTTCTGAGTGACAAGCTCACCTGATGCCCGCCCATAGCAGAATGTTTCCCGTGCTGTCCGCAATAATGACTCTTTAGGGAGTACATGTTTTAACTTCCTTGAACGATCCCCCGTCCTTTTTTTATTTTTTTTTTCCCCTACTAAACCCGTTGAAGCTAATCCCTAGACGGTTCAATAGCGACCGCTGCGCATGCTCCTGTGGCAGTTTTCCCCGACGACAGGATTCTTCTCTAAAACTAATCCCGTGTGAGCGGAACTTAGACCAGGTCGTGTTGCCCCTAGCTATCTGTTTACTTTTTGTCCGGAGGACCCCTCCGTTATGCTTTTTTCTCGAGATTTATTGGCGTTCTTTTTAGTGGTCGATTTGCCGACTAGGACCAAGAAAGATGTGGACTGCCCCTCAAGCTTAACACCACTTCTTTCTTCCCTTTCCGTAACCTTCTCAGCTGAAATTGTCGTGTCCCCTCGCCTTCAAAACAGTCTCCCGATGCGTCCTCAACCCCCCAGTTGTTTTTTTGTTGAAGACCGTCTTCTATATACACTTTTTTACGTTTGACTTCTCCCTTTTCGTTCTTGTCCAATCTGCTGTTTACCCCTGGTCTTTTCCTTACAATCCCTGAAGAAAGCTGTTAATAGTAGTTTTTCCTTTTCCCCATTCTCTCTAACAGCGCAAATAATCCGTGTGAAGACAGTCTTTACGGCCCAACAACTAGTTTTTTCCCCCTGTAGACCTCGACTAACAAACCCTTAGGTTGTTTTCTATTGAGATCACATCTTCTTAAGAACTCTTCTTTGCTATAGGCTCTCTTTTACGATCCATAGCATGTATACTGTTTCCCACAGTTTTTATTCACGTTTGCTAGATAGCCGCCCTGTTATAGTTAATCTCCACTGTCCCCATACCCTCGTCCTTTTTAGTGTGCATGTTTCTCGAGCTCTGACCTCTTTAGCCCCCACTGTTAAGTATAGGACCAGACGCAATCCCTGTGATTTTAGTGACTATTTTTTTTTCGTCGTGTCACGAGCCTTTTTTTACGGCGGGTCCCCGATTTGGTGTGAGTGGACAAACCATGTAGCCCTAGTTCCCGGGCTTTCCAGTGACTTACCGGATGTGTATTCGTTTGTCCCCCCCCGAATTTATCCCTGCTAAAATGAGTGTTGAATTTTATAGGTTGATTCGATACAACAGTAGCAACGTATTCCTGGTTGTTGAGACCCCCCATGTACGCTCATGCTTCTTTCCCCATCTCTCCGGCGCTGTGCTTCCGAAGGAATCTTTGACCACCTCTAATAGTTGCTCACCGGTCATTATTCTCTACTCCATGATTTCAGCTCTTTCCCTTGGCTCTTTTCAGCATTAGCTGCGACCGGTTGAGTTTTTTTTGACCTTCTTTTCACGGCGAGTCCCTTTGACATGTAACCCCTTTTTTGAGAGCGAAGAGGTTTTTTTACGTTCTGGTTCTTTCGTTTTAACCTTTGCCCCCCGAGATTCCCCCCTTTCCCCCCGGCGCTCGAAGGTTGTCTCCTCCCTTAAAAGACACCTCCGCGCCAAAGATGAAATCTTCCTAACAGACACTTATTTTTAGATTTCCACCCCTCCAGTTTCTCCCCTTAGTGCCCAATAAAACGTTTCCAGGTAACACGTCTCCTCTTTGGGCCCACTCTATCCTTGCCAAATTTTTTTCCCCGCCTACCCTCATTCCTCGTCCGGGTCGGCGACCGTCCCCACTGGCCGGAGAATGAACCCTCCCGTCCGATGCCTACCTCCCCCTTTTTATTCCCTGACGTGCGCTGTTCTCCCCCCACGACCTGGACAAAAATCGGCCGACAGACTTTGCCGCTTTTTCCCTATCTCAGGCCACTTTTCCTTGGTTTTTTCCTATGCTTGGTCCGCGCCCAGCTAAAACCTCGGTATTTTTTTCTTCATGCCCCCAAACTTCTCCCACGTTTCCTCCAGCGGCCCACCCCATCCTCCCTCACCCGTCGGACGTTTTTCTTTTCAGAGCAGACCTTCTTTTACGTGTAGTTTCTGTGACCTGGTGGCCCTAGATCGCTCTGAGAGAGTGACCTTTTTCCCTTGCGACTTCCTCCTTCGCCTCCTTTCATAGGTGTACCTTCGACGGGATATAGTTCTTTCCCCCAATTACTCGCGACATACCGCCCCCCGGAGGGAATACCAGTGTTCCCCTGAAAGCTTTCCTTTTTACCCCGCCCACCCCCGACCTTCTTTTTTGAGCCCTCTACCCCTCCCCCCCCGGTGTTCGACCCCGGGACCCCTCCTGAATGAGATTCTGACCGCTCGCTTTATAGTTTTTGAAGATTTTGCGTTAGTCCCCGCGAAGGACCCCCTTTCCCCTCTTTTTACTCCCCTTTGTTTTTTTCGAGAGATACTTCTGGAGCCATCCCAGCTGCCGCCGACGCAGTTTCCTTTTCATCGTCACACCTCTATGACGTGCAAAAGAGTGACATTGCTCCAGCTTTCCCCATGTGTCCCGCATTTTACTCGCCTAGGGACTTCACTTGGGATTGTTTAGCCCCACAAAGTCGTGTTCTTACCTGAAAGTTCCTTCCTCAGGATTGGGAGGGGGTGCGAAAAACTCCAAGGCGTAAAGAACGGTGGAAAATAGGACCCCGTCCGCTATGGGGTATCCCGACAATGACCCCTTGAGCAGTCTAGGTGGGTTCATTATCGCCGCCAGTTTCCTTCGGCCCTCTAATCCTCTTCCTTCTCCCCGTGGCGCAATTGAGTTATCCCGACTCACCGATGACTTTCTGTTCTGCCTTTTCTCGTTCTACATGCCTCATGACTACCGTTGCTCACAAGTGTGGGATTTCATCAGATTTGTATCGCGTCCCCAATCTCTCGTCACAGACAAATACAACGAACACAGAACGTACCTAGTTCCCCCCCCTCAAAAGCCTTAGAATGTACCTGAAAGGCACAAAAAACCCCCCGCATTTCGCAAAAGAACTGCCACCACCCCCCTATTACGAGAAAAAGTCCGATGTAGTTCACCCCCATGTTCCCTCACTAACTGGGGTTCAATCCGGTTCCTTCCTGGCATTCATAGCTGTCTTAAGTTCCCTGGGCCTTTAGGGTTTGTCCTACCACATCCTGGCTTCCGACCCATTACCCGGTGGAATTATTTCAGCAGTGGAAACCCACCATTCTAATCAATCGTTCAGTTGACCCCTAGCACAAACGCTGATCGTTACTTCAAACTTTAAGTACCCCCTTATCCGCGTCCAAAACACGCACATTACAGCCCCCCCACCCCACGCACGCCAAGCATCACCAGTGCAAGACCAAAAAAAGAATCAAACAATGCGCCGCTACGTAGATCCTCCTTTCCAGCACTATGCTCCTCGTACTGGCCACACGGGTGATGTTTGCACCCCCCCGCAAGTAAACCATTCAAAACATCAGCTTTTAACTAATAAACCACCCGTTAAAACAAGACACAAAAAACCACCCTAAAAGAATATTAAAGGAAAAATTGAATTTTTCCAACCATTGGTGCGTGGTCGCAATCCATGAATCATGAGCTGTCACCCCTAACACCCAGCTCATCAATCAACAAGCCTGCCTATAACAAGCGTTATTATCCTCCCTACTTCAACCACTCCACCAACCCCCCTCTGTAAAGCGCCAGTATTGGAGTAAAACAAAGAACTTTCACCAAGGTAATGCCCACCGCGAAAAAAACCCCTCCGCGATGTATCTCATATGCGGCAATAAACTGTAAAGATTTGAGCCAAGCCCTTGTAAGAATCTAAGACGAAACGGGGGAATGAAAACGAACTATATAAACTGAGCCCCGTGCACTTACTGCCCCTTTCCATTCCGAGTTCAACCAGCTCCCACGGTCTCATTCTTAACACCCCCCCCCTACTCGAGCAGCACCATCCTGTCTCCCAAACTCAGAAAATTAACTCCCCGTCCCTCAGACCCAACCCTTTCCCGCCCAAAAGATAATAAGTTACCAAGATCATTGCCCAGCCCAAAGCAATCACTCACGCGTAATTTTAAAAGTAAGATTTACCCTACACTCATTCTGCCCTTCCACCCGCCGCTCCAGTCCGAGCAGCCGATTCGACCGCTGCCCTCAGTTGGTCCCCGCTGCTCTTTTACCCCCCCCCTTCACTCATCAGGCGCACTTATCAGCATGCACGGAGCCCTCCCCCGACGACACACCATGTCGCCAGCCCCCCCCACCTTTGTCGGGCCGCGAAAAACAGCCAACTCCTCACTCCCTCGGCGTCCCCTGATGTTCGTTTTCCCTCCCTTTCCGCTCTCTCCCACTGCCCCCATTGCTCGTCCAGTCCCTCTCTATTTAGGTCCCCTTACCTTGAGAGCCTTTTTTTCCAGGCCTGATGGTAATCAAGCCCCTTTTCACCTCACCTGAGGGCGCCACCCGTCTCTGGACCTTCTTCCCTCCCCCTCCTCCTGTTCCCTGCTGATCAATAGAACCACCCCCTCCCTTTTTTTTTCTGGTGACGGCTTATACGACGGTCGATTTCGTTTGGCTTTCCCCGACCACATTTTTCCCTTTCTCCCCGGCCCTTTCTTTCCCCAGTGACCCCATGTTGTCTCCCCCTGCTTTTTTCCCCCCCCCCTTTCTCTTCCAAACACCCCCGTGATTCTCGGCGTTTCAAAACAACCCTGTTCGCTCGTCCTAATAGGCCTTGATGCGGGCAGACCATTTTCCCCACTTCCGACTTCCTGCTCCAATCTTTTTGCTTTGCGTCGTCCCCCCCCCCTTGCCCCCCTCCGTGTTCACCGACCATCAATACCTGTCCCCTGTACACTCGCCTCTTTGTTTTTCCCTCCATTCCCTTTTCTCTCCCTTCGTGCCCCGACACATGTCGACGTCGCCCGGGCTCGGCATCCTCCTGCTCCGAGCGCACAAATGGCAACCCCGTTAAGGTCCATGGAGCAGCTTTCCGGTTCCTCTTTCCCCCCGGTACCCGATGATTTTCTGTTTTTATTTCCTGCCAACCCTCTTCATTTTCTTTCAAGTCCGGACTTCCTTTCCTTACCTCTTGCCGGCCTAGACTGTCACCATCCTATCAGTACATGCCCGTAGAGGACGCCACCTGGTTAGTCATGCTTTCCTTCACCTTTCCCCCTTTGAAGAACTTTCCGGCCTTTTTCCCCTCCCCCCCCTGTTCGTCGTTTTCCCCCTCCCTATCTCGGCTCCCTTTTTCTCTTGACCCGGCTCTGGTTTTTTTTTTTCGGCCGGTTCTCTCCTTTTTCGAACTACAGAATATGCCCCGGATTCTCGGCCTTAGCGTGCTTTCCGAATGGATCGGCACCGGCGGCGGCCTGCTTTTTCCCTGGTCTTCCCTTTCCTCACCCCCTTCGTTCTGCCTGGGCCCGAAACCGCAGGTCTTTAGTTTTTGACGCCAGACGGCCAGGGAGATGTGCGCCTCGCCGGACCGGAGTCCACTAAAGGGACAGGTAAACCGCCCCCCCCCTTGCCTCCCCCCCCCTTCGATTTCCATACAGGTGCGACGTCTTTTGTTTTTTGCGCAACCCCCCGAGGGCCCAGCCCCGACCTCGATGCCTCCAAGCAGTTTGACCGTCTCTTCTTTTTCCATCCTCCTTCCTTCCGCAAAACACTTTTATGCTCTGAGAATCGACTGTCCCGCCGAGACAACCCACTCCATCCTCCACTACTTCACACGTCATCCCCTTCGATTTTTCTTCTGACAGAAGCCCTTCTTCCATTCCCCCCCTCTCTCCTTCAGTGACTTTCGCCAAGACTGGATTTGCCGTATTGTGGGATGGTTGACTTTTTTTGGTCTTAGGTTTCTCTCCCTTTCTTTTTTCATCCCTCCTTGTTTTGAAAGAGATTGCCTCTCCATCTCCCCCTTCCCCCCCTTCCTTCCCTGAATTACGCCGGCCTCCCATGTCTTTTCGTCATCACTAGTTCTGGTAGTGCTCCGGATGGCGGGGAAGTCGAGCGTCTGTCTCGCCTCCTTACCCTCTTTCGCTTTTTCTTTCTTTTTCTTTTTCGTTCTTCTTTTTGGAGGCAGTCGGCCTTCCCCTAGGCAGTATTTCCCGCCATAATTCTTTCCTAGGTAGAGATGGCCCCATCCTGCTAGGCCACGTGCGGTGTTTTCTGTCTTTTTCAGCTATGGTGGCGAGTCCCCCGCCCTTTTTTTTTTTGTGCTGATAGGGATACTCTGACGGTGAGTGCTATTTTGTGTCGGTTTTTTTCCCTCTTTTCTTTTTCATGTCCTTCTGTCGCAACCCTTCCCAGTCACGTTCATTTTTTTGGCAAAACCTCCCCAACGGTTCGGCCACAGGCTCCGACTGATGTTTTCTTCAATGACCCGTTTGGCCTCTTCCTCCCCTCCTGAATTCCCCTTCCACATCTCAGACTCCCCCTTTGACTTTTCCTTACCGTTTGTAATTTCCTTTTTATCCCGTCCCATTCTATCGCGACAAGTCACAGCTTAAGATTCCCCTTTCGACTGAGTCCTTGAACCCCCCTCCTTTCTTTCCTTCTTTCCAACTTTTTTCTTCCACGTCCTCGTGTCACCGAGCATCCCCCCCTCGGGCCGCGAAACCCGTGTGCGTTTTTGAACCCAGATGCGCCCCAGTATTGTCTGGTTCAGGCGTGGGGACCTTGATTCGTCCGTGTTGGGTATCTCTTTCCCTTCCGTCGTCCTTTTCCTGTACAAACACCTTCCCGTCCCTTTTTGGCAGGACTACTCCACTTATTCAAGGCGGGAAATCATGTACGTCCCCTCTGAAGCAGGCTCATGTTCGTTGCGCCGGCTCAAGGTCTTCCCTTTCCCCTCCCCATTTCCGGTTCTTCAGTTACCCTGTTTTTTTTCCATTTGGATTTAGCTAGTCGTCGGCTGCGTTGTTCGGGAGAAGTGGCATTGTAGGTTTGTGTGAGTCGTTTTCCCCCCCCTTTTTTTCCTTTGGAACGGGCCCTTTCCCCCCCCCTCTTTTACAATTTTTCTGCCCCCCCTCGTTCAGCAGCTTCCTTGTTCCGAGTTTCCCGACTTAAATTTTCCCTTTTGATTCTTGCCGAAACCCTTTTTTACCTTCTTAATATAGACTCCTTATGTCTATCTGTTTTTTCTTCCCAGTTTTTCTTCAAGGCGGTCCCAACTTGTTATGGTTCACGTCCCCAAGTAAAGGAGAAGGGGGTCCTGAGTTCGGACTTACCAGTGGCGTTCCCCCCCTCCCTCCGTCTGTTTCAAGCTTTTTCCTTCTTCCTGTGTTGTCTCTTAGACTCGACCCCCCCCTTATGTTGTCGAGAAGAGATCTTCCCCCATGTGGAGATTTGCGTTCATGCCCAGGTGGCTCTTGTTGGAAAACTTTCTTGTACAATCCCTCTTCCGTCCCGTCTTTTTTTTCTTCTCTCCCCTAAATAGATTCTATGAACTGGTATAGTGCTAGCCTTTTGACGGAGAACCCTGACGCTAGGGACGTGATGGATTTGTAGTGACGGTTTCTCGGGTGCCTCTCATTTTTGTTTTTGCGTTTTTCTTTGTCCCCCGTGTTTTTTTCTTTCAACCAATTTGAGATATTTTGCAGGTAAAGTTTAGCATGCCCCCTGTGTTTTTTTTTCCCTATGATCAAATCCTCCCTGAGGGGCCCCCTTTTTTTCAGGCTTCTCTTACACGTCTGTGTTTTTTTTACGGAAGAGTCTTCGCCTTTTTCAACCCCCTCCCCTTCTCTCTTTGCGTCCTGAACGGTTCCCTGAGGTTAGTTGGTAGAGGCGGTTAATGTTCCAAGCAGGAGGGGTACCCCGGAATCGGGTAGCCTGCTTTGAAAGTTTGGCGTGTGTTACCGGCGTGGCCGTGCTTCCCTTATTTAGGTATTTCCGGTTATCTAGGGGATCCTGTTCCGATCGTCGGTTGGTTGCCCCTGATGCTAGTATGATCGGTCTTTCTTGACGAGTTTTTTTCCCCAGTCAACCGCCCCTTCTTGCCGGCCGGACTATGGGCTTTTCTAGTTTTTTGATTCACCAAAAAGTATTTTGCCGTCTGGCCAAGAAAAGGTTTTCCTTTTAGTTTGTCTTGCCCCCAACTTTTTTTCCCCCCTCGCAGCTTCGCTTTGCTTTTGAACCGGGTGATTGGTGATTGGGATAAAAAGATCCGCTGCATACGAACCCCTTTGTTAAATCGTGTCTCTTTTTACCCACTCCTTTGAAGCACTTAGAGCTTCTTTTCCCGCGGACGCCCCATTCCAGTTGGGTCCCGTGGTGCTTGTGCCATGGAAGGGGCTTGATTCTTTCTCTGCTTGGTTGTTGTGGCAGGCCGAAGTTAGAAGAGTGGAGGGATCTTGCTTCTCTTTTTTCGAGATCTTCTATCTCCTACTTTCTACGTGCAGTCCCCCCTCCCCTGAACATTCTTGTCCCTTAATTTCTACGGGTATAATTCACCTTTTCCTCTATCACCCTAGAAGAGTTACCGATTGGCGGTTAACAAACTGCCCCCACCCGAAAGCGAAGTCGGTCTCCGGATACTTCAACATGCACCGGTTCTGCCCCACCGGGCTCCCCCCAGACGCTGTCCATGACGATTTTTTCTTCCCTTCTATAGTCGGTGACGATTGAAGATGCTAATGAATCTTTCCCCTTCCTCCTTTGTTGTGGTTTTGATATCTTTTCGCGACGTGATTCCTTTCGTACGATCGCCTTTTCTTTCCGTTGCCAGTCTTTTTTTTGTTTCTTTCACCCTGGTCGTTTCTGTCCAGTTCTGTCGTAGCGGTCGGGGGGATTTTTTTCCCTTTCACGGTTCGAAGTTATCTTTTACCTTATCCGACAGGTGATCCTTTCTCTCCAGCTTCTTTTTTCCGTGGGCGGGCCTTCCCCCCAAGGTCGAAAGTGGTATCTTCCCCTCCTCTCTCCGGGTCCACACCCGCGCACGATGACCTTTTTTTTACAAGAATGAAGCCTCCCCTCGGCTACGTATGGAAGCCCCCACCCCGACAGGGCTCCAGAGGATCCTTTTCCCTCTCTTTTCGCCCTGCCCAACTTTTCCTTTTCGTAAGCGGACCCGCGCCTCTGCTCAATCTTTGGGCCTTGAGGGCGTCCCCTTAGCCCCCTTCCTGTTTTCAAACGTTTGAGTAGTAATACTTGCGGGTATCCACCCTGTCTCTCCCTTTCTCCCTTTTTATCAGCGTCCGCATCTTCCTGCGGTTGATAACCTTTTCTCTCTCGTCCCGCGACCGTTGTTTGTGCCACTGTAATAACCCAGAAAGGGGGGATCCGCACCCTTCCCGTTCTCGTGGGCCTCCCTTTCGGCCGACCGCGCCTTTCGGCGTTTCCGGTCTTCGCAAAACCTTCGGCCATCTAAGACGCCTCCGGTTTAAGCATACAAGACATGTGGCAAAGTTGGGATGCCAAACCCCTCTTTTTCGTCAAGCCCCCCTCCCCTCTCTTTCCACCGCAGGCCCCCTCCACCCCCCGTTTTAGCATGCTTCTTCCTCCCGCTATCCCCCTTCATTGCTTGTCCTCCAAGAGACAACTTCGGGAAAATCGTCGCCCAGAGAAGATTCGTTTTTAAGTTCAGCGAAATACCTAGCTTTCCCCCCCGACCTCTTTTGTCACCGCGCGTCCTCAGATATCACTACCTTTTGGAGCGGCATCACGCAAAACCACCTTTATTCTGAATTCGCTTCACTTTAAAATCCCCCCTCCCACCAAAATTTCGACATTCCCACCCCCCCCCCCTTGCTCCTGGCACGCCCTGACCCCCCCCCCCCCGTCACTTTAACGGATACGTCAGGTGCTAGTCCCCAGGTAACTTGCTCCCCTTTTACCCCTCGCGCTTCCGTCAGTGATGACCGTCGTACGGGCGGTTCCTGAACTTGGTCCTCCCCCCTCCCCCTGTTTCAACTAGTCATTCTTGTCTCCCACCGTTGAGCTCCGGCCGAATATTGACCTGCCGATGTTGCTCTCTTTTTCCCCAACTTTTTTTTCGTCGATTTCTCCGCGTGAACACCCCCGGGTTTACCTAGCCAATCCTAGGGCGCTGTTCGGAGACTTTTTCCTATGGACCTCTAGACCCTTTTTCGCCGGTTCAACTTCTTTCCACTCGTCCCCAGTTTTCCATCACCTGGCCCATGTTTTTATAGTAACCACCCTCTGCCACCCGTGATTATATAATTAGAGCAACAAAAATGTTTTCGGCATACGGCAAATTTTCTTCCTTTTTTCGGTCACATCCTTGTTTTCTACGGCCGTTCCTCCCATCAGTTTTCTCTTTGATGGCCGTCCACTGCGCCGATCCGTCAACAGAAAAAGAAACCCCCTTGACAGGACGCACAAACCTCCGTGCGTTCCTACTTTTTTCTCACGGGAACCCTCACCTGTCGAACCCCGCTCCACCCGTTGACTTGTGCATCCTTCTCTTTTAACTGACCCTTTTTCTGTGAATGTTCCATATTCACGGACCTGAGTGTGAAGTTTTTTTTTGTCTTTTTCCAAACAGGGACTGGTACTTTTTTTCAAGTCCTTTTCCCCCGACGACGTGGGAATAGTATACCCGACCTGAATAGAATGGTTACCCCCTCCATAATTCCGCGGGCTTTACTCGCACACCTTTGTCCGTCCTTCCTGGAGTTGCTGGTCACGCGTGGACGTTAAGCTACGATGCAGTGGGACCGAGAATAAGGTTCCCATCTTTGGGGTTCACATCCCCTGCTATCGACGGTACTGCTTTTTTCCCGCGTTTTTGTTTGGTCTTCTTGCTTGAGAATTGTCCGGGAGATGCTATATTTTTCATTGCCCGTAGGCTCGACGGTTGCATCTCGGAACCTGGCTTTTGGGCATCTGTATGGTACTTTTTTACATCGTCTTTAGCCTGTCGTTCCTGAACCGCATTGTCGGATGTTGTTGCCACGCTCCCCCCCCCCCCCCCCCCCCCCAGTTTATGCCTGTTTGACTTTCGTAAGTTTACAGGGCACGGTTCACACTCCCCCACGGGCTCGTACTCCCCCCTAAATAAGGGCCTTTTTTGAAAAAACCGCTTGAGTCCCACTCGCGCTTGTGAACCACCCCGCCCCTTGCCGCTCTGTATGCCATCTAGACCATTTCCGCGAATGTGGATATTGGAGTCTAGTCAGATTGTTAAGTAGCCCCCAACCCCGACTACACTTTACGGACAAGGTCTTTTCGTGAGGATTCACGCCTCCGCATCCTTCGCGACCCAGCCCCCCCCGCCGTCACGCCCGCCCTTAATTCCGGGACTTAGGACCCAGCCTTGGTTTGATATGAGGGGATGTTTAGTTTATTTGACTTTCTAGGGCA